>Ga0206129_10008117_pt1 | contig 10160 bp, 10 predicted proteins | sample Helgoland_Spring_8_FD_148616 | JGI IMG/M metagenome (GOLD analysis project Ga0206129, IMG submission 148616) | Pelagic subsurface seawater microbial communities from Kabeltonne, Helgoland, North Sea - Helgoland_Spring_Bloom_20160502_2 | ecosystem: Environmental > Aquatic > Marine > Epipelagic ...
GATCCTGAGAACCTAACGCCGGGCTGAGTGCCGGTGTATCAATAATAACTTCACGTGCCCATCGGCACTCGGACAGCACCTCCGCCAATTCGTCGTGGCTTTGGGCACTGTATTGTCTAATATTGAGCCGGGTCGCTAGCTGGCTTAAAACCGTGTCTCGACTTGGGTCACCGCAGTGCACCAAGACCATTTGTTCAGGCGATAAATAACCGATGCCAGCTTGTAGTAAGGCGGCGGCTGTTTGAGTTTTACCGCTGCCACTGCCGCCAATAACGGCCTTAATCCTGAAGCCCGCAAGCTCCTCACTGGACAGGCTGTTTAAGGACGCTACCAGATGTTGCGTTACCTGCTGCCATGCGTCATTCAATTTTTCGACATGAGAAACACGGTCGGCAAGCTCACCCGCTAATACACGCCCCAGCCCTAAAGTTGCCAACCGCTGAGCGACCGAAGCAGACACTGGACGCGATCCGGCGGTGTCTTGCCATCGACGCTCCCCCAGAGCTTGCTGCAAAGTCTCACGTAAGCTGGCAAGTTCACGTTTTAGCTGCGCCAACTGAATTTCATTATCACCCGTCGCAGGCACATTAGGGGCGATGCTGGGCCCGCTGACGCGAGTCATATCGGGTAACTGTGTTGTTGCGCAAATTTCTATACCGTCACTCGTACGCTGACTCGACAACACCAGGGCATCGGGCCCAAGGTGCTGTCTCACCTGATCTAGAGCGGCGCGGTTGTCTCTGCCTGTAAAGCGCTGCACATTCATTCTAGTTATCTCCTTGACTGCGACGGAAAACCGACGGTTTACCGGCTTCTATGTAGTTGTATGCAGGTACCGTGCCAATCATGCGGCATTACCCACGGTGGTTACGACACGAATGCTCTTATCCGCGGGGACTTCCTCATAGGCGAGGATATAAAAGTTGTTCATGCGACCCCGCAACAAGCGAGATAAAAACGTACGGATCATTCCAGACACCAACAAAACTGGCCCAGCGCCTTCGCTTTCCATGCGGGCCGCGGAATCACCAATGCTGCGAACCAAGTTATCCAACAGGTTGGGCTCTACAATGCCGCGATTTTGCTGCAGTGACTGACCGATCATCTGCTCGAGTTGAGCGTCGAGCACCATGACAGGTAGCTCCTGACTCATGCCGTTGACTGACTGAAATATTGAGGGGCCTAGCGCCACACGAACCGTGGCGGTTAAGGAATCGGGGTCGACCTCGGGGCCTCGATGGCTAGCCAAAGTCTCTGCAATTGTTCGCATATCGCGGATGGGCACGCCCTCTTCAAGCAGGTTGTGCACGACCCGGGTGATATCGGCCAAAGACATAGCGCCGGGTATGAGGTTTTCCACCAATTTAGGTGAGGTCTGCTTCAAACGCTCCAGTAACTGCTGCACGCCGTCTTGGCCAATTAACTTCTGAGCGTTATTGCGCAATAGCTGACTCAAATGCGTGGCAATGACGGTACTGCCATCAACCACGGTGTAACCCGCGGTTTGTGCGGTGTCGCGCTGAGAGGGATCAATCCACAGTGCCTCTAGGCCAAAAGTAGGATCTTTAGTTGCGATACCTTCGACTTCGCCGAACACTTGCCCGGGGTTAATCGCCAACTCGCGGTCGGGTATCACCTCGCCCTCACCCATGGAAACGCCGTGAACGCTAATACGATACTGGGTGGGCCCTAAATCAAGATTGTCACGAATGTGCACCGAGTCGATAAGAAAACCCAGCTCCTGGGACAGCTTCTTACGAACACCCTTGATACGACTGAGTAAGTCTCCTCCTTGATTAGTATCGACCAAAGGAATTAGGCGATAGCCCACCTCCAAGCCAATGAGGTCAACGGTCGAGACATCTTCCCAACTCAGCTCTGAACTTTTTGGCTTGTCAACATTGAGGGGCTCGAGCTCCTCAACGACCACGTCTGCCGCCAAGGATTGCTGCTTCAAATAACCCCCCACGCCCAGCAAAAGGGCAAAGGATAAAAAGACCAGATTGGGCATACCGGGCACAATGCCCATGAGCCCAATTACCCCAGCCGCAACAAACAAAACCCGGGGGTTGGCCGTCAGTTGTCGACTCACTTCGGCACTCATATCCTGCTCACTGGACATGCGCGTCACAATAATCGCGGTCGCAGTGGACAGCAGCATAGACGGTATCTGGGCAACTAAGCCGTCACCGATCGTTAACAGCACATAGTTTTGTGCGGCGGTACCCGCATCGAGATTGTGCTGCAAGGTGCCAATGGCAAAGCCGCCAATAATGTTAATAAATAGAATCAGGATGCCCGCAACCGCGTCGCCACGAACAAATTTTGAGGCACCATCCATTGCCCCGTAGAACTCTGACTCTTGGCCAATACGCTCACGACGCTCAATCGCATCTTCTTGAGAAATCAGGCCCGAGTTTAAATCGGCATCAATCGCCATCTGCTTGCCGGGCATCGCATCAAGGGTAAAGCGCGCTGTTACCTCAGAAACTCGACCGGCACCTTTGGTGACCACGACAAAGTTAATGACCACAAGAATCGTAAACAGAACCAGACCAACCGCGAAGCTGCCTCCAACAACAAACTCACCAAAAGCTTCAATAACCTTTCCCGCAGCGCCAGGCCCGGTATGTCCATCGAGCAAGACTACTCGGGTTGAAGCCACGTTAAGCCCCAACCTCATGAGGGTTGAGATAAGCAGCACGGTGGGAAAAACACCGAAATCAAGTGGCCGTGTCGAGTAAATCGAAGCCATTAGAACCATGATCGACAGCGCAATATTAAAGGTGAACAAAATATCCAGCGCGGCTGGCGGCAAGGGCAGAACAATCATGGCCAGCATGAGCAAAATCATGGCCGGGGTACCCAAGCCGCTCATAATGGAGGCGAAACCCTGTGGGGGTGCGGTAGCAACACTAGTCGCCATCATTGATCTCCTTATTCATGATGTCGGCATACTCGTCCGGTAACTCAATAGACTCGGGCCGCGGTACATAATCGGTAGCCTGGGCCTTACGCAAATGGAAGACGTAGGCCAAAACACGCGCAACCGCCAAGAAGAGGTTGCCTGGAATTTCATCTCCCGCCTCTGTGCTGGCAAACAGTGCCCTAGCGAGAGGGGGCTCCTCGTAAATCACAATGTCATGGGCTCTGGCAATGTGGCGAATCTGCATAGCCATGTGATCGGCACCTTTCGCCAATACCCGGGGGGCCGTATTACCCTGCTGGTCATATTTGAGGGCAACAGAAAAGTGGGTAGGGTTGGTGATGACGACATCGGCTGTCGGCACGTCAGCCAGCATTCTCCGATCGGCGATCTCGCGCTGCTTTTGGCGGATCTTGCCCTTCATTTCAGGGTTTCCGTCGGTCTCCTTCATTTCGTCTTTAACTTCTTGTTTGGTCATACGCAGCTTGCGTGTGTGGTCCCAAAGCTGAAAAGGTACGTCGATAGCCACCACCAAAATTAAGCTGGCTGATAGAAAAATGAGCGTCAGCATGATCATGCGCCCGGCCTGAGCAATACCTTCGCCCACGGGCAGAGCAATGAGGCCCATAACCTCGCGTTCAAAGGACAGCAACACCAACACGGCAACACCGGAGACCAGAAAAAACTTCAGCAGCGTTTTAACCAGCTCCAAGAGCGACTTTCGTGAGAAAATTCGCCCGAAGCCTTTGATCGGGTCAATCTTATCGAGACCGGGGGACATCGACTTCACAGAAAAAATCAGCCCACCCATGACGGCAGGGCCCAGTAGCGCCACGAAGGCGGTCAAGGCCAGAAACGGCAAAATCATTTCCAACCCCGACATAAGGGTATCCCCCAAGAATGGTGCCACCTCGTTCGTCACCTTCATGGCGGCTGATGGAGGTGTTAATGCCACGGTAAACAAGCGAGTCACGGCATCCATAGCGAACTCTCCGGTCAACCAAAGAGCCACCGCGCAGGGCAATAACATGAGCAAAGTATTGAGTTCTCGAGATCGCGCAACCTGGCCCTTTTCCCGGGCCTGCTGCAACCGTTTGGCGGTGGGCTCTTCAGTGCGTTCCTGACCTGTCTGCTCTTCTGCCACAGGTCCTCCTACATGAACACAGCCGGAACCTGCATCAATGCCTGATCCAGAAACTGGGAAAGGGCTGAGATGAGGTTGGGCATATTAATAAACAGGACAAAGAAGCCCCCCATGAGGGTCATGGGGAAGCCCACTGCAAAAATATTGAGTTGTGGGGCGGTTCTGGTAATCACACCAAACGCTACGTTGACCATGAGCATGGCCGCCATCGCTGGAAGCGCCAATGAAATGCCGCTGGCAAAAACTTTGCTGCCCAGTGCAGCAACCGCACCCAGACTGCTCACCGGGATGCCGGATAAGTTTGGGGGCAATATTTGATAGCTGTCGATTACCGTAGCGATCAAAATAAGATGGCCGTTCAGGCTCAGGAACAGCAACGTTGCCAAAATCACATACATTTGCGACAACACTGGCACTTGCACGCCATTTTGTGGATCTACAGCCATCGCAAAACCGAGGCCCATGGTCATGGAAACCGCCTGTCCGGCATAAACCACAGCACCAAATACCAGCTGCAAAACAAAGCCAATCGCGAAACCAATACCCACTTCACGGATAGCCATAAGTAAGCCATTGGCGCTAAACAGGTCTGTGGTTGGCGGTGTGGGTATGATGGGCGCCGCCAATGCGGCAATCAGCACTGCTAGCAAAACACGAAAGCGCACCGATACCCCAGAACCGCTAAATACGGGTGCAATCAACAACATGGCAGAGACGCGCAAAAAAGGCGCCGACCAAAGCACCATTGTTTCCAAGACGAGTTCTGCGGGTATGGGCAACATGATCTAGCCCACCAACCCCGGAATATCCATGAACAAGCGCTGAGCAAAGGTTGTCAAAATGCGCAGCATCCAGGGCCCGATAACAAACAATGTCACTACCAGTGATAGCAGCTTGGGAATAAAACTTAGGGTCATTTCCTGAATCTGAGTGGCAGCCTGAATAACACCAATAAATAGGCCTACCGCTAAGGCAGCGCCCAACAGTGGGCCGGCCAGCAGCACGGCGAGCCACAGTGCGTCACGTCCTAGATCTAATACTGTTTCGGGTCCCATATGCTTTGCCTCAGACCGCGAAACTTCGCACAAGGGTGCTGGTAACCAGCGCCCAGCCGTCGATCAAGACAAACAGCATGAGTTTGAAAGGCAGTGAAATAATAATCGGAGACAACATCATCATGCCCATGGCCATGAGGATTGCCGCGACCACTAAATCGATAACGAGAAAGGGTACAAACAGTAGAAAGCCAATCTGGAAAGCTGTCTTCAACTCACTGACAAGAAATGATGGCAGCAGAACAAACATAGGCACATCGTCTTGGCTCGCAAAGGCACCATAGCCCCCCATTTCTGCAAACATGGTGAGGTCGGAATTGCGGGTTTGAGTAAACATAAATTCGCGAAAAGGAATTTTCGCGGCATTCAGAGCACCCTCAAAATCCACAGCACCGTCGAGAAAAGGCTTAAGCGCTGTAGTCCATGCGACGTCAAAAACGGGGGCCATAATAAATAGCGATAAAAAGAGTGACAGCCCTAAAATGATTTGATTTGAGGGCGTTTGAGCCGTGCCCATGGCCTGACGCAAAATAGCCAGCACAATCAGTACACGCGTAAAGGACGTCATGGTAATCAGCATGGCGGGCAGTAACGTAAGCACCGTCATGACCAACAAAATTTGTATACCTAAGGCGTAGTCGCTACCGCCGTTTGCATTTGGCGTAGTCGATACGAGGGGTATGGTGGCCTGCTGTGCGAGAGCACTTTCGGGTAACCAAAACGCCAGCACGGCCAAAATGAGCAGGAAGGTTTTCACGAGGAACCCTCCTTTTTCCCCATCACGTTTTGCCAGACCTCTGAAAACTTTAGTGGAGGAGTGGGCGGTGTATCTTGTGCCACAGGTGGTTCATCAAAAACATGGACAGCGGCGACCCGACCTGGAGCCACCCCCAACAAGATTTGCTGATCGCCCACGCTTACTAAAACAGCACGCTCACGCTGTCCCAAGCTGAGACTGGAGATGACTCGCATCTGACCACCCACTGCCTGGCCAACGCCATTGACACGACGCATGATCCAGAGCGCCCCAAACAACAAGCCAATCACCAAAGCTAAAGACGCCATGACCTGCCCCAGATAAGACCAGGAAAAAAGGTCAGCGGTACTCGGCAACGTTTCGCCAGCACCTGTCTCGGCCAAGGCCATGCTTGGCGCGATCAGCAATAGTAATAAGAGGCGCCGCATTATCAGCTACCGAGCTGCTGTAGGCGTTCTTTGGGACTGACCACGTCAACCAGCCGTAGGCCAAACTGACCTTCGGCAGATACCACCTCGCCCCTAGCGACCAGCGTGCCATTAACCATGAGATCCATAGGCTCGGTCACACTTCGATCAAAGGTAACCACACTGCCCGAAGCCAGGGCGAGCAGTTCTTTGATCGTCATACGTCGACGACCCACTTCTACCGTAAGGTAAACGGGTACATCCATCAGTAGATCAAGATCGATCTCTCCAACACCGTCCGCCGCAGCCCCAGCCGAACCTTCGTTAAGCTCTGGTGGTGTTGCTGTGGTCATGTCTTCTTGCTCTTCTGCCATCATTTACTCCTAGAAAAATCGGTAATCTGAACAGCGCGACTGCTGTCATGGGCGCCGTACTTGCCGCGTGCTATGCCACGGCCTTCAACCGTGAGCTGCGCCATTTGAGGTTCATTGATAGGAATCACCGTACCGACCTTAAACGCCAGCAGATTGCGCAAGCTGGTCTCGAGCAAAGAAACCACGCCCGAAATTTCGACATCAATTTCAGGCACAGCGCTTTGCAAGCGGGCTTCCCATTCGGGCTCGACCACGACTTCGGGTTCTTTCCGGCGTACTGGCATAAGTCTTGATGCCTGCTCAGCCATAGACTCATAGGGCAAGAGCAACCGAAACTCACCCTGATAGGCAGTACCGCATGTCACCGAATAGGTAAGAACGACATAGCCCATATCAGCGGGTAATAACGAAAGCCGATCGGTAGTGATATCGACATAAAGATCTCCGGGCTCAAGAACGACCCGGTCAGACCATATTTCAACCAATGTGCGCAGTACGTCTTTCGCCAGTTGCTCGCTGAGACGCTGCTCACTGGGAGTCACTTTTCCAGCCAGCTTTGGTGACGCAACGGTACTACCACCAAAGTATTGATTGACTAGAAATGACAAAAATTCGCCCGGAATCTCGAGGTGACTCTCTCCCTCAAAGGGTTTGATTTCGGTGGTAATCAAAGCAACCCGATCGGGCATGGCAGGAATGAGATCACCCACGCGTGCAAACAGTGGCGCGAAAGGCTCAATGGTTGCTTCCTGGCCAAAGTTTCGCTGCAAGACACCGCCCAGAACTTCTGCATGGGCACGCAGCAAACCGTCGAGCTCAGACCATTTTGACAGGGTCAGTGCTTCACCAGCACCGAAGTCGTGGGATTTAAAATGCCCGTCATCAAACACGTTGTCAGTAGCAGCGTGATCGACGAGGGCTTCTATTTCCTCTTCGCTTAGGACCGGTTGATTGTCGTCGACTTCAGACACGGCAACACCTATTGGATGACAAACGCTGTGAAATAGACGTCTTCAACTCGATCTCCCTTGGGATCAAGCTCAAGCACATCATTCACGGCTTTGAGAGATTCAACGCGCAGACGTTCACGCCCGGCAATCGTGCGCACTTCGTCAAAATTTTGAGACGCAAACAGTAACAACAAGCGATTTCTTAACGCTGGTACATTGTGCTGCGCGTCATCCATCACGGTTTTTTCATAGCCAACCAGGTCGACTTCCGCTTGAATGTATCGCGTTGACCCTTCGTGCTCGACAGCCGCAAGAAGCTTACCCACGGTGATATAAATATTGTGGCGGTCGTCCTTTTTCTTGCGGCCGCTGTCTTCCTCTTCTTCCTCGTCAGCGACAACATTTTCGGCAGAGTTGGAATCTTCCGCCATCATGGTGCCAACAAATACGCCGCCGCCAATGCCAAGACCTAACAACAGGACAGCACCCACTATGAGCAGGATAAGCTTGCGCTTACCGCCACTTCCCTCTTCAGACGCTTCCTCGTCTTCAGATTTTCTCTTTTTGGTGGCTTCATCTTCCGCCATTATTTCCATTCCTTTGTCAGTATCTGCCAGATGGCAGGACTGTCATCTATCGTTACCAACAGATAAGCAACCTGCATACCACACAGAATTTAATTAATATAAACAATAGTTTAGCTGCGACTTTTCGATTGCCGTCAGTGTTTTGACGGCCAAAAAAAGTCGACAGAGACTAGCCTAGCCGCAAAGTGGCAGGCGTGGAAGGGAGGTAAATGCGTTAGCGCTTTATCTGTGTTGAGATCGACATTCTCATAGCATTACCCATCACAAGTAATGGACTGTCTCTTACGCATAAGCGTCGAAAATACGGTTAGGATCGGAGGGCTGATCGGAGGTGTTGGTCATTACCCCTTCGTCGTCAGAACCCTCAGAACTCCCGCTCCGGGCTTCGCCAGAGCGGGCCTCGTTTTGGGCAAATCCAGCACTGCCCTGCTGACCCTGTTGAGAGACTGAACCCTCGGCTAGTTGCAAACCCGCCTGTTGAAGAAATTCACGCAGGCGTGGCATGGCTTGCTCAAGGGCTTCTTTCGCCTGAGCATTGTCTACGACAAAAGCAACCCGGGTGGCATCTCCATCAGACGTAATCGCAATTTGCAGACGCCCCAGTTCGGCGGGGTGCAGATTTAATCTCGCTTCAGTGCCCCCTTGCCCTTGTATCATACGCACCCGGGCAAGCACTTCCTGTGGGAAGTCTGCTGCGTTGGGAGACGCTTTAAAGTCGGCGACCTGAGTGGCAGCATTGGCCGCTGTTAATTCTGCTGATCGCGTGGTCGGGTTAAGTCCTGCCAAAGACGTCACCGGGGCTTCGGCTGCTCGCGGTGCTACCTCGGCATTGACTGCAATACCCCCCTCGCGAGATCCGTTAGTGCGGGCCTGGCTTGCATCCAGGGCAATATCAAAGGCTTCGCCTGGTAATGCCCTCATAGACTCAGAGCCGCTGGCTGTTTTATTTGCGGTTGCCACACTACGGGTCTGCGAATCGCTTTTTGCGCCCAATGTACGCTGAATGGCACTGTCACCTGATACACCCAAATCGCCTTTTTGCATTGGTGTTCCCGATACTCTGGGTGACGGGCTGCGCGCTGCTGCGCTTAATGTGGAGCCGATATCGTCGGTATTCGCTGGTGTGGCGAGCTGCTCGGTCACAGTCGCGCCACTCGATGCTAATGCAGCCGATCGTGGCATGACGGGTGAATTCTGGCCTGTTGTTAAATGGGAGCTGCTTCCCTCAGCCCTTGTACTGGCCGCCATCAGCTCTTGATCAAATACTTTGGGGGCTACAGAAACCGCGCCTGTCATCGGCGGAGCATTAGACGGGACCCGGGGCGCTTCGGCGGCATCAGAACCTTCACCCAAAGTGGTCATAGACTGCCCAGCAGCAACTGTTGCCGCTGCCGATGAGCCTGGCGTCAACTGAGTATTAACGGAATGATTCACTGATGTCGATAACTGCGATGCTGTACCTGCACGCGCTTCCGGTGTAATGACGGCAGCGGCGTTATCGAGAGCGGCCTTCATAAAAGGCGAGGGTGCGAGTGCGTTAGTAGGCGCCGAATTTTCTGCCAGACCCTCAGCGATAACAGATTCATCGGTGCTCGTACCTTCAGTATTCGGCAATTCCTTGCCGTTATTGGGCAATGCGTTGCCGCCCTGCTGACTGTCATGAATAGCAGATGATCCCTGCAAAGGCGACGGGTTGCTGTCGCTTTTTGAGTTGTCATTTTTCTCAGCACTGCGTGCAGCGGCGTCGAATGCCGCATTAAAGGCAGCGCTGTCGCCCGCGGGACCTTTACCGCCATTTACTGAGGCAGAATCACCTGTTAAAGCGCTTAAGATCGGTTCTACACCGCTTGTTTTCATAAACTTCATTCTCCAACCGCGCATCGCTCCTAGCGCGGGAACCTCAGGACCAGAATATAAAAACCCGGCCCTTCACGTTGTGTGTCACTTGGCACGACTTGCC
>Ga0206129_10008125_pt1 | contig 10150 bp, 6 predicted proteins | sample Helgoland_Spring_8_FD_148616 | JGI IMG/M metagenome (GOLD analysis project Ga0206129, IMG submission 148616) | Pelagic subsurface seawater microbial communities from Kabeltonne, Helgoland, North Sea - Helgoland_Spring_Bloom_20160502_2 | ecosystem: Environmental > Aquatic > Marine > Epipelagic ...
AAACAGTATAATACAATACCACTATGGCAGCCAAAAAAAAGACCGCTAAGAAGAAAGCCGCACCGCGCAAGGCCAAAAAAGCCGCAGCAAAGCGTGTAGCTAAGAAGCCCGCTAAGAAGCCCGCTAAGAAGCCAGCTAAAAAAGCCGCTAAGAAGCCAGCTAAGAAGCCAGCTAAAAAAGTAGCCAAGAAGCCAGCTAAAAAAGCAACCAAGAAAAAGGTAGCTAAGAAGCCAGCTAAAAAAGCAGCCAAGAAAAAGGCAGCTAAGAAGCCAGCTAAAAAAGCAGCCAAGAAAAAGGTAGCTAAAAAAGCCAAGAAAGCAGCCAAGAAGAAGGTAGCTAAGAAGCCAGCCAAGAAGAAGGTAGCTAAAAAGCCAGCCAAGAAAAAGGCAGCTAAGAAGCCAGCCAAGAAAAAGGTAGCTAAGAAGGCTAAGAAAAAAGCAGCCAAGAAAAAGGTAGCTAAAAAGCCTGCTAAGAAGGCAGCCAAGAAAAAAGCAGCTAAGAAGCCTGCTAAGAAAAAGGCAGCCAAAAAGCCAGCTAAGAAGAAAGCAGCTAAGAAGCGTAAGTAATCTTCAATTACAGTTCATACATCAACCTCGACTTCCTCACGGAAGTCGGGGTTTTTTTGTGCCCCTACCGCCCCTACCAATCAACAACTGGCAATACCATTCTAAAAACACCAACAGAGCGGCCTGCATTAGTATCAGGCCTCGCATCGTAGAGTGTGTAGAGGTGGATACCACTTCCCCTTCCAAGCTTAACCGCCATATTATAAATGATTTTTCGCTGCTTCCCGTATCTCGCTGCTAAATGATACAAAACGCCTTGGTGATTTCGCCGGTATCCAATCAGCTGACCTGGATCAACGTTAGCTATAGTATCACCAAATGCATGCAGCACAGTCATCCCTGAGAGATTCTTGATCACAAACTGCTTATCTTTTAAGCGTCCTGCACCTGGTGCAATAACCGTGACATGGGGTTTATCCATCCACGGCCTATTTTTATTTTTCAATAACGACAATGGCGACAAGAATATCACTCTGCGCATACCAGCTTCTCCAGAAGGTATGGTCACATAGGGTTCATAAGTATTAGCTAACTTTTTATAGAGCACAAAATCTTCCCCCGCTTTAATCGATCGCATCGCTGTCGTATTATTAAATGCAATCTGGAATGGCCTCCAGATTTCTGTGACTTGTGAATTTTCCACATCATTCTCAAACCCCTGATAATACAGCTTACTTGGCGGCACTTCACCTACTTGAGGTAGCAACATGGCAGCGTCTCCACGATTTCCTCCGGCACTATATCTTCTGGGTGGAACGGGACCCAGAGCAACTACCATGATCTTCGTTTGCAGAGTGAGTTCCGGCTCCTCTCCTCTTGATTGATCACACCCTACAGCAATGATTGCCATAAAGATTGTCACCAAACCTATCTTGATCATCGTCATTTATATTTCTTCCCGTTGTAACCATCGAAAGCTTTTGAGCTTATATTTCCTACCTAACTTTTCGTTTGCAGCACTAAGCTGCCCCCATTCATAAGCTCCTGTGGCCGGATGAATTGAAATCAAACCGTCTAGTGGTCCATTGCCACTTGCTTGACTCACCCCCGATGACTTGTGATCAACATAATATGGAGTGCGCTCAACTATTGCCTCAAGCCATGCACGCGCTTGAATGATTCCTCCAACGGAGGATTCGCCATATGCGCGTATCGTAAATGTATCTCCCCTTGCAGCCATGAAGGGAGCTAGAGGATGAAGAATATCCCCCTGTGTCAAAAACCCGGGAATACCCCAGGCCTTACTCGTCGGCTGAACCGTATTCCACTTATCATCGTATCGATAACGATATCCTTCCTGAAAGACCTGCATATTGTTATCTGGAGCATCGGAGGATGCCTCAACATTTACCGACGTTGATAATTGCGTAGCCAGACGCTCAAAGTTTTTATTCAATCCGCAGCTTTGTATGGCTGCATCAATAGTCCCCATGGACGATGTTTGATCCTGATCCGATACTAGCCTGCGATTCACAAAATCAGCAATAGAGACATAAGGGCCTCTTTTTTTAACTTCCTGAACGATATTAGCTGCGAGCATTCTCACCTCATCAGCAGTAAGTTGACGCGCGCCCATCCACCCACCTGGTTGATCGGGAGCAGCAGCACCCGTATCGGCCAAACCCTTCGGTTGGCGATACCTCGCAAATGACACCATACTAGCGTTTGCTACTCCTGATGGCAGAGGGCGGCTCAGAGGGCGGTTAATACCGAGTGTGCCCGACAAAAAGGATGTCCATGCTTCTACTGATGTTGAGTTTATATTGAACGCAGAGCGGTTTTTAAAATATTCCGCACTTCTCCAAAATGCCCAATTCACGCCCTCATCACTCAAAAGCATACTACTGACCGCCTCCTTGGGCTGCTGAGCGTCTTCGTTAAATTGATAGCGCCTATTCCACAAATACTTACCCTGATCAGGGTTCCACAAGAATCGTCGCCCCTCTTCATCGAGAGGAATGCTGGAGAAAAAATACCCGTCCCATAAATTATGATTCACTTCATAGGCAGCGTCATAAGCCAATACTTCATCTGCTGAGCTGTGCAGCAAGTCCCCCACTTCTCTGAGTGCCGATTGATTGCCTATTTGCAACAAGCCTTGAGAGTCAGATATAGTACAGCGCGCGCCATGACCTGAAGTCTTACCGCCTTCTTTGGCCGCTGCTTTCCCAATAAGATAATCCCAACGACTTGCAGCGCTGTCATTAGACTCAAGTGAAGTAGCAACAGCATAGGCCGTGGAATCTGCCGGAGCATGCATATCTCTCAAGGAATGACCCACCAAGTAACTAGGGCTCCATGAATAGGGGCTCAGCATGGCATGGCGCAGGCCAGCTACAGAGATCACGCCATAATCTTCAGAGGGTAAATCGAACAGCACTACATTTGGAAAAAAAGAAAAATCAACAGCCAAGCCAAAGGGGTTTTTAACAAAGCCATTGATGGACGGGGCAGGTATATCATGAACGTCCATAGGCCGCTGCGGAACAAACTGAAGCAGCCATGGTCCCGTGCTATTCATATACCACTTGTTGGCGCATTGACTCGCAGGCGACCGGCTGACCAATTGAGCCCTTACATTCCAGTTGGCTATGGGGCAGACGTTATACACCATATGATCTTCTCTCCACCGTGCAGTCGTTGACGTTCCATGACGATGGGGTGATCGATTAGCGGGGTCTCCCTCACCCACCTTTTCATTCAGCCACAATAACTTGGCACCCACTTGATGGGTATGGGGGGCGTTTTTTACAGGCGCCTCATCAAATGTTTGCAAATGGCCAAAACTCAGATCCTTTTGGTTTGCTGAGCCCCAGTATAAACCATTGCGATGAAATGTTTTAGTCGACTTAACCCCCCCGGCGCCATTGTTAACCAGCTGTATAGTCGGGTGCTTAAAGCTGCTGTACAGATCCTCAAGCGAAGCCGCCTGTCCGAGCTTAAGCATAAACGGGAAATTCTCCACTTTGCCATCAGTTTGCAAATCAAGCGCCGGCTGGTAGTCAAAAATCCTCCCAAAATCTATATGCCCAAGATGTGCTTTAATACTTCTCCATTGGGGGGTCTGCACCTCATAAGCAACAGATGCATCATGATCATAGAAAAAATGATCCTCTCCTTGGGTAGAATGCGGACTCAACACATTGTCTGACACCGCATCCAGCTTGTAATGCTCTATATTGATGCCCCCTGAGGACAAGTCCCCCCTCACCTTAGGTGAGAATACCAGACACTGGCCAGCTGACAAAATAGCAGGCTCTAAGGTAAAAGCCAAATATCGGCGCGGCGGAAAGGGATTCGTTCTAATTTTATAAACATCCCCTCCTGCATAGCCGCTCTTTTCAACCCAACGGTCGAAGACCTCGATACTTTTAGACTTCAGCTCTTGCTCCACATACTCTTTTTCAGGAAAGAAGTGCATGCCATGCTTCACACCATAATACGGATTGGGCATAACTACAGATAAGGCCTTAGTTTTTAAGGACCTATTGTATGGATTCCACAAACAAACACGAGGGATGATATGGGTTCGAATACGGTTGTTGTGGTGTGAAAAATAATAATGCCAACGACATTCCGTCATCACTGGATGAATCTTCGGAGCATGCTCTGCCCATTTCGAGACATCTGCACAGGCACCATCAGATATACCGTGAGGCCAATGAGTAGAGGGGCGCATACGCATTGCCTGTTTATCAAAAGCGGTCTCCGCATACTCCAAATCTGAGTACTTATGCTGCGCCCAATCTCTCATTGCCGCAAAAGAGGGGCCAAGCACACCATGCTCAGGCCCAGGTATGATTGGATACGATGATGAAAAAAACAGAGATTTTCTCTGCTCAATATATGACAAATCTATTGTTTCATCATTATCACGCGCCAGCAGTAATGGTGTTAAGTCACGACGCAATCCGCTCATCAGCGTGTTAGTAAAAAGACCTGGAGAGTAGGTTGTCAAATGATGGTAATCTTGCGCTAAAGTGTCCTCCCAAGCTGGATTATCTGCCTGGCTCAGTGATGCTGTGGCATAGCTTATTAATTTACCCCTGTGAGGACGGGCATACTGCATAAAGTCACGATACGGAGCTTTTGCATCGTCCCGCACTATCAAAGCAGGATCAAAACCAGGTGCCGCATCAAACGCCGCTTGTGTGTTTTCAATCTCGGCACCAGGGGCTATGCACGCCTTCTGATTATTGTCAGAGATAAACCAAGCATAAGCACCTTTTTCATTCGCTCCAGATACCTGCACCTTTTGAACCAGCACTTTACTCTTAGCAAAATTATCTGCACTCATCGCCTTACCCAAGGTTCCCCGACCTAGTAGACTCACCACACCATCACTGCCTTCATCCAAGCTCTTCCTCGGGTCAATCAGTCTGTGGCGTTTACTCACCAACCAGGTTTCCACGTGCTCGCGCTTCCAGCGCCCTTCAGATAAGCTGGCAATAGAATGCCTTAGATCCTGATAAGCTCCATGAAGAGAATACGGCTTACTCTCCAAGCCCTCTGAAGCCTTTCCAATCAAGGGCCAATCTTGACCTTGATGGCGATGAGTCGTCTTCCAGACTCCCAGCCAGTCTCTATTGGCTAGCGGAGGCTCTTGGTCCGAACCTTCAAGGATCGCTGCCTTCGCCGTCACCCGCTGATCCGGACCGGTGTGTTTTTGCAACTCCCCTATCGCAATCATCAAAGCCATGCGAGCATTAGCTCGGGCCGCTAGCTCATGAACATTTCGCTTCGACCCCCTCAACTCCAGATCTGAGAGAGAGATAAGCCCTAGTAAAACCACCACAACAAGCGCCATAAGCATTATCAAAGCCACCAGCGAAAAGCCTTTTTCGACAAAGGGCTTACGAGGAATCATTAAATGCATTACAATCAGTTAGAAAATTAGACTGTTATTCTGTTAGCCTTAGCTCACATTACTAACAATCATTAAGTCCATGTTTTTGTTAGGCTTCCGCAACAAAGGGGTTTTTGACCGCTATTAACTCAGCTATTTCATTACAGGATGTTTAAATAAAGTTCTACCAATCTCCGTTTTTCATGGTGGCAATTCCCTCTGAGTCTTGTAAAAGATCGGTCATGAATTATTTGGACGTAGCCAAGCAAGCCGCCTGCCAAGCTGGAGCATTCCTCAAGGAGCACTTTGGCAAACCTCTCGATGTGGACGAGGCCAAGCACCATGACATCAAGCTTGCCCTTGACCGCGAGAGCCAGGACCTGATTACGCGAGTAATATTAGGCGCATTTCCTGAGCACGCCATTTATGGAGAAGAAGGTCTCGCCGGCAACCAGGACAGTGAATACCAATGGATTGTCGACCCTATTGATGGCACGGTGAATTTTTTCTACGGCATTCCTCACTACTGTGTTTCCATCGCACTGCGTCATAAGGGCGAGCTGATCCTAGGAACGATCTACGACCCCAGCATGGGGGACCTTTGGGAGGTCGAAAAAGGCAGCCCAGCACTGCTCAACGGTGAGCCGATTTCTGTGAGCCCACGCACCAAGCTTGAGGAATGCGCGCTTTTTGTTGGCTGTGGTAAAGATGAGGAGGCTCTTAGCACCGGCCTTGAACGCTTTCGTAAAGCCTCACTGAGGGCACGTAAGATGCGCATGATGGGCTCTGCGGCACTTGGCATGGCCTATGTCGCCACTGGCAGGCTCGACGCTTATGTGGAGTCCCGTATTTCACTCTGGGACATCGCAGCTGGCCAGCTCCTACTAGAGGCCGCCGGCGGCAAAACCGAACTGACTGAAATTCCTGGCAATGCCGATGCATGGTCAATCGTCGCCACCAACGGCAAGATCCCTATTGAGGAAATCCTCTAGGATATTGTGCTGCTCAGCTTATCGCTGACGGCTAGATAGTCTTGTTCACTCAAGCAGCAAGGATCCGCGGCTACCCAGTGCCCCTGCTCTATTTCGACAAGCGGCATTTCCATGCCAATGGTCTGCTCATACTGCGGGTGATTGATCCGGTGACCAAAAGCACTTCCCTTTGGAGGGTTGATCGGAGAGGGAACCTCCCCCTCAAGATGCACGCGTGGCCTTTCAATGGTTGGGTCCGGCACGGGAATAGCTGAGATAAGTGCCTTGGTGTAAGCATGGCGAGGGTTCTCGTAGATCGCATCCGCATCCGCTAGCTCCACGATCTTACCCAGATACATCACTGCGATTCGATCGGAAATGTGTTTCACCACGGCCAGGTCATGGGCGATGAAAAGATAGGCCATGTTATATTCCTGCTGCAGGTCAAGTAGCAGGTTTAGCACCTGGCTCTGGACAGAGACATCCAAAGCCGAGACCGGCTCATCAAGCACAATCATATCCGGATTCAGAGCTAAAGCCCGTGCAATACCGATACGCTGCCTCTGCCCCCCTGAGAACTCAAAAGAAAACCGCTGCGCCGCACTACTAGGCATACCGACTCGCTCGAGCAGCTTGCCGACCATCTCTCGCCTTGTGACCTTATTACCAATGCCCTGCACTTCGAGTGGCTCAGAAATAATCTGACCCACCGACATTCTTGAATTAAGTGACTCCGCAGGGTCCTGAAAGACCATTTGCATATTACAGCGCAGTGGGCGCAACTTCCTCTGTGAAAATCGAGTGATGTCATCGCCCTCAAAAATCACCGAGCCCGCTGTCGGCTTAGTCAGCCTGACAATGCTTTTACCCAGTGTCGACTTTCCGCATCCAGACTCTCCGACGAGACCTAGTGTCTCACCATGTGCGATGGTCAATGAAACTCCATCTACCGCCTTGACCGCTGCTATCTGGCGAGAGAACACACCGCCCTTGAGGGGGAAATGCATCTTCAGGTTGCGAAGTTCTAGGATGGGATCAGACATGACGTAGGATAGAAAATAATAGGCTAGGAAGGAGTTTTACACACAAGATCAACACACTTGGGGCAAGCCTCAACCCAGTGATCTTTCGATATTTCTATGAATGGCGCACGCTCGGTCAGCGTTTCCCCATCTCGCTCCATGCGTTGGCAGAAGCGGCAACCGGGAACAAATTCACGAATGGACGCCACCTGCCCTTCGATGGTTTTGAGTCTCGATTTACGCGGTGTTTCAAGTGTTGGAATCGCGCTCAATAATCCCTTAGTATAGGCGTGCTGCGGTGCGCCGTAGAGTTCTTTAACCGGCGCACGCTCCACCACCCTGCCAGCATACATGACCACCACCTCATCACAATGACCAGCAATCACCCCGAGATCATGAGTAATAAGAATCGTGGACATGCCCATTTCACGTTGTAAGTCCTCAATGAGTTCTAAAATTTGAGACTGCACGGTGACATCCAGGGCCGTGGTCGGCTCATCGGCAATCAGCAAGTCGGGTTTACATGCCAAGGCGATGGCGATAACGATACGCTGACGCATGCCACCAGAGAGCTGGTGTGGGTATTCCATCACACGTCTTTCAGGCGCTGGGATGCCGACCTTCTCAAGTAAGCTAATAGACTCCACGAGCGCCTCACGCTTACTCAAACCTCGATGTAAAATAAGTGACTCGCTGATTTGTTTGCCAATACGATGGCATGGATTGAGCGCCATCATAGGCTCTTGGAAAATAACTCCAATTTCTCCGCCCCTAATCTGGTGCATTCGTCCATCACTGGCTGTGCGTAAATCTTCACCCTTAAATATCACCTCACCTTCCAGAATATGTCCCATAGGCTTGGGTAGTAGTCCTACTATCGACATTGCCGTCACACTCTTGCCGCAGCCAGACTCCCCCACAATACCCACGGTTTTGCCCTTGGGCACTCGGAAGGAGACACCATCAACAGCGCGCAACCAATCGCCATCCTCCATGCGGAAGGCGGTGATGAGATCTTTGACTTCTAAAAGGTTATCACTCACCTTGAGCTCCTTTCTCATCATCAAATACTTCTGTGTCGAGGGGCTGCTGCTCTTGATCGTCCAGCTCTGGTGCAGGCGGCGACTCCTTTAGCTTGATGCCGTCTTTGAAGACATCAATTACTCGCTGCACCTCTGGGAAGCTTTGCTTTTTACGCATTGCCTTGAGCGTCTCCTGCTTGCGCTCCTCGTCAATCCAGAGCACATAGCTCTCCAAGGGTTCATAGATAGTGGGCACATTAAATGGCGTATGCTCGGTGTCCGGCCAACGCACCCAGCGCCAGGAACCAATACGCACGTAGTCAGTCATCCACGCGGGTGAGAACAGCGCCTCATCGTGCACCATTTGCTGCACTTCCCAGCTATATTTTTTAACCTCCTCCGTAGTGCGGGCATTGCGTAATGCAGTGACGATTTTATCCATATGAGGATCGGAGTAACTGTTGATATTGTTGGTCTGTGGTTTTGCTTTGCCATCGATATCAACGGCATTCTTAGAGTGAAAAAACTGATAGTAGCGAGGAAAAGGAGGTGTCGCCCCCCAGCCCCAGATCACCATATCATGCTCTTTTTTCATGACTGTTTTATAAAACACCGTAGCCTCCTGGCCGTCAGCTCGAAGCTCCATGCCTGCTTTTTGCGCCTCCTCTTTGAGAATTGCCACAATCTTCGGGTAATCAGAAGCCCGAGGGTAGGTCATATTTATCGCGAGCCGATCTCCAGACGGCTTGCGCAGGATTCCGTCTGAATCCTCCTCCGTATATCCCGCCTCGGCAAAGTACTCACGCGCCGTTGAAGGGGAAAACTCACGCGCTTTCACATCAGGATTGGTATAAGGGCCGAAGCCTTGGCTCATTTGCTGGAGGCGTGAGAAATCCCCACGGAAAATCACATCAATCACCTTCTGCCAGTTTAGTGCGTGGGCAACGCCCCTGCGGGTCTTGACATCCTTGAGCATCGGCCTGATCACATTCAGATAGGCGCCACGTGGCACCCTCGGGTACTGAGTGTAGAACTTGTAGCGTTCTATGTGACCCTCGTAAACCGGCCTAATCTCTGTTTTCTCATACCAAAGGTCTGGGCGGGTGAGGTAATACACATCGAGTTGACCGGCACGGAAAAGTTCAAAAGCCTTCGAGTCATCCCGGATCGTCGTGTAGACGATTTTATCAGGATTAAAACGGTGCTGGTAATACCTCTTATCCTTAGCCCACCAATCTTTGGCACGCGTCAAAGTGATCGAAACTCCTTTTTGGATATCCTCATCCTTGACGTAGTAAGGGCCTGTAGTCGGCGCTACTTTCCACTGGTAGCGATCCACATAGTCAGCGCCATAATCTTGGTAGAAATGAGATGCGGCAGGACTTAACGAGGCGAACAAAGGCATCAGAGGTTTGGGTTCTGGTAAGGTTACCGATACATAACGATCACCATAAGTAGCCACTTGGGCTATTTGGGCTCTGAAATACTGCTTTGCATAGGGAGCAGAGACATTATCAGAAACTCGGATATAGATATTGGTGTGAAAATCTTGCGGGCGTACGGCAACGCCATCATTAAACTTCGCGTCTGGATCCAGCTCGTAATAAACAGTCTGTCCATCCTCACTTACTGCCCACTTACGAGCCACTCCAGGAATAACCTTATTCGTTAGGGGATGCATACCAACCAACGAAACGTCGAGCTCATCATACAACCTCCCCCG
>Ga0206129_10008126_pt1 | contig 10150 bp, 8 predicted proteins | sample Helgoland_Spring_8_FD_148616 | JGI IMG/M metagenome (GOLD analysis project Ga0206129, IMG submission 148616) | Pelagic subsurface seawater microbial communities from Kabeltonne, Helgoland, North Sea - Helgoland_Spring_Bloom_20160502_2 | ecosystem: Environmental > Aquatic > Marine > Epipelagic ...
CGCCTCTCTAAGACCTCTCTAAGGCGAGGGGTGATCGGGAGGAGTGTACGTTCGTCTGTTTTGTTTCTGTAGACCACAAAGCACTGTACGTCGTTCTCAGTGGTCCTATCAGTCCACATGATAGACACAGCCTCAGAGATTCTCATTCCAGTATCTAGCAGGAGTATCGTCAGGTCCTTAAGGTCTCTATCCTGAATCTCACCCAGCAGTAATACCTCCTCGCCGTCCCTCAGATATCTAAACTTCTCTTTCTTCTTTAACTTTTTGACCTTAAAGGTAGGGATTAAGACTTCCCAGTCTTCACATCGATTACGCATTGTAGTGAGTGCTGTAGTGATATGATTGATGGAATTGTGTCCGAGACCATTAGCCAGCTTTAGCTTTTGTAACTTAATGATCTGCTTGCTCGTCAGGGACTCGAAGGGTACGTCAGAGGCCCATATAAGCCCGTCTAACAAATGCCGCGCATTAAAGAATGCGTTAGCATAAGTAGCAGGCGCTTTGTGTCTCTGATCATCTATGTAGTACTCACAGGCTTCCCTTAAAGATATACTTTTAGACTTATCAAAGTTACGGGAGTCATTAACGGCCTGCTGTTGGTAGGTGGCTATCTCTACAGCTTCACGTTTAAGCGATGTACGCGACGAAAACCTCCGCTTCCCTTCAGGCGTAGAGATCTCAATCTGCCATATAGCAGACCCATCGCGCTTGTATACCCTCACTTAATGAGATCAGTCAGACTGAGACGATCAGATCCCCATAAGGCTCTGTAAGTGTGAGGATCGTAATACTGCATTAACTTCCTTACGAATAACTGTGGATCAACCCCGAGGACCTTAGCATAGGCAGTATACGTATCTGGAGGGATACGAGCCGTACCGGCTTCCATTTGAGCTACCATAGTGTAGTAATTCATTTTAAGAGCTACAGCAACTTCTCGTTGTGTAAGTCCTGCCTGTGTCCTTAGGGCTTTAATAAAAACGCCCCCCTCCTTCCTTAGAGCCAGTGATTCCTCAGTTCTGGCACCTTGTTTATTCATAGCAATCTCCTAGTTAACTTAAACTACATCATTAATACCCTCGTCTACCAATATTATGTTAATAAGTCACTTAATACAACCTTTATTCAAAAAAAAAACCCCCACCGATTAAAGTGGGGGCTAAAATTATAGAAGGATTTTTATGAAGGGCAATATAACGTCGAGATTGTCGCCACATGTTGAGATAAGTTGTAGCATAACAATAATTTTTAACACCTTGTTATTTTTACCAAGCATAGAATGGGTCTTCTCTGAGATATCGCGTAGTTGATATTGAACCTCCATTTTGTCCTTTAAAGAGTAGCTATTTTGCTTCTCTATCTTTTCAATTAAGTCGATATATCTCTGACTCATGATAGGCTCACCTCCTTTTTTAGTTGCGGAGTGTGAAGGTGTTTAAGGTGACACCAACACCGTTAAGGTTACTTGCCAAAGGACTTGATTGATCGCAGACCAAAGGTAGCCGCGACGCATCCCATAAAACACCATTGGTACCATTCCGGTAGATCGGACATGGCCGTGAATGCTGATTTAACTTGAGACACCATCGCAGGATCACCCCACACAGATGCATAAAAAATGACTATTAATGGGGCGGTAAGTACGATAGTTAAGTACTCATCTTTGATGCTATTACTCATCCCTTCCGCCGACTTAACGTCGGCCTCGCGTTCTCCTTTTAGTATTTGTATTTCTTTCTCTTTTTTAGCGTCGCTTTTTGCACGACGGTTAGCTAACCATGAAGACCCTAGAGTCCGTACAGCTTCTATTAGCAACTTATACATAAGATCTCCTAGATTTTATTGGACTGCATTATCTTCGACAGCGTTATAGCTCTGGTCCCAACCTGTCGCGCCCACTTTGAATCTAGCATCTCTAGTGCGGCGACCTCATAGTCTTGGTCTTCTAACGATTGGTGCATTCTGCGGAAACCTCGAAGCCGTGTTGGCCCTAGGTTAACCATCATGTCTATCAGCACGGCCTTACGTTCGCCTGATAGATCATAGTAATAGTCATAACCTTTGTGTAGGTACTCTTCGGCCTGATCTATGTCCTGCTCTAGTAAATAGGTTGCCTCTGATTCTGTAAGCCCTCTACTCTCTAGATTACGGCCATAACCAATAGTTACGATTCCCAGACTATCTGTATAAGGGTACTGGCGATAACCCTCATGCAGTTTTAAAAGTTTAAGAGCTTGGAATAGGTATATCATTGAAATCCTTTAGGGGCCGAAACCCCTATCGTTTAAACGGCGACCTGTGCCGTTAGTTGAGTTAGATCCAAGGTAGTCCCGACGTTAATTGCGACTCAGCCTGTATTGCCTGAGAGGCCTCAACTAGTCGGTCCGTACCTTCCTTATTAGACTCTGCCATCAGCCACTCTTGAATAGAGGCTTTTGTAACAGACTCGAACGGAATAAAGGTCCCTGTGGGGGGACCTAGTTCTATTCTGAGTTGCTTGTTAAGTAGCGGACTACCATCGTGCAGATACATCTCTATATCTAACATTTTGATAGTACCGTCTGGATCTCTAAACATGTCTATGATGTTGTATCTTATATCCATAAATTAATCCTTAAAGTGGAACCTGTAACCACACCTGACAAGCCTTGCTCAATCCAGACGTCGAGTCGTTAACGGTGAAGTTCACCCGTTTCATGGTGTTACTTATAGAGGTAAACGACTTACCTGTTATGCTAAAGGTACTGCCACTAGCAGTGACATATACATTTGAGGAGGATAATGCATAAAAATTACCAGTAGGCGTGACTGTTACAGTGGACGATACAGCCGATCCGCTTGATGGCGTAACAGTTACAGTTGAAGATCTGCTTGTCGGGCTTCCTGTATTATCGTAGGTACTTGAGTAGGAAATACTGCCGAAAGTCCCTCCAGTCAGACTATATGTAGTTGCTGAACTCCCTGCCGGACCTGCCGGACCTGCCGGACCTGCCGGACCTTGGGGGCCAGTAGCTCCAGTAGCTCCAGTAGCTCCATTAGATCCAGAAGTACCTGTAAGGCCTTGATTACCTGTGTCGCCTTTGGGGCCTATACCACCGGTAATACCTTGTAGGCCTCTCGGGCCAGTTCCACCGGCAATACCTTGTAGGCCTCGTGGACCTGTGGTACCAGTAGGGCCTGTAGGGCCTGTAAGGCCTTGATTACCTGTGTCGCCTTTGGGGCCTATACCACCGGTAATACCTTGTAGGCCTCTCGGGCCAGTTCCACCGGCAATACCTTGTAGGCCTCGTGGACCTGTGGTACCTGTAGGGCCTGTAGGGCCTGTAGGGCCTGTTGGACCTGTGCCACCGGTAAGACCTATATACCCTCTAGGACCTATACCACCGGCAATACCTTGTAGGCCTCGTGGACCTGTGGTACCAGTAGTACCTGTAGGGCCTGTAGGGCCTGTAGGGCCTGTTGGACCTGTGCCACCGGTAAGACCTTGTAGGCCTCGTGGACCTGTGGTACCAGTAGTACCTGTAGGGCCTGTAGGGCCTGTAGGGCCTATTGGACCTGTGCCACCGGTAAGACCTATATACCCTCTAGGACCTATACCACCGGCTGGACCTGTGGCACCCGAGGGTCCTATTGGACCTGTGGCACCCGAGGGTCCTATTGGACCTGTGCCACCCGAGGGTCCTATTGGACCTGTGCCACCCGAGGGTCCTATTGGACCTGTTGGACCATAAGGGCCTGTTGGACCTGTTGGACCATTAGGGCCTAAAGGGCCTCTTGGACCTGCACCTCCGGAGGGTCCTTGAGGACCATCACCTCCAATAGGGCCGACAGGCCCATCGAGACCACGAGGGCCTCTAGGACCCATAAATAGCCGCCACGCATAAGCACTAGCACTAGTTGACGCTGTAGCATTGGTGTCAGTATAAGTACCTATATAGGCCTTATTAACCCCAGACGTAGAAAAACCATTACCGTTAATATCATCAGCCCAAGCTAAATGTAAGTAAGTAGATACGCTGACACCATCAGTACCATCAATACCATCAATACCATCATTACCATCATTACCATCAGCACCATCAGCACCATCAGCACCATCAGCACCAACATACTTAGTCCATGTATAAGCAGAAGCACTAGTAGAGTCAGTAGAGTTACCGTCTACGTAAGTGCCTATATAGTCCTTGTTAGTGGGTGACTGACTAAATCCATTACCGTTAATATCATCGGCATAAGCTATGTGCAAATACTGTGTAGTTCCATCGATTCCGTTAATACCATCGATACCATCTGTACCATCGTCACCCTGAGCACCAGCTATTAGCTTCCATGTGTAATCAGAAGCGGTAGTAGAGTCAGTCTGAGTGAAGTCTACGTAAGTACCTATATAGTCCTTACCGCTGGGAGACTGAGAAAATCCACCACCAGATATAGTATCTGCATAAGCCACATGGAAGTATGAAGTCTGACCATTAGCACCGTCGATCCCATTAATACCATTAGTACCATCAATACCATCAATACCGTCTTCACCATCAGTACCATTAGAACCTACGTATAGAGTCCATGTGTAATCAGAAGCACTAGTAGAGTCAGTAGAGTTACCGTCTACGTAAGTGCCTATATAGTCCTTGTTAGTGGGTGACTGACTAAATCCATTACCGTTAATATCATCGGCATAAGCTATATGTAGATATTGAGAAGTTCCGTCGATTCCATTATCACCATCGATACCATCTGTACCATCTTCACCCTGAGCACCAGCTATTAGCTTCCATGTGTAATCAGAAGCGGTAGTAGAGTCAGTCTGAGTGAAGTCTACGTAAGTACCTATATAGTCCTTACCACTAGGGGACTGAGAAAATCCACCACCAGATATAGTATCTGCATAAGCCACATGGAAGTATGAAGTCTGACCATTAGCACCGTCGATCCCATTAATACCATTAGTACCATTAATACCATTAGTACCATCAATACCATCAATACCGTCTTCACCATCAGTACCATTAGAACCTACGTATAGAGTCCATGTGTAATCAGATGCGGTAGAAGAGTCAGTAGAATTACTGTCTACATAAGTACCTATAAAGTCCTTGTTAGTAGGTGATTGACTAAAGCCATTACCGTTAATATCATCAGCATAAGCTATATGTAGATATTGGGTAGTTCCGTCGATACCATTATCGCCATTAATACCATCAGCGCCATCGTCACCTTGAGCACCACGTATTAGCTGGAAAGTATAATCAGAAGCGGTAGTAGAGTCCGTCTGTGTGAAGTCTACGTATGTACCGATATAGTCCTTACCACTGGGAGACTGCGAGAAGCCAGTACCACTAGCATCATCAGCATAGGCTACATGGAAGTAAGAGGTCTGACCATTAGAACCATCAACACCGTTGATACCATTAGTACCATCAATACCATTGACACCATCAGCGCCGTCTAGACCATTAGTACCATCTTGACCATCAGCACCGTCCTCACCATCAGACCCATCAGTACCGTCAGCACCAACATATAAAGTCCATGTGTAGTCAGAGGCAGTAGAGGAGTCAGTAGAGTTACCGTCTACGTAAGTACCTATAAAGTTCTTATTCGTAGGGGACTGAGAGAACCCGTTACCGCTAACATCATCAGCATAAGCAATATGAAGATACTGTGTAGTACCATCGATTCCATTATCACCATCGATACCATCTGCACCATCTTCACCCTGAGCACCAGCTATTAGCTTCCATGTGTAATCAGAAGCGGTAGTAGAGTCAGTCTGAGTGAAGTCTACATATGTACCGATATAGTCCTTACCACTCGGAGACTGAGAGAACCCAGCACCAGCTATAGAATCAGCGTAGGCTATGTGGAAGTATGAAGTCTGACCATTAGAACCATCTACACCGTTGATACCGTTAGTACCATCAATTCCATCGACACCATCAGCGCCATCTAGTCCATTAATACCATCCTGACCGTCAACACCATCAGCACCATCAGCACCGACATACAGAGTCCATGTGTAGTCCGAGGCAGTAGAGGAGTCAGTAGAGTTACCGTCTACGTAAGTACCTATAAAGTTCTTATTCGTAGGGGACTGAGAGAACCCGTTACCATTAATATCATCAGCGTAAGCTATGTGTAGATATTGAGTAGTTCCGTCGATCCCGTTAGTACCATTGATACCATCCGTACCATCATCACCCTGAGCACCAGCTATTAGCTTCCATGTGTAATCAGAAGCAGTAGAGGAGTCAGTCTGAGTGAAGTCTACGTAAGTACCTATATAGTCCTTACCACTAGGGGACTGAGAGAACCCAGCACCAGCTACAGAATCAGCGTAGGCTATGTGGAAGTATGAAGTCTGACCATCAGCACCAGCGTCACCGTTAAGACCGTTAGTACCATCAATACCATCGACACCATTAGCGCCGTCCAGTCCATTAATACCATTGATACCATCAACACCGTTAGTACCATCAGCACCGTCAGCACCGTCAGCACCATCAGCACCATCGGCTCCATCGGCTCCATCGGCTCCATCGGCTCCATCAGTAAAGCCTGTATTAGAGTTAGGCGTAGTACATTGAAGAGTCACATCACCAGACGTAGTGCCTACGATGTTCCTGTATCTAGCGATTATGTCGTAGGTTACGTCATCAATTAGCCCAGTGATTACCTGCTGAGTCTGGTCGTTAGGACATATAGTCCATGTGTACTCAATTTCAGTAGTCAGCTTATGACCTATTAGAATCGTCTCTACAGTAGATGTACCCGTAACAATCGAATCCCAAGCGACTGTAATGTGCGTTATAGCGGTAGTATCTTGATTTAACAAGGTAACACCAGTAGCAGTTACATTCTGCATATCAGCAGGCTCATCGAATATAGTACTTGGCACATACTCAGGTGCAGGCTCAGGTTCTGTTACGTTCCACGGGTAAATATTCGCATAGTATTCTTGAGCAGATATCTCCACTGTGAGGTCGTTATTTATCCTAACTGATCTAACTCTGTAAGGCTTGTTAGTTAGTCCTAGAGCACCTGTAGATACAGTAATAATGTCATTAGGCTCTAACTGCATGGCAAGAGGCTGAGCTTTAAAGGTAACTATCTGCTGATTGCGTGAGTCCTTTACCATGAACTCAGCCATGTCTAGAGCTTGTGCGTGACTAGTTACACCTGAGAGAGTAGCTTCTGTGTTCAGTTTTTCATTGTTATCTTGTGTTAGATACGTAGCGTAGGCTGTACTAGAATCGGTAGGCCATGTCACCGCATCTTCCTTGTATGACTTAGCGGCATTAGGGAACTTGACAGTAACCTGATTTAGGCGCTTAGACCTATCAGCGTAGGCTATAGCAACACCCCCGATAACATTATCATTACTGAATGACATTGAGGAAGTACCAGCTATCTCCATAGAGACAACATATTTACCATTAACAAATGGAAGGGAGCCTTTAAATGTCTTTAGAATCTCCGACACGTTCTCCTTACTATCCACGTCGGGCTGTATGACAAGATTACATGTGAAGCGCTTCTGAGTTGCAGTAGTGTTTGCGTTAGGGTTGTAACTCCCAGCAGGCACGTATACATACTCTCCAGTCTCAGGGTCATATATTAACCTTCCAGTAGTCTCAGGGTTCTGAGACGGCAGGCTAACTACTACATCACACTCATCAGCGGCATCCTTAAAGCTAGGGATATCTAGATCAGTGATACTAAGCCCCTTACCGTGCTCAGACGTTAAGTAGTCTAATAGTATAAGTGCAGGGTTATCGGACCATGCTTTGATCGCAGAATTACTAGGGTTAGCCCTAGGGTCCCAGACCTTTAATCCTTTGATTTCTGCTGTAAGTTTAGGATCTCCGTAGTACTTAGGGGTGTCCGCCGTGTATAGGAAGCTGTCCCATGACCAGCAGATGCCTTTGCCTCTCATGTCGGTAGTAATACCATCAAACCCAGCGGCTAACTGGGAAAACATTGTCTGACTAGTTGATCCATGTTTATTTAAAGATCTAAAGTAAGGGCGATTACTTTTAGCGTTGATGAATCGCTTATGAGTCATAGGGTCATCATCAATCTCATAATAGTTAATACTCTCTATTTCACCCAGACACCAAACGTCGATACGGTGTAGGAAGTCCTTATCGTCTCTAGAGGACGCGTAGGAGAACTCTCCGTTATGTGTGAAGCCTGAATCAGCGACAGTCGCTACTGAGGGTATAGGCAGTCGTTGCCTAGAGATATCTTCCCAAACCTTAATAGGAGCAACACGTCGCTTACCATAAATCAACGGGATAGGATGGCTACCCCCTTGCTTCTGAATTAAGATACCAGCTTGCTGGTCTTCCATTTCTTTCTTTTGTTTAGCACCCATCGCCACAGAGGCGACTACAGATGCTATTGATACCACTAGGGCTATAAGTCCTAAGGCCATAATGTGTGCTCCTGAGTTATCGTTTACCCCATCCTAGAGAGTCCGAGCTTTCTTCGTGGGCGTACTTAAATATGCGGTCTCCGCTGTGGATACCCTGCTGTATAGAATCACTGGTATATCTTCCGCCCTTCTGGTTGTAGTTAGCCCAGTGAGATGTGAGCTTCAGTGTAAGTGTCGATGTGGAATTACTCTCTTTAACAGCGAAGCTGTCGAGAGTCCCTCTATATAAGATGGTCGGTGTACCGACTATTGATCCGTTAGCTACAATCGCTAGATAAATGGTGGCTGTGTGGCCTCTATAGTTTCCGGCTGTGTACCCCTGAGCTACAGAGATGTTTACGTTACTAAGAGTTAGAGTGTAACTAGATAGGCTCATCCCCTGAGTCTGGGTAATAGGTGAGAACCCTGTTACTAGGCCATTAGATATATAGGTTTTACCATTGTGACTAAGATCCTTGGAATGATTTGTAAAATGTAGGTTAGCTGGTAGATCGCAGATGTAAGCATACTCGAAGCTGTCAGAACCGATCGCGGCTAACGTAGAGTTATCGAGAGTCAACATTACAGTCTCTCCACTACGTCAATTTCTAACCTTACTGTGCCATCTGTTCCGTACTCGATCACCTGTAAGTCGTTACGCAGAGACACTCGCATATAAGTCTCGTTGGGGACTAAGATACCACCACTCACTAACTTATCAGGGTAGGTATCACTTCCGCCCGTTTTTACCATGTAGGTTTTAGCGTGATTATTGTAGTTAACGTATTCACCAGCGGCACCCCGAGTATTGCCGAAAGTTGGGATCTTTATGTAAAAGATTCCGTTAGAGCCTTCTTGCTCCATAATAAAAGAATGGATCTGGTTGAACGCTCCTCGGTTCATGGGAGGGAACACGAGAGTCGCCTCGAATCTCTGACCGCCTACCTTCCTAGTCAAGATCTTTCCTGAGAGGCTCTCAGACCGAAGGTTATTAACCTTTGATTTAATATTATAGCTAACCGGAGATGGGCTAGTCGGTAGCAATGGAGATGGCATTTAGAGCCTCCTATTAGAATTTGGTATTAGAAAAGGGGCCCGAAGGCCCCTCATGTTTAGAATGGTGAATTCTGGGCTGACTCGTTATATATATCTCGAATCATTCCCTCGAACTTACCACGGTGGTTCTGTAGCATAGCTTCGACATTATCCGCGTCTCCGCCTGTTACATTGAAGTTAAGGGTAGGACTGTTAGTAACAGATGCGTTACCACTATTCTGATTAGCTAAGAATGAGGACATGTCCTTATTCAAACGCTTATCAACTACTCGCTCACCTTGTTCCAGTAAGTAGGTCCCAGTGTTAGGCACGTTATCGATACCATCGTGGAACTGTCCTTTAACTTTGTTTAACTGTATAGCACCAGCGGCGGCTGTCTTTACGCCGGCTAAAATATTAGCTGGGAAAGGTAGCTTAAGTGCTTCCGCTATACCTGTAGCTGTAGACATGATGATCTGCTTAATGGCTGAAGCCTTCTGGAGCATCTGTAGCTTCTTAGACCCTTTAGCGCCAGCGTCAATAACATCTTCCCAGCTACCAGTAGCTAGGTCTGTAGTCATTTGAGCGAAGTCCGCCTTCATGTTAAACAGCTTCTTCATGTGGTCCATTTCGATCTGAGCCTTACGCTCAAGATCAGCGCGTAGCTGTTCCTGTTCTGTAAGTGCTTTATCCTCTGGA
>Ga0206129_10008148_pt1 | contig 10134 bp, 7 predicted proteins | sample Helgoland_Spring_8_FD_148616 | JGI IMG/M metagenome (GOLD analysis project Ga0206129, IMG submission 148616) | Pelagic subsurface seawater microbial communities from Kabeltonne, Helgoland, North Sea - Helgoland_Spring_Bloom_20160502_2 | ecosystem: Environmental > Aquatic > Marine > Epipelagic ...
CCTGACTATGGTGCAAATCTAGAAGTTTCAAGTAAATTTTAATGGGTAAAATAAAAATAGTTTTCTACTTAGCTTTAGCTTTTATTTTTTATAAAGGCTTTGTTGCATTTCAAATTAGTGGTTCTTAGGTTAGTGTTAGTGCTCAAACCGGGCGTAATTCTTAATATAGGCGTGTGTTTTATCGAAGATTAAATAATCTTTATCAAAAAAAAAATTATTTAAATTTTAATAAATTCAGATGCTTAATTTTATAAAAAAAATATTCTCAATATTCCTAATCTTTAATCTAACTTTTGTTAGCTCAGCACAAGCTTGCGTTTGGGCTTAGTGAAGATATGACTTCAAACTTTAAAATTTCTAAAGCGTTAGATGGTTTTGATTTAGGGTTTAATTTAGAAAATGATTTTTCAAATCAGGAAAATTATAATGCTAATTTATCTCTATTAGGTAAGTTTTAATAAATTTGAAAACTATAGTGAGATATTTATCAAAAATATGCTATTTAATATTTTTTGTACTCCTATTAATTTTAGGGGGATTTAACTATTCGTTTGCAACTGATTATTCATTAAGTTTTGATGGCTCAACAAATTATGTAGACTTTCCTTTTGATGCTTCAATGAACCCAACTGGTGATTTCTCAGTAAATGTTTGGGTAAAAACAGGAGCTTCAAGTGACTACCAGTCACCAGTGACATCTCGAACAGAAACGATTAATGGTAATGAAGGAGGAGGCTTTATGGTTTATATAGCAGCTGATGAAGAATGGTCTTTTTGGGCAGGTGATGGAGCTACTGATGATACATGGGCACAAGTGAATTCCAGTACAGACATAAATATAGGAACCTGGCAAATGCAGACTGTTACATTTCAAGAGTCTACGAACGTAATGAGACTTTATGTTGATGGTGTTTTGATAAAAAATGGAAATAATGGCAATGTTCCAATTGTTGAAAACACAAATCAAAGATTGTACATAGGTGCTGGTAGAACTAACAAATATCCTCACATTCCAAATGATAATGATAACAAAGTAAAATATTATTTTAACGGCAAAATAGACGAGGTGGGTATATGGAGTTCAACACTCTCTGCAGCTGAAATAGTACAATTGTATAATGAAGGAGAAACTTTATATGCAGGTGAAAATTATGGTGATTATATCTCCTTAGGATCTTTAAGTGAATATTGGTCAATGGATGACGAAGTAAATGGGGAAAATAATGGAACAGGTTCATCCACATTATTTGGAGAGGTAAATAACAATGACGGAACACTTATTAATAGCCCTAGTTGGGATAAAAATGATTTTCCAGGAACTGCCCCAACATTAAGTTCATCTTCACCAAGTGATAATGATACAGATGTAGATTGCTCTACAAATATAGTTTTGAACTTCAGTGAAATTATTAAAATTGGAAGTGGAAATATTACTTTAAAAAAAGCTAGTGATAACAGCGTTGTACAAACTTTTAATATCGAAACTGATGTAACTCTATCAAGCAATACTCAAATAACTTTTAAGCCATCATCTGATTTAGAGATGAATTCAGATTATTACGTTCAGATAGATGCAACTGCAATCATAGATATTTCAAGAAATAATTACGCTGGGATACAAAGTAACGATACAACTACTTATAATTTTTCAACTGGAACCACAATATCAAATCCATTAAATAAAAAAGATGTAGTAGGATTAATCGAAGCTCAAACTAGCGCGGCTAAAAAAATACTTTCACATGTAATCAACCCAATTTTCAACAGACTCAATTGGATAAGAGGTTATAGCTTGGAAGGAGATTTAAAACCTCAAAGTATTAACTTTAATTTTGTTGATCCTAAACTAGAAAAAATTTCAGAAATACTTTTTCAATCAATCAATTACAACAAGCCTCAAAAAAATATAAACGAAAGTTGGTTATTTTGGAGTGAGGGCAGTGTAAGTGTTGGAGAAGTTGGTAGCACTAAAAATTCATCAAGAAAGGATATTGCTTCAAAAGCAATAACATTAGGATTTGATAAAAAAAATGATGAAAAAACTGTACAAGGTTACACTATTACTTATACCCACGAGGATGTAGATGTGGGTGATAAGGGTACATCAACAGATATTGATGCATACAGTTTTTCAAGTTATAGAACATTAAACACTGGAAAAAATAAATATTTAGAAGGAATTTTAGGGTTAAGTAATCTTAATTTCAAAAATATAAGACAAGATGGCAACAATACTTTAAATGGTGAGAGAAACGGAAATCAAGTTTTTGGGTCTTTGCATTATATAAATACTTTCAAAAAAAATAATAGAGAAATATCCCCAAACTTTAAACTAGATATTAGCCATACAACTTTAGATGATTATAGTGAAAAAGGAATTAATGCTCTTCAGTACGACAAACAAACTGTTGAGACGTTAGGAATATCTGGAGGTTTCATTATAAGTAATGAAATTTTAAAAAAGGATTACATTTTAAGACCCTCTATGGCCTTAGATCTTGGGTATGATCTTAGTCCAAGTTCCGATGTTTCTTTAAATTATGTGTCAGATCCCAACACAAAATATACTAAATCTATTGATCAAGAAGATGATAAGAGTATTAAAGGTAAAATTGGTTTTGATATATTAAATGATACAGGTCTTTCTATGATGTTTTTTTATGAGAGATTTCAAACTAAGAATAGTCATAGTGATGCTTTATATTTGTTAACTGGATATGTTACTCATAGGAATGAGGAGTTTGTTTTAGAGTTGGAAAATGAAACTGCACGAATTAATTTTAATCGAGTCATAAGCGGTTTTGACATAAAATTAGGATCAAACTACAATCTGATGAGTCAAATCCCTGATTATGGTGCAAATATAGAAGTTTCAAGTAAATTTTAATTTAATAATTATTCTATAACTTCAATTTTATTTATGATGCTTACAATTTTTCTACCCTTAAGGACAGCATTCACTCTTGCACATTCATAGTATGCAAAGGAGCTCTCTTCAGCTGTTTGTTTCATTTCCAAACACCTAGATTTATTCTTAGTTAATAAATGCTCATATAATTTTGGTGGGTCACCCAAATACATCATGAGACCAATTACTTCACCTTCTTTTTCAAAATCTGCTTTTTCTTCTATTTCTGCTACTCTGTCATCAACACCAATTTCAAAATTTTGAAATGCAACAAAGCCTTTATAAAAAATAAAAGCTAAGACTAAATAGAAAAATATTTTTACTTTACTCATTAAAATTTATTTGAAATTTTTAAGCTTACACCATAATCAGGGATTTGACTCATCAAGCTATAATTTGATCCTAATTTGATATCAAAACCATTTATATTTTTAGATATATTTAGTCCTGTCTTTAGTTCATCTGATCCATCTAAACTCATAGCATACTCTGTTTCACGTTGAGAAATATAATGAAAGCCAAACCTTATATTGTTTGTTTGCTGACTTCCACTTCCTTGAATTCTTTTAAAAATACCTGTTAATTTTAAATGATCTTTTAGTTCATAGTTAAATCCTGCTTCAGCAGTTAATAAATGTGTAGAATTTATACCTGGAGTATAAGTATAAATCGTTGAAGTATCTGATACATAATTCATTTTAACATCTGAGGAATTGCTAAAATCTAGTCCATACTGAAATGAGCCAAATGGTTTTAAAGAACTATCAGAAAATTTAATAATATCATTAATCTCTAGGCCAATTGAAGCTAAACCATTTTCAGCAGTTTGTTTGCCATATGTTAATGCATCAGTACCTGTTTCAGTGTAGCCATCTAATTCAGTGTAGCCAAGATCAACTCGAGCTATTGGAGTTAAATTAAAATCTTCTTTAACTAAAGTTTTACCATAATTAATTGAACCAAATACTTGAGTTCCATTTCGAGAACCTGTTAAAGTATTAGCACCGCTTACTCTTTTTAAATCACTTTCAATTAATACAACTCCAAATAATCCTTCAACAAAATTATCATCATTTAATGGTCTTGTTCTATAAGCTGATAAACTATAATTGTTACTATCAATGTCTGTGCCACTAGTTCCAACTTCAGTATCACTTTGACTAAATTGCATTGCAAAACCCAATAGATCATTATTGTTTAATTTTGTATCAAAACCTAAAGCTAGACTTTGGACATCTATGTCTTTGGATGAAGAATTTTTATTATCTCCTACCTTTGTCATGCTAACAGAGCCCTCACTCCATGATGACCAATTTTCAGGAATATAGTCTGTTAAATAAATACTTGATACTGGGGTAACTGTTACAAGAGATGTTAATATTTCATTTGTTAAATAAATGCTTGATGTTGGGATAACTTTTGCAAGAGTTGTCAACATTGCATTTCCAAAATCTAATTTTATATTATTTTTTGTAAAATCTTTGTTAATTCTATTCTGTCTTAAATATCTTAGTCGATCATTAACCAAACTTGTAAATCCAGTTAGAGTATTTTTGGCCATCATATTTTGAGCATCAATAGTTCCTATAACATCTTTATCTGTTGTTGGATCCACCATTGCTTTAACAGTAAAACTTAAGGCAGTTGTAGAACTTATTCCAGCATAAGAGCCACTACTACTATTATCAAAAGCAGTTGCATCTATTAAAACGTAATATTCAGTTAGGCTATCAAAGTTTGATGATGGATTAATTGTTATTTCTGATGTTCCAGATCCTGTTACTTGGCTACTTGTTACACCAATGGTTTCAACAAGTACATCGCCTGAGGTTTTATAAATTTCTATGTCTCCAGTTTCAGCATCAACATTTTCACTAAAATTTAGAATAATACTTGCGTCTCTTTCAACATTAGGTGCGTCATCAGCTGGTACTGATGAAGTTAATGTGGGTACTGCATTAGTGGTTGTAAAACTTAAAGTAGTTTTAGAAGTCGGTATTCCAGCATAAGAGCCATTACTACTATCGTCAAAAGCATTAGCAGATATTAAGACGTAATATTCAGTATTATTATCAAAGTTTGATGATGGAGTGATCGTTATTTGAGATGATCCAGATCCAGATACTCGATCGGTGTCTGTTACAGTAATACTTTCAACCTGTGAATCATCTGATGTTTTTTTAATTATTATAGTTCCACCACTTTCAGCATCAACATTTTCACTAAAATTAAGAACAATAGTTGCATCCACTGCAACACCTGTTGCATTATCAGCTGGCACTGATGAAGTTAATGTAGGTACTGTATTGGTGGTCGTAAAACTTAAAGCAGTTGTAGAACTTATTCCAGCGTACGATCTACCATCAGCATCATCAAAAGCAGTAGGATCTATTAAGACATAAAATTCAGTAAGATCTTCAAAATTTGATGATGGAGTGATTGTTATTTGAGATGTTCCTGTACCAGATACTCGATCGGTGTCTGTTACATCAATTGTTTCAATAACTGCATTACCTTTTTTAATGGTGATGTTTCCACTTTCGGTATCAACATTTTCACTAAAATTAAGAACAATAGTTGCATCAACTGCAACACCGGTTGCATTATCAGCAGGCACTGATGAAGTTAATGTTGGGTCAGTAAAACCTAAATCAAATGCGCTGCCCTCTGAGTCTACGTCATATTCATATACGCTATCAGTTTGATAACCATTCATATAAAATTTTGTTCCATCGTTATTAAATTCTATCGAAAAAGGTTGCTCATCTTGATCACTTACGGTGGTAAAATTTCCTAAATGTGAAAAACCAGCTGACAAATCAAAAGCTGTATTTAAAGAATATACCGAAACATACTCATTGTTAGGTGCGCTTACTATATACATTTTTGTACCATCAGAATTAAAATCGATATCTCTTGGTCTTGATGACTGAGTAGACACATCATATTCAGCTGGTGTACCAACAGAGCCAGAGGCAAGACTGTAGGCAGTGCTTAATGGCCATACTATAATTCTATCTCCTGCAAATCCTGCTAAAAACAGTTTTGTACCATCGTTATTAAATGTGATACCACATGGTGTTCCATCTACACTGGCAATTTCTTGTATCTTTGTTGCGCTTGATAAATTAAATGCTGAACCAAGTTCTATTTCATAAATCTTATTATATTGGTTACCAGATACATATACGTGTGATCCATCATCATCGAAAGTGAAACCAAATGGATGTTTATCATTAATTGGTCCATTTGGACCTTCATGATTGTTATTTAAAGGAAGTTCACGAACATAAACACATGACGAAGCATCAAAATTTGTTAAACACGTATATTCCAATAATTCATCGTCATTATTACTTAGACCTCCTGTTCCCATTACAAATAATTTAGATCCATCATTATTCCATGCAATTCCAGCAGTTTCAGTATTTCTTGATGGTGAGCCATTAATATCTAGTAGGTAAGCATCACCGGCGTAAGGAGCTGCAGCAAATGTTTTAAAGCTTAATGAGCAAAAAAAAACTATTGTAAATAATCTTATTGTAAGTTTCACACGGTTAGAATAATTGATGAGAGATAAATGCAACCGTATTTGTGCTCAAATCGTTTTAAATTTAATAGATATAAGTCGATTTTTGAGCTTTTAAGCTTGTTACGTTGACAACTGTCCAAAATGGGTGCAAAAAACCATAATTCTTTAAAATTATTTAAAATTATGAAAAAAATTCCAAGTATTTCCAATCAAATAGATAACTCAAATTCTTTTGAAATTATTAATAAAAATTTTAGTTCATTGGCACCGGCATATTATACGCTAATTACTAATTGGTTTATTGATGCTTACAAAGTTTATAAAGGTATCGATAAGTTTATAATTTTAATTTATCTGATTAATAAAGACTTTATTTTCTATAGAAAAAATGGACTAACGGTTGATTATGATACATTTTATAAAGATAAATCATTAGAAATTCCAAATATTAACATCATTGATATTTCAAAAGATCTTCGAATTCCTAGAGAAAGTGTAAGAAGAAAGATAGAATTATTAAAAAAACAGGGTGTATTAAAAAAAAATGGAAAAAAAATCTTTGTAGATAGATCAGCATTTATAATAGCTAAAGCTGACAAAACTCTAAAAAATCTTAGTATTTTAGTTTTTAAATTTAATGAAATATTAAAAAGTGAAAATAAAACTGATAAAACTTTTGGTGTAGATAATATTTCAAAATCAATTAAAGAAAGCTTTTCTTTTTGTTGGTATCAATTTTATAAGTTTATATTCTCTTTTACTAATAGTTGGAAAACATATACCAAAACTCAAGATTTAGAAACGATATGTGTAGCATTTATTGTACTAATTAATACTGTTCAAAATAAAACTTTTAAAAATAAAAATTTAAATAGAAAAAAATATCTTAAAGAATTAAAAAAATCTGATCATACAGGTATTAATGCATTTTCTATTGCTGATATATCAGGAATTCCAAGAGCAACGGTTGTTAGAAAATTAAAATTTTTAGTTAAAAATAATTTTTTGATGATTGATGAAAAAAAGCTTTATACTTTTGGTTTAAGTCCACAAAGTAAGCAATACAAAGTAATTTCTAGCTTACAGGATAAAAATATGCTTTCTTTAAGTAATTTATTATACAGAGTCTCTAATCAAATTAAAGTTAATCCAAAAAATAAATTAATATGGGCATAGTAACATCAATAGCCCCAATTGCTTTAGCTATTATTATGCTATGCTTAGGAGCCTCTTTAACAGTAAGTGATTTTTCAAGAGTAATCAAAAATCCTAAAGATTTTTTTATTGGTTTTATTTGTCAGTTATTTGTTTTACCAATTGTTGCTTATCTACTTATTATTATTTTAAAAGTTCCGACTGAAATGGCTTTAGGAGTGATGTTAATTGCGGCAGCTCCTGGAGGTGTAACCTCAAATGTCCTTACAAAATTTGCAGATGGTGATGTGGCGCTTTCAATATCACTAACAGCATTTATGAGTTTATTAAGTATAATTTCTGTTCCATTTATAATTTTCACTACTATCGGCTTATTTGAAATCTCCTACGTTGCTAAAGAAATATCAATGATAGGAATATCTTTAAAAATGTTTTTTGTAGTTACTGTTCCAGTAATAGTTGGAATGATTATCAGACGTTTAACTGGAGATTTGGTAATAAGAAATTTAAAAATGCTTCAAAGAATTTCCATAATATTATTTTTAACTGTTTTTGCTGCGATATATATTGAAGAATGGGACAATATCGTGAGCTTTTTAGCACGAGCAGGTTTAATAGCCTTAATATTAAATGTAACTATGATGATTATAGGATTTTATGTTGCTAAATTTTTTGCATCAGGTGAAGCTCAACAAAGAGCTATCTCTCTAGAGTGTGGTTTGCAAAATGGAACTTTAGCAGTTTTTGTTGGCACTCAGTTATTTGATAGTGTCGTTTATATGGTGCCAACTGCAGCTTATGCTTTAATTATGATGACAACTTCTTTAATTTTTGTTTTTATTTTAAGAAAAAATAATTTTAATCAAAAATAATATTTTTTTAATGTCACGAAATGGACTTCAAGCAAGTCAAAATATAAGCAGAATTCAAACAAATTTAAATTACTTTTATAATCGATAACTAGCAACTGCTACTGGCAACTGGTTTTTTTTTTGTTTGAGTTATTTTTATTGTACAGCTTGTGTCACTAATTTTAGTTGCAATAATAGTAAGAGTGTCTGCAGCTGTTGTTTTAAAGGTGTATGCTTGTCCATCTAAATCATCTACACCATCAAATAAGTTGGTAACTATATTTGATTGCGATGTACTAATATAATATTCTCCGTTATTAGATTTATATTCTTGCTCAGCTAAATAAATAGAGTTTAGTGTAATTTCAGCTTGTTTTTTTTCTGCTGAAGTTTTGTATCCGCTATAAGACACAACTCCTACTGCAGAAAGAATTCCAATAATAGCCACAACTACTAGGAGCTCAATTAGTGTAAAACCTTTTGAATTTTTTTTGTTACTAAAAAGTATTTGAGTTTTGATTAATTTAATGCACATTGCTGCTGACAGATACCATCTGGGTTTCGTTCTTTACAACTATTATAACACGCGAAATCGAATGCTAAACGGGGTTGACCAAAAACAGTTTTTACTGTTTTCATGGCTGCTATTTTTGTTTCTGCTGTCCAGCAACCCACATAAGCAGTTGCATTTTGTATTTTTTCTCCAAGTACCTCTGTCGAAATTTCTTTTGGCTCCTCTTCAGAATTTTTTATACTATTAGCTGAAGTAAAATTTTTAAGAATAGATGATTTTATCCCAAAATTTGTATTTTCTGGAATAACTCCATAAGACTCCATTGCATCTTTAAAATCTAGTTTGGCCACTGCAACTCCAACTACATCACCACTAGTGTTAACAATTGGGCCTCCACTATTACCTGGCTGAATTGCTGCATCAATTTGAACTAATGCATAATTATCTTGTGAACCAGCAAGTGCACTAACAACTCCTTTGGTAACCTTAACAGAAGAGCTTACTGCTTTGCCAAAAGGATAACCTGCAACATAAATATCATCTAATAATTTTGGATCTCTATTTGAAATATCAAATTTGTCTTTTGGTATTATATCTGTTTCAAGAAGTGCAAGATCATTTACTCTATCGTAAGCTAATATTTTAGCAGTTCCTGTCTTACCAAAATAACTGACTTTGGTAATGTTACAATAATTAACCACATGATGGTTAGTAATCATATGACCTTTATCAGATATAAAAAAAGCCGTACCTGATCCAGTAAAAATTTTATCATCTAAAACTTTAACGATTTTTTTCGTATTAGTTCCTTCGTCAATAGTCACTTTTGCTTTAACTTTTTTACATACAAAAACAACACTGTTAGAGTTAACTACACTTTCTGCCATTATTTTTGACTCATTACACGATTTTAGATCAGCCTTATAAACATGCTCGATCATACTTCCGTTTAAAAATAATAGTAAAGCAGTAACGATTTCCATAATTAAATTATTATACTATAAACTATTTTTAATTATTATGATAATACGCTCATAGTGGGCATTAACTAGCAACCACAACCAAGAGTTTTTTTAAAGTAAACCCTTGGCTGTAGTACCTAATTTTAAAATATTATTTATTGAGTTGCTACGGTTGATGTCATTTGATTGGCGGCAGTTGTACAAGTATCTTT
>Ga0206129_10008150_pt1 | contig 10134 bp, 13 predicted proteins | sample Helgoland_Spring_8_FD_148616 | JGI IMG/M metagenome (GOLD analysis project Ga0206129, IMG submission 148616) | Pelagic subsurface seawater microbial communities from Kabeltonne, Helgoland, North Sea - Helgoland_Spring_Bloom_20160502_2 | ecosystem: Environmental > Aquatic > Marine > Epipelagic ...
TGGAATGTTTTACTCCAATCTTGACAACCATACCTTTACAATTATTATCCTATTATATAGCTGTTCAACGCGGCTGTAATGTCGATCAACCCAGAAACCTAGCCAAGTCAGTAACGGTGGAGTAAAAAAACAATATGGTTATTCTTACCCCTTAAAACTAATCGTAAGTTTCTCTGTATCAATCACTACCACTAAACTTTGGGAATCAAATTATAGTGATTATCAACAGTATTTATTCAACCGAATTTGTAAATATAAAGAGTGTTTTCTTACCCCTATTGGGTACAGAAAGATATCTCAAATCTTCAATGAAGAGGGGTTAAAAACACCCCGTGGAGGTATCTTTAAGAACAACCATGTTCATTCCATTTATAAGAAAGGAAAGATTAGAGAAGAACGAATCAACAGAGAAGATATCGTTGAGGTTTCCAATCTTACAATTGAGGAAATACGATAATACTTAATCTTTTTTCTCCATTTTCTTACGTTTTCCAATTTCTTCTATACTTATATACAGAAGGTAAGGAAAATCCACACTTACCCATTACTACGAGAGTAGTTGAAGAAGGTACAATCAATCAGTTTTAATAATGTATAACATCAAATTGATGTAATGGGTATTTCATATGAAGTTACTAGGTATAATGATAAGAAGAAGGAATAGAACCAATAAGAAATTATTAGATAAAGAGATAATCACCCTTCACTCTAAACTTAAAAAGAGGGATACCATAACCACCCACTACACCACAGAAAAGGATTATTCAAAGGGAAACTATCACACCCACCTCATCATTGAATATAACAACGATGAGAACCTCAACAATCAACTAAATAACTTCATAGGTGGAAACACTTGGGAAGTAGATAAAAGTGGATTAGATGAGGTTAAAATCAATCAAGGTAAATGGGGTGAGATTCATACTCATCAGATATGGAATGAGAATGGATTTAGAGGATACATGAATAAACACGAACAACTTAAAACATTATACTAATGGAATCATACTACGATAACTCTCACCGATGGGTATATGATACAGATGGAAATTATCTATACTCTAAAAGAATGAACTACAACCCCAACATATTAAGAGAAGGATACTTCTTTTCAGATGTTAAAACGGTTGAGGAAGAATATTTATATAGAAAGGAAAACAAATTATGAAAAGAGTAAAACCAACAGATAAAAATATCTCACCTAATCAGAGAAGGTTGAGGTTGACCTTCCTAATCTATCAATGGAGTGGATGTGAAGTTCCTTTAGTTTGTTTTCAGTAATCAATTTCTTAATCTGACTACCCTTTGGTCTTTCCCATAGGGGAATTGTTCCACTACATTTATCAGAAAGAACATAATCAAACTCTTTTAGATTCTGTAACTGTCTTTCATCGTTTTGAGAACCATCGTTACTACTAATCCTACTATAAAATACTTTCATAATGTTACTATTTAAGGGTAACCCTAATTATACTTTAATATAGTAAATTTTAATGAGAAAAACAAACGATTTGAGAGGTATTTTAATTACTCTTTGGGGTATACTCTAAAATAGTAATCAAAAACCCTAAGGTTTCTTGTAACTGAGAAAATACTTTTTTCCAAAATGGGTATCGGAGTGGTTTTTATATCGGAGTTAGTTTTTTCTCCCTATGGAAATTATAGGATAATTTTATATATTTAAGAATAATTTAAATTCTAATGAACGAACAACTAATCAAATTTATAGAACTCTGTCTAATGGATGGAGTTATATCTGATAAAGAGAGGGAAGTGATTTTTAGAAAATCAAAAGAATTAGGAGTTCCTGATGATGAATGTGAAATTATTCTTGAAGGGATGGTTCAAAAACATTCAAATTCAGAAAGGGTTTCTCCTCCAATCTCTAAGACCTCAACCGAAATAATTGAAGAAGTTGTTATTCCTTCTGTCGAAGATAAAGATGAAAACATCCTTAAGGATGGTAAAAAGAATGGTGTTGAAAAAATTTATAAAGAAAATGGTCAATTAAATATCGAAACAACATATGTAGATGATAAAAAGAATGGTGTTCAAAAATATTATCATAAAGGTCAATTAAGTTCCGAAACAACTTATGTAGATGATAAAAAGAATGGTGTTGAAAAATTTTATAAAGAAAATGGTCAATTAAATATCGAAACAACTTATGTAGATGATAAAATGAATGGTGTTGAAAAACATTATGAAGAAAATGGTCAATTAAGTTCCGAAACAACATATGTAGATGATAAAAAGAATGGTGTTCAAAAATATTATCATAAAGGTCAATTATATAGTGAAACAACTTATGAAGATGGTAAAAAAAATGGTGTTGAAAAAGTTTATGATGAAAATGGTCAATTATATACTGAACTTATATATGAAAATGACATAGAAACTAAGACTGTTTTTTCTTTACGTGATAATCAGAAAAAAGAATTAGAGAGAGAAAAGGAAAGGAAAGAAAATTTAAAAAATGAATTCATTGGATTAATCACTTTTGACAATGTAACCAACCCAAAAAGTAAATTATATGATTTAATAATTAATGAAGAATTTTCATTTAATTATGACTATTTAGGAAATGAAATTAGAATATGTCTATACGATCACAATGGTTATATTGTTAATTATACGATTAGTAGTTCAATCGATTCACTAAAACTTATTGTCTTTGAAAAAGTATTTAGGTCAAAAGAAAGATTATTAACCAAGAGTTCTGATGATTTTTTCCGTTTTAAAAGGAAAAAAAACATCTCTGAGGTCATCAAAAGAAAATTTCCGTCACAATTTATTACTTCACTTAATGATGGATCACTATATATTGATAAAAACGGGTGGTTTTTTAACCCAGTAAAAAGTTCAATCTTATTTTATGTTGATGACATTAATATTTTTGAATATAATCTTGAAGGTGTAAAATCTTTAACCACGTTACCTTTTTATAAAGGAGGTTTATTCAATAAACCTGGAATTAAATTAAATAAAGGAGGTCCTCATATAGGAATAAAGTCAAATAAATTATTTGAAGAAACCGAGAGAAATTATAAAGATTGGGTGAAGTTTCTTTTTACATTAAATGATTTTCAAAAAAACATTAAATCTTCACAAGATGAAAAATCATTAAATTTAAATACTAACGTTTTAGAGGAGATAAAAAATTATTCTGATATAATCCTCAAAGGATATCTTAATGAAGTTAAGGATATCTTAAACTCAAAGAAATCAGAAATAGAATTAAAAGAAAAGGAGTTTAATTCAAATTTTATTCATGACTTTATTAAGGTTATAAATTTTGTACGTTCAAGTATGGACTCATATGTTTCTATGAATAGATTTATTGTGAGGGATCTTGAAAGTAAAATAAAAAATAAAGAATTCTTATTACCATCACAAGTGAAAAAACTCATTGTATCTCAAAAGAAATTCATCTCTCTAAATTCTTCAATAACTTTTGGTTTAATTGAGATGATTCGTTCAATAATTCATAATGATAGAATTCGATTTTACGAGATTTACGAAAAATTTGACAAACTAAGAATATTTAATTCTCAACATCAAAATGATGTGGTTGATTCACTTAATTCAATTAATAAAAATTTAGTTGATTTAAATACAAAAATCGAAAATCTAACACAGACAATCGAAAGTTTAGGAAATGAATTACTTTCTTCAATTAATGAACTACAATTTGAGGTTTCTTCCCTCAATGATAATGTTTCAAGTCAACTTCAGGGAATTTCCTCAAAATTAGATGTAAGTAACCTGTTAAACATGGTTCAAACCTATCAACTTTATCAAATAAATAAGAGTACCAAATCACTTAAAGAGTAAGGTTTCTTGTAACTGAGAGTGGACTTTTTTCCAAAATGGGTATCGGAGTGGAATTTTTATCGGGGGTGGTTTTTTTTCCTAAGGAAAATGATAGGGTATTTATATTTCATTTTTTGTAAATTGTCAAAATGAGAACATTGATACTCCTTTTCATAATCCTCCTATCATCTTGTTCTAAGGACAACAATGAAAATAGTATCTGTCCTAACGGTAATTGTTGGGTAAGACTTTATACAGATTTTGAAGAAGATTCAAATGGATACCATCATGTTACACCTCAGTGGTTTTCAGAAACTTCCGGTAGGTTTGATTTACTCATAGAATCATCACCTACTATTGGAAGATGTCAATACAATGGAATGACAGTTGTTAGTTCAAAATTTGATTCAGATACCTTTTGGGAAGTAGAAAGTGGTTTATCATTTACATTTGGATTATATAATCCTTTTGAGAGTCTGTATACTCAACAAGGGAGTATTATCAAGGTTAGGGATACAACAGTAACCTTAAATTATTTCCAAGGTGAAATCATCCCTGTAGTTCAAGAAACCTCGGTAAATCATGATGTTAAAAATAAAATGGAATGTTTTGGATGGGACAATCCATATAGTGGAACTACACCTCTAGAGACTGGAAATTGTATACTTTACTCAAAAAGAATTGTAGGACCACTCATTAGAGAAATGATAGGTGATACATTAAAAATATATTCTGAAACTTTCTTTGATTGTGGAATGAATTCAGAATCAGTGAGAGATTCAATAAGTGTAATTATAGAATAGTAATTGATAAAACTTTAGTTTAAAAACGATAATGGAAAATAAAAAATAATTATGAAAGAAAATTTTGAAGAACTGAAGAAGACTCTAAATATTAAATTTTAACAAGTATAGTTTTTGTGAATTAAACACAAAGTAAAAGTTTATGAATAATACGATAAATCCTCGTCAACTAAAAAATATATTGGATGTTCTTTTTGTTAGATACAAAGACCATGGAATACTTTTCACATCCGAACAAATGAATACAATGAGAGTTAGAAAAAAAACTTTTTTTGGTGGAATTAAGACTAATTATTGGGAGGATTATTCAACCTGTATGAAAAGAAATAATCCAGAACTTGAAATATTATATTGTGTTGAAAATGGATTAGTATTTTCTTTAAATAATTCATTTGATATCAAAACACCCTTAATAACGTTTTTTGACCAAAGAGACTTTTTTGGTGGAATTTCATCATTTGACCTGACGTCTATAACTAAAATCTCAAATATTCTTATATCAAATAAAGAAATCACATTGAAATACAATAAGGGAAAAATGTTTGATTTAGATTCAAACAAAAATTCATTTGTATTCCATGAAATTAAAAATTATGAAAAATTTAAATTATTTATCAAAGAATTGAATTTCTCTACTGACAATAATTTAACAATTAATTTTTTTAAGGATTTTATGAGTAATATAAAAGACACGGTTAATAAAAATAAATTGAAAAATAAATTGAAAAATAAACATGATTTAGAAGAAATTAACGAAACTAGGAAAGTTAAAAATGAAGAAAGACAAGTTAAGAAGGAAATACGAAAAAAATGGAAGACAAAAGTTTTTACTGATAAGAAAAAAAATGTCTTACTAGAATTTGATAAGGATAGTGATGGTATAGTAGATGTAATTGAAAATGGAAATGAATTCAAACTTTTAATTGAAAAGTATCAAAATGATATTATTGATATAGATAAAAGTCATATTCATGATTTTATGAAAATCATAAAACATATTGAAACCAAAAAACAAAATATTCAAGATGTATTTAATACAATAAGAGATTTAGGTAGTATAAATGAACTTGAAAATAATATTGGGGTTTTAAAAAACCTTATTTATGGTTATAGACTTTTATTGTTCCATTCCTTTAATTTAGTTATTTCACTAGTTAATAAAGATTTAATTACTTTTTATGAAATCTATGAAAAATTTGATGAAATGAATCTATTTAACTCGAACTGGGAAAATAAAATCTATTCAGAAATTTCAACATTAAATTTAAATATTGAGAAAGTAAGAACAGATTTAGATAAAATAAATAACAATATCTCCAACTTAATGATTTCTATAAACTTAATGGAAATGAACATTTCATCTAAATTAAATAATCTTACTTATACTGTAGATTACTCGATTTCAAAATTAAATAAATCACTTACCAGTGAACTTGAGAGTATAAATTCTACTATAAAAGTTAATAATTTACTTAATACTATACAGACTTATCAACTTTACAAAATAAATAAGAATACCAAACCTACAAGAAAATAGAAAGAAACAATTGGATTACAATGAACTAATACTAAAGGTAATTGAGGGTTTTTTTCCAAATATTAATTTCAATTCATTTGGTAAACTTGAATGGTATCCACCTACTGAAAAAGAAATAAAGAAAACTTTCGAAAAAAAAGGGATTAAGATATCTCAACAAAGAATTAAGTATTTCAAAACAAATGAACTTGAAATTAATTCTGAAACAAATACATCGGATTATCATCAACTATTAATAAGTGAGATAGAAGAGGATGGTGTATTCTACTGTATATACGATTACATAACAATGGGAAGGATGGGACAAAAAATAAGGTATAAGTTTCAAATAAAAGACTTTCAACAATCGATGAATCTCTCTGATTATAATATAGAGTTATTAGATAAGACGATGATAATGATTCGTTGAAGTTTCTTGTAACTGAGAGTGGACTTTTTTCCAAAATGGGTATCGGAGTGGTTTTTATATCGGAGTTAATTTTTTCTCTATTTAAATAATTGGATAATTTGTTTTATATTGTTGGTTAGTGACATCATTTATTAATTTATGATAGGTGATTCATTAATTAAATGTATACCTGAAGGTTTTATAGTCGGTTTAGTTTTTACTTTTTTTAAAAAGAAATAATGAAATATTATTTATTTATATTTTCTCTTATAGTTTATTCAGTCAATTCACAAACAATTAAAAAAATTGAACAGACTTTTTCCAAGGAAGTAGATGGGTTCAAAATTTCTATTGATGTTCCAACTACATTCGAACAAATTGATGACCCAAATGATAAATTTAAAACCAATACTGTATTCTTGATTTCAAAAAAAATTAAACCCTTAAGTGTTTACAGAAATCTTTTTAAAGTAACCCAAAATTCGATTCCACAAAACTTTACTGATGAAATTATAAATCAAATAATGGGAAATAAAAATAGGTCAATTGAGATGTTTACAAGTATGAAAAGGTCAAATCCATTAATTCAATTAGACATGAATTCATTCACATCCATGGTAATCAATGGTTTGAAATTCTACAAAATTGAATTCAAATATGGATTTCAAAATAATATATGTTTATTTACAATCCATAAAAGAAAAATATTTCATATTTATTTCACTTACATCAATTTGATTGATGGAGAGATGTCAGAGTTTGAAAACATTTTAAAATCACTGATTATTAAATGAGATTTTCAATAGTTTTCATTTTTCTATTTAATAATGTAGTTTTTTCACAGTTAGAGGGTTTTAAAGATTCATATAAGAGACAAATTCAATTAGGTAAAATTGATAAATCCAAAACAGAGTTTTATGATTCTTCCACAAAAGTATTTTCAAATTTTAAATATGGATTTTCATTCAAACTCCCAAAAAACTGGGATTACGATAATGGGACAGGATTATTAACAGTCTTTAGAACCTATGATAAAGAAAGTGGAATTAGTTTGTCAATTAATGTGATGGAATCAATTGAAAAAAAAGTTCCTTCTATCCACAAAATATTTGATGAATTAGGGGAGACTTTTTACTATAAAGGGATAAAAAAACAAATAGAAAATACTGGTTTAAATCTTAAAAACTCAAGTTTTAAAAAGAGTTCATTCAAAGGATTTGATTCAATTGACCAATTATTTATCACTAGTGAAATTATTGAAGATTTTGAAATAGAGACAATTCACAAGGGGAAAATATTTTGGAAACAAAATATCCAAATCACAATTGGGTTAAATCTACCCAAACTTTTTTACGATTTAAAACCATCATATTATGATAATCTAATTTACGAATTTAACATTCTACAAGATTACAATGGTATTGAATTTATAGATGAAAGATTATTTTCTATAAATTCAAAAGATATTAGAGATGTTAATACATATGATTTAAAATCAATGGTTAAATTCTTTTTAAAGGATTGTAAGTTAAATGGAATATCAATCCCAGATAACATAAATATATTATCCATATTTGAAGTTTTAGATTCTAAAACATTAGGGGTTTCTTTAGGTAAAAATAATCCAGATATTTTAATCAAAATAGATCCTGAAAGTTGGTCAAAATCATCAATAACTAAAAGATGGTATTTGATATATCATGAATTAGGACACGATGTTTTGAACCTCGAACATGGAGAGGGGGGGAAAATGATGTTTACTTTTTCAGACAGAGAATACAATTGGGAGGAGTTTTTTCAAGACAAAGAATATATGTTTAACTACTTCAAAAAAAATTAGAAAAAATGAAAAGTGTATCATTAATTATTCTTTTTAATTCGTTTTTTTTATTTTCTCAAACGGAAATAATCTCTACTGTTGAAGTTTTATCAAATGAAATATTTGAAATTATAAATTGAAATATCTTATAAATCAATATAACAAATAGTTTTTTCAATTTAAATCCTACTACCAATTAATGACAAAACTCCTAATATTAATGTTCCCCAAATCAATAGTTTGGGAAATTTTATTGAAGGTTTTAAGGATATAATAAATATTCCTAAAATTCCTGAGAGTAAAAAACCAGTTAACCCAATAACAATTATGTTTATGATAAATTCTTGAAGAGGTCTATAGAATTTAAACAAATCACCATTTGTATCAATCATCATTTTAACAAATGAATAACCCATACAAATTAATAGAAAAGGATAGTAGTTTTTTAAATCTTTATTCCTTTCTTTTTCTTTTAACTTTTTGTACTCCTTTGGATTAGTTTTCTTTAACTTTTGTTCCTCGTGTTTTTTTATATCATCATTCATATTTAGGTATTTATTTTAAATGTACTAAGTAATATTATATTTTTATAATTAAGTTACACTTTTCCCTAAATCCCTATCGGAGTTAGTTTTTTCTCTGTATGGGAATGATAGTTTATTTTAATTATCATATCACAATTTATTTTGTAACGTATTTTTTAAAACAATTTACAAAAAATATACTCTGTAATATTTATATGTAGAGAACTGAATCTCTATGAACTAAAATGAATAATAATATGGAAGATATAAACGAATACGAAATAGATGGTTTAATCCAAACCATGAAAGAAACAGGAATTAAAGGTTTAATGAAATACACTGATGTATTGGTGTGGAATCACATCTGTGAGAGAAATTGGTGTAATGAATCCAATAGGGAAGGACAGATTAAGTTTCTTAAACAAGAAACCGACATGGAATACAACGAAATAATGAATCTCCTTAACAGATATGATGAATGGAGGAAGTATTTACCTTCTTATTCGTTGAGGTTAAATCAGAACCTTGATTCAATAAATAAAAAAATAAACTCTGTGATTCCATTCAAATACATTGGGAATTCCCCAAATAAAAGACTCATAGGGTTTGTAGATGAAGGGAATGATATCAATATCTACGATGGAATTGGAAAACACCTTATGAAATTGGGTTCGGTAGATAAGAAAAGTTGGAGTATCAATTGGGGAACTCACTCAGTTCTTCAACAAGAACATTCATCTTATATAACCTCATCAGTTAGAGAACTAAAAAATAGAAATTGGTTATAATGGAGAATCTATTTGAACAAAAATTGGAAGGTTTTGAAACCTATAAATGGATATCGGTAGATGATTGTTCCGAAGAACTCGGAGTGAGTAGAAGAACCATATTTCAGTACCTCCACGATAATAAGATTAAAGGTATCAAGTGGAAGAATAAGAGATTGATTGATTCAGTATCTGTTGTAGGGTTTCTACTGAATAAAAAGGTGATAGAGGTAACCAACTTAAAAAACAAAGAGATGGTTCGGGAAATCGAATTAAAACAATATAAAGAACTCTAAATTGAGATTGTGTTTTGATTAACATTACAACGAAGAGGGGGAATTTTTTTCATTTCAATTATGATATAAATTACTCAAACCCCCTTGGAGTTGTATATTTGAAATAGGTGGTTCTTTTTGGACCACACATTTTATCCCACCAGAAGATAAAATACGGTAAAAGTTATCCCACCACCCAATTGTCTAT
>Ga0206129_10008151_pt1 | contig 10132 bp, 7 predicted proteins | sample Helgoland_Spring_8_FD_148616 | JGI IMG/M metagenome (GOLD analysis project Ga0206129, IMG submission 148616) | Pelagic subsurface seawater microbial communities from Kabeltonne, Helgoland, North Sea - Helgoland_Spring_Bloom_20160502_2 | ecosystem: Environmental > Aquatic > Marine > Epipelagic ...
GGAAGCCAACCCGGCCGGGAAGACCAACCATTTCCAACAAATCGAGCATGTCTTTCCATGAATGCATGCCACCCCAGCAAATTTCACCTTCCACCACCAGAACTTCGTCAAAATCAGCGGCAACCTCGGCACTCTCCTTGAATGTCTGGGCGATGAGCTTGGTGCCCTCCACCGGATTCTTCGACCACTCGTCCACACCGACGGCGGAATCGATCCGGATCGAGCCATACTCACGTACACCGTGCTCACGAAGAATCTTCCCATAGCGGCACGACTTGCGTACAGCATCCACAAAGCGGCCGCGGGTCTCAGCATCACCCATGGCACTGCCACCTACCGTTCCCTCCCAAACAGGTGCCACAAAACTACCTACTTTGAGTCCATGCCCTGCAATTTTATCAGCGAGCTTACGGATTTCAGCCTCATCGGCATCAATATCCAAATGCGGTTGGAACAAGAACATGTCCACTCCGTCAAAACCTTTACCGCCAACATCACTGGCCGCAGTCATCTCAAGCATTCTGTCCAAACTGATCGGTGGTTGATCAGAGCCGTCTTCCTTGCCAACGAGGCCGGGCCACATCGCGTTATGTAATTTCCATGTCATGCTGAAATTTAATATAGGATCCGCGGGCATGTCGATCTAGAACATCTCACCTTATTTTTTGAACAAAATCGGCACACTCATGCCGTGACCAGCTAAATCCTGAAACGCAGCCGGTAATGTCTCGGGGTCTCCTTCATGACCCGGAGAAACTCACGGCTAAAATGACTCTGATCTGCATAACCACAATCAGCTCCTATCCGGGAAAGCGTATCAGTAGTTTGAACCAGGCGATGACAAGCCTCCTGCACCCGCAGATGCCTCATGTATTGCTTGGGCGTCATGCTGAAATACTTTTTGAACTTCCGCTCAAAAGCACTCAGCGACATATTGACCAGATTAGCCAGGAGCTTCACAGGCAGGGTTTCATGATAATCCTGCTTCATTCTGGAGATCGCCGGCCCCATTTCGCCTGCAGCTTCAAGTCCACTGATACCGGTCTGAAACGGGCGCGTCACACCCACGAGGCCGCAAATCACGCCCTTGTTATCGACCAATGGCGTCTTCGTTGTGGTGGACCAGTCAACCAACCCTTTGCCTCGGCTAACGAGCTCTACCTTGTTGACTAAGGGCTCGCCGGTTTGAATGACGCGGAGATCATCTTTTCGATAATTATCCGCCAAGTGACGTGGTAAACAGTCATGATCCGTCAGCCCTAAGATGGACTTCTTGTCTTCGAGCTCAAGGGCATCCGCCAGACGCTTGTTGAGGGCCACGATACGAAAGCTGGTATCCTTTACGAAATAAAGAAATCCAGGCATGCTGTCAAACAGGTCACCCAAATAACCGTCAACATCATGATTTTGAAAAAAGGCGGCATCGTGCATCGCAGCCATCTAAGCCCTTGCCGCAGCCCTGCTCAACCATATTCGCCAAGATGGAACCCTGATCTTGAATGGCGGATTGCTGACACATTGCGCCTTCCGTAGCTTCATAGGTGGCACGCAAAGCCGCCAAGAGAATAGCGCCTCAACGCAGGTCTACTTGGTACGCTAAGCCGCCAAGATTGCCAATGTGGCAAGTCCATGAATGCATCATGCTGGCATCATTCAACATTCAAAACTCCGCCGAAGGCGGCAACCTAGCCACCAACCAATGCCAGCAATACACCTGCGGCGACAGCGGAGCCGATGACACCGGCGACATTAGGGCCCATGGCATGCATCAGCAAGTAGTTCTGCGGGTTGGAGTCCATGCCGACCTTGTTGGAAACGCGGGCGGCCATTGGCACTGCCGAGACACCGGCCGAGCCGATCAATGGGTTGATCTTACCTGCGTCCGTCTTGGCGAACTTATTCATGACCTTCGCCATGATCACACCTGAGCCAGTACCGATACTGAAAGCGATAAGGCCAAGCACGATGATGCCTAAGGTTTCGGCCGAAAGGAACTTGTCTGCCTGCAGCTTGGAGCCAACGGCGAGACCGAGCATGATGGTGACAATGTTGATGAGCTCATTGGCAGCCGTCTTGGATAGACGCTCAACAACACCACATTCCTTAAACAGGTTACCCAGCATCAGCATCCCGACCAGCGGAGTGGCTGATGGTAGCAGAAGAGCGCAGATAATAAGTACTGAGAGCGGAAAGACGATCTTCTCGATCTGACGAACGGGACGCAGCTGCTTCATCTCGATCTCGCGCTCGGCCTTGGTGGTCAGCAGCCGCATGATAGGAGGCTGGATAATGGGTACCAGCGCCATATAGGAGTATGCCGCCACCGCAATGGCGCCTAATAAATCAGGTGCCAGCTGGCCGGCGAGGAAAATAGCCGTGGGCCCGTCAGCACCACCAATAATACCAATAGCACTGGCGTCTTGGATGGAAAATTCAATGCTACCAAAGGTACTGGAGAGCCAAAGTGCGCCAATCAGCGTGGTGAAAATACCAAACTGAGCCGCGGCTCCAAGGAGTGCGGTCTTAGGATTGGCAAGCAGTGGGCCAAAGTCGGTCATGGCTCCCACTCCAAGGAAAATCAGCAGTGGGAAAATAGGCACGTCACCGATGCCCATTTCGTAGAAAGCGTAGAGGAAGCCTCCTGGCTCAGCGATGCCGGCGTAGGGAATGTTGGCAAGGATACCACCAAAGCCGATTGGCAAAAGCAGTAGCGGCTCAAACTTCTTGGCAATTCCCAGGTAGATGAGTAGCAGACCCACGAGGATCATGATCAGCTTGAAGATGCCGTGTTGGCCTGGCTGCTCTTCACCGTTCTCGTCCACCGTGGGCTCACCACGTTCGAAGAAACCCTTCAGACCGGTGCTGTCCCAAAGGCTTTGCACCTTAGACTTCTCGGCCACCTCAGCCACCTCAGCAGAGTCAACGGCTTGGGCCGCCTTAGCTGCGACGTCGGCCGCAAACAGATCCGTAGGCATGAACAAGCACACCAGTGCGGCTAGGCACAGGCAAGCAATCGAACCCTTTGTGAAAAATGATGATTTTTGCATTAACCTAGTGTCGCTATAACTTGTCCTGATGTGACTTGATCGCCTTTGCTAACCAAAATCTCGGAAACCACACCAGCGCTAGGTGCGGCAATTGCCATTTCCATCTTCATGGCCTCAAGCACGATCACGGTTTCACCTTCCTCGACGGAATCGCCAGGGCCTTTGAGGATGTCAAAAACAGCACCCGGCATAGGTGCAGAGACAGGCGTTCCACCGCCACCGCCGCCTGATGAGCTAGGTGATGCGTCGTCACCACCCTCGCTAACACTGACGTCGTAGCTTTTGCCGTTGACGGTTGCCTTGTCACCATCGAACTCGACGACAAACTTATCACCACCCACCTTGACGGTGAGTTTATCAGCAACCGAACCTCCAGCACTACTAGCTGCGGCGGGTGCATCCTTCTCGATCTTACGGACGTTGGTTTTCATCTCTCCCTTGAGGAAAGAGATGCCCTTGGCACCACAGGCGGCGACAATAAAGGTGTTTTCATCTGTGACAGGTAAGCCCTCGGCCTCGAGCTTGGCGACCGCAGGGGCAACACCTTTCTCAGGGTTGGCCTCGTCCATCTCAAGTGGGCTTTCCGTGGTGGGCTCTAAACCCATTTTCTCGGCGGCGCGCTTAACGATATCAGGATCGGGAGCGACTGGAGTTTTGCCAAAGTAGCCGAGCACCATCTTGCCGTAACCTTCGGCGAATTTCTCCCACTTGCCGAACATGACGTTGTTGAAAGCCTGCTGAAAATAGAACTGGCTGACCGGTGTCACCGAGGTACCGAATCCGCCGAGACGAACCACTTCACCCATGGCATCGATGACTTCTGGATAGCGGTCGAGGATGCCGTTATCACGCATCATCTGAGTATTGGCAGTCAGCGCACCGCCGGGCATCGGGCTCCACGGAATCAATGGCTCCACCGCCTTGGCCTCTGGCGGCATAAAGTAGTCTGACATGCAGTCCTTGAATACGGCCTCAGCCTCCATGACTTTATCAATATCGAGATCAAGACGGTAATCCGTTCCTCGCAGAGCGTGCCACATGGATGCCACATCTGGCTGGCAGGTGCCGCCCGAGCAAGGTGCCATCGACAGGTCAATCTGGTCGGCTCCAGCTTCAATCGCAGCATGATAGCAGATCACTCCGGTGCCGGCGGTATCGTGGGTGTGGTAAACAATGCGGGTGCCCTCGGGCAAACGCTTGCGGGCTGCCTTGATGGTCTCGTGAATAGTCGATGGGTAAGCCGTGCCACTGGCATCCTTGAAGCATACCGAGGTGAATGGAATCTCAGCTGCCAAGATATCATCGAGTGTCTTAGCGTAAAACTCAGCATCGTGTGCGCCGGTGCAGCCAGGAGGCAATGCCATCATGGTGACACAGACTTCGTGGTTCAGACCGTGGTTGGTGATCGAGCGTCCTGAATCAATGAGGTTGTTAACGTCATTGAGCGCATCGAAGTTACGGATGGTCGTCATGCCGTGCTTCTTGAACATCTTGGCATGCAGGTCGATGATGTCGCGTGGCTGGGAGTCAAGGGCGACCACATTGATACCACGAGCAAGTGTCTGCAGGTTGGCATCGGGGCCGGCCTTCTCTCGGAAGGTGTCCATCATGTCGAAGGCATCCTCGTTGGAGTAGAAATAAAGTGACTGGTAGCGAGCTCCGCCGCCTGCCTCAAAATGCCGGATACCTGCATCCCTTGCCGCCTCGACAGCGGGCATGAAATCAGGAGTAAATACCCGGGCTCCGTATGCGCTCTGGAATCCGTCCCGGAACGCGGTGATCATTACATCGATATTTTTAGCCATGATTATTTAGTAGATTAGAAAATAGTTGATCTTCAGTGAGTGTATAGAAGGTCGTGTTTGATTAGCCCCCTTTTTGGGTGCGGTGAGCAGCTGCGATAGCCACGGCCATCGTTGCCGATGTGCGTGCGCCTGAGCCAGCTGGACCAGAGGGCTTGGCAGGTTGTTCTGGCTCGGGAAATTTACTCAATAAGGAGCCGGATACCTTCATTAAGATGACCAGTAAAACGAGAAACGAGAACACTACTCCCATTCCAACTAACATTAGTTCAAAGCCTTCTCCTATCATCGTTTTTATTGTTGTCTGGTTAGCGGGTGGGTCAAGTCGGGTAATGTCAGGCAATCTCTGCTCGCCTGCATTCAAATTATCAGGGGGCTTTTCTAGCGAACCCTATGATACTTGTAAACAAAGGATTGGGAAGTTTTCTCAACTTGTCAGCCCGCCCTGCCTAACTAGGCGTCTTGTTGCCAGTCCGGCTTACCTGCGTAGACCCACCGGTAGTAGTCTGCTCGTTTTAACTGCGCGGCAGCGGCATCATCGATAAACACCTTGGCATTCGGGTGATGTTGCAGAATTGAAGCGGGGACCATGGCGGCCACTGGCCCTTCAACCATCGCAGCGATGGCCTCGGTCTTACCTTCTCCGAAAGCAAGCATGATGCTGCTGCGCGCTGCCATGATCGTACCTATGCCCATGGTGATGCAGTGGCGTGGCACCTTGCTCTCATCACCATCAAAAAAGCGGGCGTTGTCAGCCACGGTCTCCTGCGTCAGTGTTTTGATACGGGTTCGGGAGGCGAAGGATGAGGTGGGCTCATTGAAACCGATGTGACCATCGGAACCGATGCCAAGTATTTGTAGATCAATACCTCCAGCATTGATAATAGCCTGCTCGTAGGCCGCACAACACGCGGGGACATCTGTCGTCATGCCGTCAGGGATGTTGATCTTATCCGGGTTGATATTGATGTGGCTAAAAAAGTTCTGCCACATGAAGCTGTGATAGGACTGCTCATGCTCTTTTTCTAAACCGACATACTCATCCAGATTAAAGGTGGTCACCGCACTGAAATCCAGCCCCTCCTCGCGGTGCATCCGGATCAGCTCAGCGTAAAGTGGCAAGGGCGTGCTGCCGGTCGCCAGGCCTAAAACGGCGTCAGGTTTTTCACGCACGAGGCGCGCCACTACTCTGGCTGCGGCAACACTGGCGGTCTGCTTGTTTTGCTGAATGATGATTTCCATGGGATGAAGATGTCTGCTGGGTCACTGATATCACTTCTTGCCAATCATGGGAAGACTGGCTGCGGCAACGGCCTGGCCGTGACGTTTGTCCTGCTCGTTGGGCGTGACCATTTCGATCTCTTTGGCAAGTTCGGGAAAGAGCTGATCCAATACATGCCCCGCCTGCTCGATAATGATCGTGCCGCCTTGGCCACTGGTGACACGACCAAGTAAGAGCACCTTGCGGATCTGGTAAAAGTCAGCGTAATGGGCGATGGCGTAACCAAGGTAGGTGCCGATGGTGGAGTAAATTTTGGCGGCACGCTCGTCCCCATTCGCCATGAATTTCTGCACCTCGAGCAGCTGCTCGGGGAAAGGCATATCAGCAGGTAGCTCAATGCCGGCGGCGGGCACGAGGCGCGCCACGGCCTGCTGCGAGAGGTACTGAGCACCCACGCCGGCGTCCCCTGACCACTCATCGATGGGCGCATCTTCACGATAGTCAATGGGAGCAAAAGCCAGCTCGTTGAGCATCGGGGTGATGTTGCCTTCCGGCGTCACATAGCCAACTGCTTCACTGGTCCCCATGGCTAGCCCGAGCACGGCGTTTTCATGCATCGACATTGAACCCGCCAGTGCGGTGACCTCGCCATCGTTAACCACATCAAAGGGCACGTTGCCCCAGCGCTTTTGCAGGTCAAAAAACAGCCGCCTGACCTTCGACTCAAAATCCTCGGGGGAAACACCACGGAACAAGGAGGCTACCCGCACCTCATTGTTAACATAAACTCCAGCGGAGCTGCCACCGATGGCATCGACACGTGGCAGATGCGCCGCTGCACGCTTGAGGGTGTCGTTAATGCCCTCAATCTGATAGCTCGGATCATTTTCAAAATAGGGATTCCACTCAATCTCCTCGGAGAAGACGACTTCACCATCAATCACCGCGGCACACTTGCGATCCGAGCCGCCGAGGTCAAAGCCGATCCGGCATCCGTCGAGGTGTCGGCCAAGTGGTACGGCCGTCTCGTTTTCCGCAGGGATGTCCTCCATGGCACAGGCGCGGATTGCTAATGGCTTGCGATACACCTTGTCGCCAAAAAAATCATGATCGAAGGCACGCACTCCCTGGGCCGAATAGATGGCCGCCAGTTTACCAACCAAGGAATCGCAGCCGGCGATGAGCACGCTGCAGCCACCACGCTGCCAAAACAGGAATTTAAGAATACGCTCGAGGTAACGCAACGTCAGCTTTTCGTCTTCAGCCGCAAGCGGCAGGATTTGCGTGCGAAATACCGAGCATGTTTCATCCGGGCGCAGCAGGGCAATGGCAACCTCCGACCCATTAACAACCTCGGAGCCATTACCGGATTCTTGCACCAGATCGCGATAAGCTCTGTTCCACAACACAGCGGGCAAGAAGTCCTGATCCAACTCAGGTTTAATCACTACATCAACGTTCATCCTTATAGCGGGTCATTCACGATTCCAGAATGGGATGATCAAAAACCCACATAAAGGTAAAACTATTGCCTATTTTGTCTGTTTTTTAACATTATTGACTTTCTAGACGCCTCGACCAAGCTTGCCTTATGCACGTGGATCTAGTCGGTATCAATGAACCGGAAAACTACTTCACTGGGCTAGGCAATAGCCAGCTACCGAGCCCGACCAGTGTCCTGTTATTCCTGCGTACAAGTAAAAACAAACTGCAGCAGCATGCCCTGCAGAACCGCTCCCACCACCGCTTTGTGCTGGCATTCAATCTCGGCACCGAAGGGCACGTGCATCTCGATAACCTAGATATGCCATTCAAGCCGGGGCAGGCCCTGCTCATTCTCCCCTACCAGTTCCATCACTTCAGCAAACTGGCATCAACAAAACTCAGATGGCTGTTCTGCACCTTCGAGCTCGAAGCGCAGGGATTCCTCGAGCCTCTCAGAAACCGAGTGCTCGATATGCAAGACTCCTGCTCGCTTCAGCTTGATGATCTGCTCAATCAGCTGCTCGAAATTTGGCGTATGCCACGCGTCGGATTACAAGCGGAGCAGCTGCAGGCCAGTTTGCTGAGCTTGTTGATTTCGCTCAGGTGTCTTAGTGCACAAAGTGAACCTGCGTTATTGCCGGAGACGGATGATAACCTGCTGCGCACGGTCAATCTTTTACTGGCTCAGTGGCGCGCACGCAGCGTGACCGTTGCAGACCTTGCCGGAGAGCTGGGCTTTTCCGAGTCACGGCTACGGGTGCTCTTCAAACAAACCGCTGGTATCCCTCTTGGCGCCTATATCAAAAACTACCGTCTAAACCGCGCCATGGCCTTGCTGCGCACCTCGGCACTACCCATCGCCACTATCGCCGAAGAAGCCGGCTTTGGTTCGCCCCAGGCATTTAGTCGCATTTTTAAAAAAGAAACCGGTCACACCCCACGTAGCTATCGGCAGTAAACCTACAAAACAGCTAGGTGCATACTTTGAAGGCCATGTGCAAAGGCCAGCTTAAGCGCTCTATTTATTAAACCACTCCATCTATGAACAAGCTCACCCACATTACCGCCATCGGCCTTTTACTACTCGCCCCAGCTGCCCAAGCCAAGCTGAGCACCGCCAAGATTTTCAGTAACCACATGGTGATTCAGCGCGATCTCGCTAGCCCCGTGTGGGGATGGGACAACCCAGGAACAGAGGTCACCGTAAGTTTTGCCGGTCAACAGCAGAAAGCTACCACCAATGAGCATGGCCGCTGGCAGGTGAAGCTCAGCCCACTGCCAGCCAATGCCACCGCTCAGACAATGACCATCACCGGTGCGGCAGGTGATACCATCACCTACAACAACATCCTCATTGGTGATGTCTGGATCTGCTCAGGACAATCTAACATGGAATGGTCCGTCAAGCAGTCTCACAACCCGCAACAGGAAATTGCCCAAGCCAACCACCCGCTGATTAGGGTCTTTGACGTGCAGGGCCACATCATCGCCAATAGCCCACAGGATAAACTCAGCATTGCCACCTCTTGGCAGCCATGTAATCCGAAGTCCGTTACCAACTTCAGCGCCGTGGGTTATTATTACGGCCGTGAACTGCACAAACAAAGTGGCGTCCCCATCGGCCTGCTCGGCACGAACTGGGGTGGCACTCGAGTTGAACCCTGGACGCCCCCGGTCGGCTTCCGCAAGCAACCCGAACTTACCGCGCTTTCCAAGAACATCGATGCCCAGCTGATCAATACCCCCGCAGGTAAAGTAGCGTGGACCAAGTACGCCCAACAAGTCGGCCAATGGAGTACCGCAGTTCAGAAATCGGTCGCTGAGGGCCGCAATGTCCCGCCAGCGCCGGCCAGCCCAGGACCAAGAAGTCACAATGAACCATGTTCCATTTACAATGCCATGGTGGCGCCCATCGTGGGCTACGGAGTCCGCGGCGCGATCTGGTATCAGGGTGAATCAAACGCCGGTGATGGTATGGCTTACCTGCCCAAGCTCAAGGCCCTGGTCGAGGGCTGGCGTGAAGTCTGGCAGCAGCCTAACGATTTCCCCTTTTACTTTTATGTGGTCAAGTTGGCTCAGTTTCACGGCCACACCACCAACCCCGAGGGTGGCGACGGTTTTGCCCGCCTCCGCGTAGCTCAGGACCACATCCAGGAGCTGCCCCATACCGGCGTGGCCTCGGCCATCGACATTGGCAATGACCGCGACATTCACCCCAAGAACAAGCAGGACGTCGGCAAGCGTCTGGCCCGCTGGGCGCTGCGTGATGTCTATGGCAAAAAGGATATCGTGGTCACCGGCCCCACCTTCAAGGAGATGAAAATTGAGGGCAACACCGTGACGATCAGTTACGATCACGTCGGTGGTGGCCTGATGGTCGCCAAGAAGAAAGATCCCTTCCAACCCGTGCTCGCGACACCGGAAGCAAAGCTCGTAAGCTTCGCCATCTCTGGCGCCGATGAGAAATGGCACTGGGCCGATGCGCTCATTGCGGGCAATACGGTCAAGCTCAGCTCGCCCGCTGTGGCACAACCTGTGGCGGTTCGCTACGCCTACCGTGGTAACCCCGCTAACGC
>Ga0206129_10008152_pt1 | contig 10131 bp, 11 predicted proteins | sample Helgoland_Spring_8_FD_148616 | JGI IMG/M metagenome (GOLD analysis project Ga0206129, IMG submission 148616) | Pelagic subsurface seawater microbial communities from Kabeltonne, Helgoland, North Sea - Helgoland_Spring_Bloom_20160502_2 | ecosystem: Environmental > Aquatic > Marine > Epipelagic ...
TGATGACTTGTTTCCTCCAATAACACAACTTCACCCCTCTGGCATCTCCCCCGTCAGAGGGGCTTTTCTTTGGTTAAAAAGGGTCCCATACGCCAACAAACTGACCCCCGGCACCTTTGTTAAATAGCGGTTTTCAAAAGAGTGGCTAAAGGGTCGGACTGTTGTTTGTTGTTGTGATTTGTTTCTGAAAAGCAAAAGGGACGTCCGGAGACATCCCTTCGATTTGTGTGGGAAACCCACTTGTTAACCATAGGTCCCTCAATCACCAGAGTGCTTGTTATCAAAGTTTAAGAAGACATAACCCAGATGATAACATGGCCTTGGTTTGGCACTCTAAATTAAATCGCATTCTCGGCATGATTGAGGTTTGTTGATTTCAATTCCTCAAAAAGATCCTCTTCAAACGGAGACAGTGGCCTCTTCTTGCTTTCCGAAAGTGAAATAGCTGTAGAAGATTGCGAAGCATGCTTTACCCCAAACCTAAACATTTCCATTATAATCGGGATCAAGTCCATTCCCTTCGAGGTCAAATAATAAATTTTACGTTGCGAGTGCGTCGGGTCGTCAAAGATGCACAGCAATTCAAGGTCGCACATTCGTTTCAACCGTTTCGCCAGGGTAGCAGAAGAAATGTTTTCGTTATTGTTAATCAAAATCGAATTAAAAGTTCTTTGGTTACAAAAAACAATATCTCGAAGAATGATTACTGACCAATGATCTCCAATCACCTCTGCAGCTGAGGAAATTGGGCAATAGCTTTTAGCCTTAGTTGTTATGCTTGATTTACTCATTTCATTCATAGTTTTCTTCTCAAACCAAAATTGGAGATAGCTAGTATGAAATATAACTTATCTAAACCTTGTTAAAAATAAAACTAGTTTAAAACATATAAAGGATTTTTTAAGGCATTGGCCAAAAAATATAAATCACTTGCCCAGTCCAATCACCATTTAGAAAAAAAGGGAAACTCATCCCAATATTGCTAAAATCAACGGGCTTGATTACATCCTTAAAACATCAGAAATATGGAGAAGTAGAATGAAAAGATTCCTCATCCAACGGGAAATGGACGGCATCGGTGGTGCTCCAAGGAACGATTTAAACAATGCTGGTAAAGGCTCCGAAGAAGTTTTGGAGGCTATGCGATCTGAAGGTAAAAATATCCAACAAGAGCAGAGTTATGTCCTAGGCAATTCAATTTTCTGCGTTTACTTGGCTGATAGCGAGGATCTCATAAATGAACACTCAAAACTAAGCGGTACTCCAGTAACAAAGATTTCTGAAGTAACTGCTGTTATTAAACATAATACTTCGTTCGTTTCATAGAAGCGAAGTCGACATCAACACACGCGATTACGTGACCTATTTAAAGTACAAACAGTGAGATGTACATTGGTTCTGGGCAAAGGCAGTTAGTCCGCCCCCAGAACCAATTCTTCACGTAGATAACTGATATGTAATCATTAATTTTGTCAACAGGTCAGGTGTTAAAGTTAATTTCCAAGATTGGGAGGTATAAATGGCTAAAGGTTATGTAGTTGCAAATATCAGGGTTACAGACCAAGACAAATTTCAACAATTTTCTGGTATGGCAGGGCCAGCCATAAAAAAATATGGTGGTAAAGTGCTTGCTCGCGGTCCTGATGCTGACAGACTTGAGGGCGATGTCAGTGGAATCGTTATGATGATTGAGTTCGAAAGCAAAGAAGTTGCAGACACCTTTTATCATAGCGAAGAGTATCAGGCCGCAAAAGCTGTTAGAGAGGAATGCTCTGATACTGATTTCATGATTATAGAAGGCGTGTCTGATTAACCTTCAGCATCAAAACAAATCTAATCATGAGAGGTTATTATTGGTCTACAAACTATGTTAGACGATCTCGGAAGGTTCTTAGTCACGGTCAATATGATTTGTTGCAAAGCTAACTGCCCTCCACTGAAACCAATCAAATCTTATCCAACACCCAACACCCATCTGTGTAACACCTCATCAATATAATACGTACACACCCCCAGTGGTCCTGCCCTGTCTTAGCACCCTGGATGACACACTCTTAGGTCTTGGCCTGGCTGCCTTACTTATTTAACGGGAAACCAAAAGCACTAAGTGGGGGCTTTAGACATGACATACAGTAGTATCAGAGTAAAACGATTGACGACTACTTTGGGCTGCTCTCTATCGCTTGTTCAACAAATCTGGCAAGGGCTTCACCTGGATATAAATGAAGACCCTAATGAGCTGATTGAGCTGAAGGCTATTGTAAAACAATACCGATCCTTGCTGCAGTCCACAGACCGTATAAGCGCAAAAGTGGACAGCCTACCCAACAACGAAAAAGATCGGCTTCATGTTGAGGGCGGCCAGCTGATCCAAAAGATAGAGGATTTGCGATCGGAACTTCACGAGCTTCTGGAACACCGTAAATCAGTGTTAGACCGTAATCCATCCTTTGGCGGCCAAGACGCGAGAGCAGATAGGCTAGCAGAGTTTGTTGCTGTTATCTTTGAGGAGACTGGCAGATCGGTAACCTTTGGGCATTTCGAAGGTGAGCCGACAACAGACTTCGGGAGAACGGTAAGAGAAGTTCTCGATATCTGTGAAAATAAGCGGCTCGAAGTTACAGATAAACACCATCGCATTAGCGCCTACATCACTAACTGGAGACAACCTGCGCATAAGGCCGCGAAGAAGCGTAAGCGTTAATACAAATAGTGGAATGAAAATACGTACCAGTTTGTATTGAGTGAGGCCGAGGCCTCTACCCTAAATAGATAGTCATTGTTAACTAAATGGAAAGTTACTTATGACTATAGAAACTAAGAAAGTCGCAGCCCTGACCTATGCTTTTAAGGGCTGGCACATATTCCCAGTTACCCCAAACCAAAAGATCCCATTTGGCTCACTAGTGTCTAAAGGGCATCTCAACGCGACAACATCCGCTGCCCAGATCACTGAATGGTGGACTGAAGCTCCCAACGCCAACATAGGACTTAACCTAGAAGCCTCAGGCTTGGTTTGCATCGATGTTGACAGCTATAAGTCAGACTGCGGGTTTGACGATTTCATAAAAGACAAACACCTCCCAAAAACCCTGACACAGAAGTCTGCATCAGGCGGAACCCATTACATATTCAAAACTTACCCAGGGGACAGCTACCCTGGCACCTTATGTAAAGGGGTCGACATCAAGTACAACGGCTACATTCTATTGTCACCCTCGGGTTTCAATGGGAGGCCATATGAATGGCAGAATGATCTTGAGCCTGCTCAAGCTCCAGATTGGCTAGCTAAACAATCGCCAAAGGCCACAGAGCCTAAGACACCATTGTTGCCAATGTACTCTTTCAAGCAACCAAGGTTACTTGAAGTCATTGCCAATGAGGGTTGGCACAACACTGTGCTTAAGCTAGTAGGCTCAATGGTTGCATGTGGTGAGGATGATGAGGCCATTCACCGGTTCACTGATGATCTGACCCTAGAGGGTTATAGCCTAGCAGACACAAGGGCTGAGGTTCAAAGGATGATCGATGGAGCTAGAGCTAAGGGCTTTGGTACGGAGTTAGCCGAGGAATCTTCGGCAGAGCTTATCAAGTCTAGTCGGGGTGATGTTATCAACAACCACTACAACGTTTACACGACACTCCGAGAGAGTGCCTGGGGACAAGTGTTTGCGTTTAATGAGCTGGCCGGCACGAAGATGATGCTGGTAAAGCCTCCGGGTGAACGCGGTAATCCAAGCTTCTTTAAACCACGTGAGATAAAAGATAGCGATTATTCCCGGGTGGCTAAGTGGTGCAATAAAAATGGTCTTCCGACAGTAAACAAGAGTGTCATCATCGACTGTGTGCAGGAGCTATGTGAAGAAAACATCATCTCACCAGTCAGGCATTATCTTGAAGGACTTAGGTTCGACCCTGCCTGTCATGAGCCTCAATTGTCTCATTGGATGGAACGTTACCTTGGCGCAAAACCAGAGTCGCCTGAGGAGAGACAATATATAGAAGCGGTATCGAGGCTGTCTCTTATCCGGGCCGCCGCAAGGGCATTAGAGCCAGGATGCAAGGCTGACAGTGTGCCTATCTTAGAGGGCGGTCAGGGCTTAGGTAAATCAACAGCAATCAGGGTTCTCCATGGCGCTGAGTGGTTTGGTGACGCTTTGCCACCAATGGGGAATAAGGACGCCTCAGGCTACCTCCGAGGACTTTGGGGCATTGAACTTGCTGAGCTTTCATTTCAAAGGAAGGCTGAGATTGAAGTCCAAAAGGCGTTTATCTCGAGGTGAGAAGAGCGTTTTAGACCACCCTATGGACGCGAGGAAATCGTGTATCCAAGGCGTTGTGTCTTCTGGGGGACGACCAATAGAACTGATTACATCAAGGATGACACAGGTAACCGGCGGTTCTTGCCGATTAGGACGACTAAAGTTGACTTTGAGGGGCTGAAGGCGAGCCGGGACATGCTTTGGGCGGAAGCTGTCTACTACTACAACCAAGGTGAGCAATATTGGTTATCTGAAGAGCTGCTGGTCTATGCCAATGAGCAGACGAAAGAGCGTTTCGAGCAAGATCCGTGGGTTGAAGTGGTTCAACGAAAGCTTCGGGGGTTTATTGAGATATCGCTCAGGCAAGCTTGCAATGAGTCCTTTGAGAACATCAATGACAAAGACATTACCCCTGCGATGAACCGCCGGATGTCACAGTGCCTCCAAATGGCCGGTTGGAGGAAGGACGGTAAGTTTAACTCAGGTCCCCAGCGTAATCAGGCTAGGTTTGTTAAGGATGCCGAGGAGGCCTTGGAAGAAGATAATGAACAAACCACTTATTCGTTCTAGCAATTAGGTTTGCGCATGATGCGCATGAGTTTTCTTAGGAGTCTTGAGAGGTATAGTTAAGTGTATGTAATTCAACGATTACAGAGCGTGAATTGTAGAGTGTTTGTACTCATGCGCAATATTGCATATCACAGGAACTTCCATAGAAACTCATGCGCACCGTGCGCACATGCGCAAACAGTGTTGATCACCCAAGACCCAATCTTTGTTTAAAAGAAACCATGGTCAACACAGATAAAAATCAGATCAGCCTTTGAGTATAGGCAGCACTTTTGGTCACTCTTTGGTCACTCTTTGGTCACTTTTAGGGTGACAAAAGGCCCATTTTGCCCCTATTGTCGTCACATCGCAACAACAACCGACACAGGCTGTGATCAAGGGTTTACATAGAAAATTAGGAAAAAAGATGGTAGCGGAGGAGGGACTCGAACCCCCGACACGCGGATTATGATTCCGCTGCTCTAACCAACTGAGCTACTCCGCCATTTGATGCGCGGCCTGATAAACATGTCTTGTCTGACATACCGGTCTTGTCCAGCAGTTTCGCTAGATCAAACCTATCGGGCTAATCGCATTTGGTGCGCCGTTTTACTGGTTTTGCCGCCCCTAGGTCAAGCGGATATCTCGCCTTTCGGCAAAAATCTTTCGCAAGCGGCATCTACCGCCCCCATGCCCTGCCCCAAAGGCCTTTAGCCGCCGCTCTTGGCCAATCTTGTTATCAGTTTGGCTTTTTTTCTTTTTCCGCTTATCCGGCTTTTATTTTTCATATCATCAGGCTGGCTTTTTCGTTATTCTGATGCCAAGACCTGCGCCGCAGAAATCACCATTTGAACGCGCCTGTCTTCCAGCACCCAAACAACCACAGTCAGTAAGGAAATAGAGGATATGATTGAAAATTTTATCACTGCCTTTATCGTCTATTTCGTGGTGATTGACCCAGTTGGAACCGCGCCCATTTTTCTTGCCATTACAACGCATCTGAATAAACGCCAGAAAATCCGCACCGCGCTTGAAGGCACTTTTGTTGCTGGTGCCATCATGGTGTTTTTTGCGCTTTGTGGCGTGTGGATTCTGCATTATCTGAATATTTCGCTTACCGCATTTCGTCTTGCTGGCGGCATCATCCTGCTATTGGTGGCGCTCGACATGCTTGCCAATAAACGCCAGGCGCGGCGCGAACAGGGGAATGACACGCTTTCAACCGATGATAATATTGCCATTTTCCCGCTGGCGACCCCGCTTCTGGCTGGGCCTGCCGCCATCACTTCGGTGATGGTGGTGGCAAGCAGCCCTGCTGGCAATCTGGATATGGTCATTGGCTATGGCGCAATGCTGGCGGTGATGCTGGCAACAGCGATCGTTTTAATCATTGCCAGCCTTGCCGAATCCTATATAAATCCGCGGATCACGCTGGTCTTTTCGCGGATTACGGCCATCATTCTGGCGGCATTGTCGATTCAATATATCATTGACGGGCTTCAGGCGCTTGGCGTAATCCAAATCATCGGCTAACCGCTCGCGTGTTCATCTGGCCAAAGACTGGCCATTCCGACCAAGGACTGGCCATTCCGACCAAGGACTGGCCATTCCGACCAAGGACTGGCCATTCCGACCAAAGACCCGCCATTCCGACAGGTTATTTGAAACGGATCATTTGATAAGGGGATTTTACGAACATGCAGTTGAACATCCTGATTGTTGGCGTTCTTTTCCCCGCCATTCCGCTGATGATGATTAATTTTGGCAATCGTTATTCGCTTTTGGCCGGATTGATCCGCAATTTGCATGACACGGTGATTAATGAAAAAATCTCAACCGATGACAGTGCGCGCTTTTTTCGCCAGATCGCCAGCCTTCGCCAAAGATTGCGACTAATCGCCATCATCCAGACCTGCAGTGCGCTTGCCTTTATCTTTAACCTGTCAGCGATGATTTCGCTTTATTTCGGCATTGATGGCCTTGGCAGCTGGCTGTTTTTTTCATCAATCATTTTGATGGTTGCGGCGATGATTCAATTCACCATCGAAATTCAGATTGCCAATTCGGCGCTTGATGTGCATTTGTCCGACCTGGAAAAACACCAAGAATGGCAGGATTATCTGGCAACATCAAAATTGCGTGGCAAGAAATCACGCAAAGCCGTGCCGCCGCCATCACCGCCAAGTCCAGCGGGGTAACCTCGGGCATGAGGGGTAACCTCCGGCATGATTGGCAGGCGGGGCTATTTTTGATCGTTTTTGCGCTGCAAATAGCCAATGATCGCCAGCGCATCTTCTTCAGTAATATTCAATCGCTGGCGCAAATCATCAATTTTTTTGCGTTCGTCACTGGTGATCACACCATCGCTAAGCGCCGATGAAATTTCCGCCTCAAGCCGGTGCCGCCGCATCGCCACCTGATTGGTAAAACCAGTGGCAACAATACCGGTCAATAGCGCAACGACACAAACCCCCATAAGCGCGGTCAGGGTGGCGATAAATTTACCAGCGACCGTATGCGGCACAATATCGCCGTAACCAACCGTTGTCAGGGTGACAACCGTCCACCACATGGCCTGCGGGATTGATCCGAAATGTTCGGGCTGCACATCCTGTTCGGCAACATAGATCAATGAACTTGAGATCAGCAAGGCCAGTACCAAAAGATATAAGGTCGCGGCAAATGACCGGCTTTCATGGCGGACAGCCGAAATCAGATCCTCAAGCGCCGATGAATAATGCGAAAATTTCAACAAACGCATCAGCCGCAAAATACGAAGCCAGCGTAAATCAACCCCACCAAGAAGAAGCGGGATGATGCTTGGCAAGATTGCCAATAAATCAATGATGCCGGTAAAGCTGAAAATATAGCCAATGCGTTTGGCGGCAGCGCCTTTATGCTTGCCATCAGCTGCGGCAGAGCATGACCAAATCCGCAGCGCATATTCAACCGAAAAGATCGTCACCGAAACCAGCTCAATGACCGTGAAAACGGCGCGATATTGCACATAAAGGCTGTCGATCGTTTCCAGACAGACAGCCAGCAAATTCAGCACAATCAGAGCAAATAGAAATAGGTCGCAATAGCGACTTGCGCGATCATCCGCCTGCCCCTTTTCAATAATCTCAAAAACACGTTTCTGGCTTATCATCGCACAAGGTTACTTTGCTGTTCGCTTGCACATGAAATCGGTCTGACAGTTTAGAAAAGCCGACATGCTAAGTGTTAGCTGTTCAAGGCCTGTTCCATGCCGTTTATAAATACAGATCCGTTCACCACTTTCATTGTCGATATATGTCCGTAAAAGCCGGCATTGGGTGTTGCTGGTCGAGCTATCAACCGCGCGACGGCGACATTCGGCCTTTTCCCGCCCAAGAATTGTCTGTGGCCATTTCAGCCTTTTATTCGACCATAAGGTACAGTGGGCAGATGATTCACTGCCCTGATAGGTCTTGCCGCCAGCAAGTGCCGGCTGCATGCCCAAGCCAGACAGCAGAACCAGTAAAACCAATGATAGGCGAACCCAAAATCTCATAAATCAAAATCCAAACACATATCGCCGTGGCATCGCGCAAAACGCATGCCTGATCCGTATATAACGACATTCTAATGAATAATTGAAGCCCTGAAAAAATACCGCCGGAAAACAGCCCTGTTCATCGCATCTGCCTATGCATTCTGTAATCACCGAAAATTGCATAGTCTTGCAAGCGCCATCAATGCCGCATAAGGCTGCGTATCAATGGTTTATTTTTTGCAGCAAGCGAACCGATTTTGCAGTGATCATCCCGCCGCTTGCTTCATTGAATTCAAGATAATGGCTTGCCTGTTTATGGCTTTCAAAAGCGGCGGCATCATCATAAAGTTCATAAAGGAATATCGTCGTTGGATTTTGCGGGTCTTGCGTGATGTCGAATTGATGACAACCAGCCTCATTCGCCAGTGATTCTGCAGCATTTTTCTGCATGATTGGCAAAAAGGCAGCAAGACTTGCCCGTTCAATTTCAAAATCAACACATACTGCGAGCATCTTTGGCCTCCCCTTTACAAAAACATATCGTGCCGTGATATGGCGTCATGCGGCAAGCAAAACCCGCCATGATCAAAACAAAAGCCAGAAATATGATTTAATCGACCGAACCCTGATCGGAAAGCCGGAAAATTCGCACTTGCGGATAATCATCATAAACCAGATCAAACAACCCATCAGCAGTTTCGCCATGGTGAAATAATTTTAAATAGCTGCTATCGGCAAAGCGGAACTGGCTGTCCTGCCATTGCCCTTGATCTATATCCCAACTGGCGATTTTGGTGATTGCCTGCATCCACCCAGCCATCTCACCGGTAAGCACCAGAAAGATTGGCCGCGTTGGCCGTGTTTGACGTGCCTTGATCAGCTGGTAAAACCCGCCCGCATCGCCTTCATACCAATCAATCAGGTGACGGCCATCACGCACCAGAAACCGCAAAATTGCCGCCGTTTCGTGCAAATCGTCAGTGACCATCGCGCGTGCGAAAAAATACGTCGTTCCAACAGCCGATCCGCCGCCATCATGCAAGGTTGGTGCGCCATTCAAAAATCGGGACGCGTACCCATAATCCCACCAGCTGGCAACAACTGGATCATCGGCACGGTCTTTTAACATGGCAAAGGCCGACATAACCGGCTTTGGAAACGATGGTTGCGGCATATAATCGGTCGGACTTGCCAGATAGGTCATTCCAAACATCGCAACGGCCGCCATAGTCCCAGCAAAGCCGTGATCAACAGCAAATCGTGTGGGTGCCATATATGTCACGGCAAAGCGGCATATCGTGATGAAAAGCCAAGCACCACCAAACCAGAACGCCGGTGCCGCATAGAAGATTGCCCGATTGCCAAGCACTGCATTAAATAAAACAAATCCGGCAAGCGGCGCATAGGCAATCGCGATTACCGGATGGCGCAATGCCAGCAAAAACAATCCCAAGGCACAAAACCAGCCAAGCCATAAATCGCCAGTCAGCCACAAGAAAATTTGCGAAATATCATAGCTTTGAACCTCGCTAACCGTTCCAAGCAGATTGGGAAACCGAAACCCGCTTTGGCTAAAATAGGGCTGGATATAGGAACTTGCCAAACTATTCGGCATTGCAATATCAGACAATAACAGCACAATCACCGCGCCGAACACCGCGCCGCGCCAGTCGCGCAGCACAACAAGCCGCAACCAGATAAAGGCGATAACCGGCATGACAATCAATTCGGGCCTGCCATACCACCAATTAAACAAATAGGCACCCACCCCCATTGTCAGGATTGCCGCAATGCCCCCCAGCT
>Ga0206129_10008167_pt1 | contig 10115 bp, 11 predicted proteins | sample Helgoland_Spring_8_FD_148616 | JGI IMG/M metagenome (GOLD analysis project Ga0206129, IMG submission 148616) | Pelagic subsurface seawater microbial communities from Kabeltonne, Helgoland, North Sea - Helgoland_Spring_Bloom_20160502_2 | ecosystem: Environmental > Aquatic > Marine > Epipelagic ...
CATTTCTGGTATCTCGTGTGGATTTGGCTTCCCGTGACATACAATTATTTTTGTGTCTTTTGGAAGAATGTATGGAGCATCGCTGCGTCGATACGGGCTAGATGGACTAGGCTTTCCACCGTTCTTGATTTCCCATTTCCAACTCATAGCCCAGTTACCGGGCCACCAACGTAGATTATTTTTCATTTTATCATTAATAAAATCTTGGTCACCGCGATACTTTATGATAATACTATCCATATTTGCTGTAAACTCGTTGTATAGCCAGTTAAGGCTACTATCTTTCCATGCCATTATACTACTGTTAGACATTGAAATATTTCTATTAAATGCTCGATTAAAATCATGACAAATTCTAAATTCTGCTGGTTCCCAATCCCAAAAATGATCAATCTTATTGACAATTACTACATCTAGATCCATATACAGATTGTTTCCGAATACACCGTTTAAGTCATTAAAAATTTCAAGCTTATACCACCATGGTTTAAATTTCACTTTATTGCTATAATTTGGCAACTTGATAAAGTTCCAGCCAAGATCTTGGGGATGTTGCTTTATATTATCAGTAAAAACATAAAAATTAAATGTTTTTGTGCTGTGTTGATTTACACTTTTCCAAAGATTCATAACATATTCTGGCTTGTATGCATTTCCATGATGTACACATATTAAATTATACAATTTTATTGTGTCCTTTGTTTTTGTATATGCCGATACATTAATTCTGCAGCATCAGCGTGTGCCAATTCTAGTGGGTGACTAGTAGCATATTCGTACTTGTTTTCTTTAGCCCAATTATCAAACCCAGTATATTCTTGAAAATCTCCAGGAAAATTGTACCAATTTTCTTTTTTAATAAAATTTCTTAGGCTATTTGCAAAAACATTATTGCTATCGTCTTTGAACAATCCAATCATAACATTATGATTTACATAAGAAAAAACATGTCGAATATTATGCATTTCTAATATATTTTGTAAAAGAAGAATGTCTCTTAGACTGGAATATGTACTATGCAAGGTTGCTGTTTGTACTAGCTTCTGATATTGAGATGCAAAATCTACAATGCCCAGTTCATAATATCTTTCATAACTATTTTTTAAATCATTATATACACCAGTCCAATTTTTTGTATTTTTGGTTAATTTACTGAACCAGTTACTTTTAGTTTCGTCAATATGGGTGTGAGGTGTGATACCTAGCCAAGGACTATCGTATTCGGGTATAGGCATTCCGAGCGCAAACTCACATCTATCTGTAAATGTCCACATTACTTGAACAAATATATCTTGTGGATTTATATTATTTGTTATAGCATCATTCACTTGATTTATAACATGTCTAGCAATATAGCTATTGCTACGACCGCTTCGGGCAACATTGACATGTTTTGTGCTTATCTTGTTTGCTACAATATTAGCCCAAGATTTTTTATGTGGTGTGAAGCTTTTAGCATTGCTATTTAATTCTGCACCAAACGTAAAACTATCTCCGCCGCTTATAACTAATTTGTACATTATTTCATCATAGTATAAAGTTCTGTTTTCCAAAGTTCGTTGTACTCACAATCCCTATAGTTTTCAAACCAAGGACCGCCTTCGGTATAGTGTATTAATTTAGGAGTGTCGATATCATCATATACTCCTACTAGGTAATTCCATGTGTGATTTAATTCGCCAATTTCTTCGTCTTTGAGCCAGCTGAATCTGTGGAAGTATGCTCCGTTTAGTTCTGGATCGTTTACTCTATCTTGTGTGAGCACTGCATTACTAGGGTGCGCACAGTTAAACAATACTACACTTGACCAATTCTTGCGTGGATACACTGTTTGCTTTTGTCCATCCATTTTCATGCTTTCTTTAGGTGTGTAATCATGTTGCACACACATAACAGCATACTTGTCGTCTGCTTGATCAAATAGTTCTTTAATGTCAGTAGTAAGGATCATATCGCAATCCATAAACACAGCCCAGCCTTTGAAGTTTGCAAGTTCTGGTACAAGGAAGCGTGTAAACGTAAACTCTGTACTTGCTAACTTATCCACAGGACGATTGTACCACCCAGCATCACGCAATTCCTTTTGCACTAACGGGCGTACAATTGCTTTTGGTTGTTTACTTACAATACTGTGTTTGCACACTTGATATGCAATATCTTCTCTAGGGTCGTACCCTACAAAAACTCTTATTTTAGTCTCTTCGTTCAATGTCATTCTCCGTTAATTCTTTGCCCATCCACACTTCTATAACTTTGGCATTTTTATTGTCTATATTAATCGCTTTGTGCCAATACCCTATAGGTATATCAATACTGTCACCCGGTACTAACAAGTGTGATGTTTTGTAACCGGACTTGTCTTCTAAATACATGTTTATAACACCCTCAACAACATGCCAATGTTCGCTGCGTTTAAAATGTCGTTGGTCACTTAGTGCCTGGTCTTTATAGAATGTGAGTTCCTTTACTTGCCAACCATCTTTTTTATCTAGCACAGTGTATCTACCCCAGGCACGTTCGACAGTTGGTTGACTCCAGTTTTTTAATATCCAACTACTACTATTCTTTTTATTTTTGCCACCAACTCCAAACGCAAACTCCACATTTGGATGATCTCCGTACATAGTATACTCGGGTGTAGTTGTGTTAGTTCTGTCACCACCATTGGCAAACGTTAATTTCCATTCGTTACTTCTAGTACTTAGTAGTTGAAAAATAGCATTACATGCCGTGTCGTCATTATCATTGAATCCAAGTACTTGGTCTACACAGGATAGTTCTTGTATAATAGACGCACGTTCGCTAAAAGGCATAAACGGACGTCCTTTCTTGCGTGTAAGCCACTCGTCGCTGTTCAATCCTACCACGAGTTTATCACCAAGCTTTCTTGCTTCTTTAAAATACTCGATGTGTCCCGAATGAACTGGATCAAACCCTCCTGTGACTAGTATTACTTTTGGCAAATGTTTCTCCGTTTTAATTAATTATATACTTTGTTGTTGAGGCAAAGATAATATGGTCTATGAGCAGTTTGTCCTGGTATACACTCTACACTATCAAAGAATTTGTTTGCTGATTCAACAAACAACTGCTCACTGTAGGACGTATCCATTGTCCACTTGTGTCCTTTTGAATCATTCTCTGTAGGAACTTCAAACAATATATTTTTAGCTTTACTAGCAAAGTCTCCAACTAAACGTTCCATGTCTTGATACTGTTCTGTTCTATTGTACAAATGATGTATTACGTTAAACACTGTCATGAAATCGTACGAGTCATCTTCACTACACCATGTTTCTAAATTAGTGTTCTTAAAGTTTGCTTGTTCGTAACTGTGCCTTGCTTTTATTGCTTGGCATATACTAATGTATTCTAAGTTATAATCAATTCCCACGGCAGGTATACTTAACTGTGCAGCTCTAAATACATAATACCCTAAATTGCTACCAAAGTCAACATATGTTTTTGGACTTACTTTTTTTAATATCTTGTCAAAGAACTCGCCTTTTATTTTTGTATCCGTCCAAGGACGCTTGGCTGTGCGATTGTTTTGTGCTAACACATTGTGATCGGTAATCATATAGTTTTGATATCCAGCAACCGTAGTTGCTAAACCATCGTGACCACCAAAAGAAATACTATCAATATCTCCACGTTCAAGTATTTTCATTAATGTACTCTCCTATTTTTGTCCATGTTTTTTCGCTAGTCCAATCGTAGTCTTTAAATTTGTTATAAATCTTTTGTGTTATATCACATGTTAATAGCACCGGTAGTAATATTAAAAACTCGTCAATTATACTTTCACGAACTTGTATCATACTACTCCATATATCTGCATTAGTTGAACTTTTATTTTTCCAGTATTCGATGTGCAATAAAAACTGACACATTAAAAAGTCACTGTTTGCATTAACTAAACTTCCTTTATTTGAAAATGGGTCGTTAAATTCTATTTCCGGCAATGTACTATCTGCTGCATAGATAGATTCAAACCTAGGACACCTAACTAACCCAGCTCCGCCGTAGTCTATCCACTTTAACAATCCTTCCTTGAGCATATAATTTTTACCACTACTGAACCCAAAATCCCAAAAAGCAAATCCGGTATTGTTGATACACCAACTATTTAATCTACACAAAGATGATAACATGCTATCAAACTTATCGTCGGTAACTTCAAGCAACGGCTCTTTGCTATTGTAATAAGTAACGTTTTCATCAATGTGTAATTTGAAAATATTGCTATTTGTTTTTTTTATTTTATCTAGCATACTAGAAAATATTATAGTATGGTTATAATATTGCTTGGCATACTTACTAAGAAGCTTAACAGTATTAATACTTTTGTTATGATCACTGTGACGATATCCAAGAAAAGTAATGCCATCTTTTCCTTTGCCTAGTATTTGTATTACTTCCCATCCTGCTGCACTAACTAAATCACCTTGTTCGTTATGCACTGCAATATTTGAGGATCTATACTTTACAGCCTGCAAACAAAGATCGATCTCGGTTATGTGATTGTGTAAAAAGTTAATTACATCAATGCATTTTTCTTCAGCTAAGAGTTTGTATTCTGGAATATCCTGCACACGATCAAATGCAACAACATTTTTATCTTTTATATGTATCATTTAATTAGTGCTTCCCACGCAATACCTTGCTGCATTTCGTTAATATTCCATTGGTTGTCAGCTAACCAATATACTAAATTAGTTCTATTCATTGGTTCTGTATTAAAAGCATTTGGATTTCCTATATCATCTATTTCAAACGAAATAGGACTACAACAGTTATAGTTTCCACTAATAACTGGAATTCCTTGTAGTGTAGCTTTGAGAGAAACCATACTATTAAACGCTATAACACATTGTGCATTTTGTAAGTCTTCGTCAAGACTTCCTTGGCTTTCATTTTTTTTGAACCCTTTTAAATTTCCAATGTTATCTACCAATGGTTCATTAGGCTTGGGTCTTACTACTATGCGTCTATGATGCGCCGGTGGAAGAATATCCTTTATCTGCGATACTATACTTTCTGTCCAATCGTATGTTAAGTTTGCATACCATCTTACTGCATCAGTCGGAGGACATACAACTATTTTGTCTCCTCTGTCAGCATTGCTTTTCCATGGTAATATTGGATATTTTTTTTGAAATAATTGCCTATATCGTTCTCCTGAGCTATTGCCTAACCAATTCATTGTGTGTGCATTTTTAACAATTCTCATCCAGCCTGGTCCACCATACCCGGGCTCAAAATATGCATGGTCTAAATAAAAGTAGTCAATGCCTGCATTTACAGCTTCTCGAAACATAACACCAGTGCCTCGTAATACTCCTAGACTAGCTACTGCATCAATACCTGGACGTAAAGTACCATCAAGACCAGATTTTTTAAACTTATCAATTTTTTGAAATCTTACTTCCCATTTTTGTAATTTACTTGCTCCTTGTGCAAACTTTAACACAACCTTGGTAGTAATATCTCTATCTGTAGTATAGACTATTAATTTTGGTTTCATTGTTTGCTCCTAGACACTTGCCGACGAACTTCTCCCCAAGTTCCAAGATCGATATAATCTAATACTTCAATACCCATGCTATTATAAATTGGTGTTAATTTAATTTCGTTAGCGTCAAAACCTTCTTGTAGTGTACTTTTTTCCATAAAGCTTATACATAATGGAAATGCGTTTTTAGTAAATGCAAAACTGCACCAAAATGCATTAAATCTGCCAAAATCGCTTTTTGGTTTATCTTCGTATGCTTTTACAAATCCATTATCAATAGCTAAACTACCTTTAGTAGCTAACATCAATGGATTGTCTTCTTGCTTGTAAAAGAAAACAAATCCTTTGTTTTTAAGATTGTTCATCACACGATCATATAAGTCTACCCCGGGTGTTAGTTTCATTAGTGTGTCAGGTAGCATAACTACATTATTTTCGCCAAACAAATGATAGCCACTTTTGATAGCACCGGTATATTCATGTTCATCTGGATCTTGAAAAGTAAAACTAATTTTGTAGCGATCTTTGTATTTGCTAACATATTTTACAATATCAGTTTTATGCTCATTGATAACAATAACAAATTCAACTTCTTCTCTTGACTTGTCCTTAAAGAAATCAAAACTATAATCAATTAGTGCTTTATTTTCTTCAAGATGCATAATTTCTTTAGGATAAGGTAATCCTAATCTACTGCCTTTGCCAGCTGCTGGCATTATTACTGTTAACTTATTACTCATTTGCTTTCTCTTTTTAAGTATGCATGTTCCATAGATTCTAATTGTAATGGGTTTTCAATGCCCATTAAATCTTCTAGTTGACGATGAAATCTATAGTTAGCTTGTATGCTTTCAAACCTAGCCATTGGCCAAAGCTTTGCTTGATCATATAGATCATCATTCCAAGTGTTTGCTTGTATAGGATAATGCTTCATTCTTTTAAACTTCGAAGGTAAACTATCTCCTATTATAGCACATCTTCTTCCCATAAGTATACTCCAATATGCCACATGATAACTACTAGTTATAACAAAACGATGATCGGCTATTTGCTGTACTATATTGTGTATACTGTTAGGTTTGTTAACCATGTGTGTATGTTCTCTATCAAACGTGATAGGTCTCTTAAAATGATTAATTAATAAAAAATCTTTAGTTGGGACTACGTTTTCCATTTTTCTAAAAATACTGTGTAACACACTTGAGCACGGAACCCATGCCATGTTAGCATTTACTTTATATTCTCTAGTACTAAACAAATCAAATTGTTCTGCAATACTTGGATCTATGTTTACAGGATCATATCCTATGCCCCATGCCACAGTAAATTTTGATTGTATACTATCTAACTTGTGCTTAATGTTTCTTACAAACTTTTTATTTGTTAACAAAGCACCTCCGCCAACAATTGTTACATCAACTGACATTTCTGGAATATCGTTAGCAAACACATCTACCACTACGCCGTCACGAGTCTTGCCAAGATAATGCATCGGAGAACTGTTTAGGTCACCGGGATTATCAATGTCGTGGCTGTATATATACGCAAGTTTCATTCTTATACCCTGTCGAGATAATGCTCAAGCATATCTATCTTTTGCTGTGCAGTGTAGTGTTGACTAGTGCCAGCTGTAATCCAACAACACCATGGTTCAATTGTTTTGTTCTCTTGCTTGAATTGTTGCTCTGCTAAAACTTTATCCCAAGTTAAATTTTTAGCCTGCCAAGCATTTATTGGATGATCGCCATCAGACGGATTGTTAACAACTGTTTTTGCGTGTGCTACTAACTTGCTAGCAGCATCGGGAGTGTATACTGCGGCACTGATTCCACTGACCTTATCCCGTTTGTATCGGCAAATTCGCAAATGATCTACTTTTTGTTTTTGAAAAACCTGTGTCTGTACTGCTAAACAATTAATTTGTGTTTCTAAAATTAATTCATTTGTGTCGTAAGGTAAATTAAGCCAACGCAACAAGTAGAAGTGTGCCCTAGATGGATTGTTAGGAAGTTCAGCTTCTCTTAGCTCAACACCATACTGATCACATTTTTGTTGTATTTCATCCGATGGGTTATATATTGCTACAATTTTTTGCATGTTAGGATAAAATCGATTCATTTGTCCAGCCCACATATCAAAGTACAATTTAAAGTAGTTAGGGTCTGCTGCACAATAACCAATCATTTCCAGTAACTTGCTTTACTAGTTTTGCTTTCGTTTTTTCTGCTACGCCCAGCAACTTTACGCTTTGGTCCTTTGAGATGATCCATGTAATCACCTAAGAAACAATCAATAAACGGGTGTCCTTTAACATACTCTGGTGTAATATTACTATTAACCATATTAAATTCACGTTCCATAGTTTCTCTTACTCTGTCAAATATAAAACTATCATGCCATTCGGTCTGATTTAACAGCTTGTCTTTTCTATACTGATTGGAAAATCTTTCCCAAAAATCTTTCATATGTGGATTTAAACAATTATATACAACCCATCCACATTCGGTGTATTGTTCTTTTCTACCAAGATAATAAATTCCTACACCTGTGTCAAGAGGAAAATTTTTCTCCATAAGCTTAACAGGGATAGGCGCATGTGTTACAGTATCAGCATCTACCCATACAACTGCGTCTGCGCCAGGCAATCTATTATTTACAGCATGATACAATGCCATAACTTTGTGGCTAAATCGAACTGCGTCAAACTTAAAATCCGGATCTTTTTGTCCTTCATTAACAAAACCATTTGCTCTTGGATTATTGGCATGTCTATTTTTAAATGCTACTAGTTCAGGCGAACATTCAAGCAAGTCACGTTCAACGATACGTTCGTCGTTTGCTTGATTTTGATCTAGACTAAAACCTTCAGTGTACACTACTAAATTTACGAAACTAGGCCATCTTTTTAAAAAACTATCGATCATATTTCTACCATACACTTCGTATCCGTTACTATGCATGGTTGTTGTTAGTTGATATCTACTGCTCATTCATTGAATCCTATATATACGCATATTTAGCCATAAATAAAAGTATGAAAGTTAGTCACTGGCCGAACGCAATTGCGCTAAACGCAAAAGAACCGTATCAAGCTTTTATATCCAGCCTGGAAACAAATGGATTTAAAGTTGAAAAAGAAAACATGAATTCTGATGCCGCAGTCATTTGGAGTGTACTGTGGAACGGAAGAATGTTACCAAACAAACAAATTTGGGAACATTATAGACAGCAAGGCAAACCTGTCATTGTAGTAGAAATAGGTGGCATCAAAAGAGGCACAACTTGGAAGGTAGGATTAAATGGAATCAACAGAGATGCTTACTTTGGGGATAATAATAACGATGATAGTCGTAAGCATCTTCTGGGACTTTTAGAAAAGCCGTGGCGCACAGACGGTGAGTATATTCTAATATGTGGACAGCATGATAAAAGTTTGCAGTGGAAAAATATGCCACGTATGAGCAACTGGTTTTTAAATACATACGATGAAATACGCAAGCACACAGATCGTCCTATCATATTTCGCCCACATCCACGCTGTAGACTTGAACACATTGAGCGTGGACTTAAAAACGTATACAGACAAGAACCTCGACATGTTACTAACACTTATGATGATTTCGATATGGGTTTTGATAATGTTTGGGCTACTATCAGCTATTCGAGCAACCCAGGCATACATAGTATCATCGAGGGTGTGCCTGCGTTTGTTAGTACCCACAGTCTTGCTTACCCTGCAGGCAATGACATTGACTTTTTACACGATATTGAAAATCCTGTAATGCCAGATAGAACACAATGGCTTAACGACTATGCACATACCGAATGGACAGTTGAAGAAATTTCTCAAGGATTTCCCTTAAAGCAATTAAGGAATACTTTCGGTCCTGAGATCGTAGATACTGTGATCTAACCATTCAACTTTTAGAAATTCGTGCTTTACATAACCAAATCTATTAATACAATCGTCGAGATATATTGGTGTTAAATTTAAATCTTTTAAATCATACCAGCTGGTATTGTCAGGATCTTGTGGAGGCACACTGCCTTTGTACACACTTGCCCAAATATAAGGATCGTGTCGCTGTTGTTTAAAGTGCCCATCGCGGCAGTCAAATCCGCATACTGCTAAACTTTGTATAAGATTAACCATATTCCAACTAAAGTATTCGCCGCTGCGGCTTTCTATTTTCCACTTACCTAAATCATCAATATAATTGGTTTGTGGAACATTTAAACATAACATTCCGTCTTCTTTGAGAAGATCCCACCAATGGCGTAATGTTTTAAATGGGTTGCTACTACGCTGCAAACAATTGTTAGCCCATATAATTTCAAAACTCTCAGGTTCTTCCTTGGTATTGCTTACATCAACATCGACAAACTTAACATTAGATCGTTTGTTGTGGCCGCGACAATAATTTTTTCTTGTAAAGTTTTTTATATTATATAAAGACTTAGTTTGTTCGCTGTCATATCTATAATCGCTCCACCAGGCAGAATCATCGCCATGTACATCATCCATTACAGCAACATTTTTTATAGTTTCCATAAATTCATGGTGCTCACCAAGGAGTTCGAGTACTTGTAATGAGTCATT
>Ga0206129_10008170_pt1 | contig 10112 bp, 8 predicted proteins | sample Helgoland_Spring_8_FD_148616 | JGI IMG/M metagenome (GOLD analysis project Ga0206129, IMG submission 148616) | Pelagic subsurface seawater microbial communities from Kabeltonne, Helgoland, North Sea - Helgoland_Spring_Bloom_20160502_2 | ecosystem: Environmental > Aquatic > Marine > Epipelagic ...
GCTAAAGAGTATGAAGATAAAATTGACGATTACAGCTCTATTATGGTTAAAGCCATTGCTGATAGATTCGCAGAAGCTTATGCCGAATATCTGCATAGAGAAATAAGAATTAACAAATGGGGATATGATAAAAATGAAAATCTAGACAACAAAGAATTAATCAAAGAATCTTACAAAGGAATTAGACCAGCCCCTGGATATCCTGCATGTCCGGATCATCTGGAAAAAGAAACCATTTGGAAACTTTTGGGTGTTGAAGAATCTATAGGAGTCAAACTAACAGAAAGTTTAGCCATGTGGCCTGCATCTTCAGTTTCTGGGTATTATTTTGCCAACGAAAAATCAAAATATTTTGGCCTTGGAAATATTAATGAGGATCAGCTTGAAGATTATGCTAAAAGGAGAAATGTAGATATAGAAAAAGCAAGGAAATGGTTAAGTCCTAATTTAAATTAATATTATGAAGGTAACAGAACATATAGAAAAAGCGAAAGGAAAAACTCAATTTACATTTGAAATTCTTCCCCCAGTCAAAGGTCATAATGTTCAATCTATTTTTGACAATATAGATCCTTTGATGGAATTTAATCCCCCTTTTATCGATGTAACTTACCATAGGGAGGAACATGTATATAATGATCTGGGAAATGGTTTATTGCAAAAAAAAGTTGTAAGAAAAAGACCCGGAACAGTTGGTATATGCGCAGCTCTTCAGAACAAGTATAATGTTGATGCTATTCCTCATATACTTTGTGGAGGCTTTAACAAAGAAGTAACTGAAAATTTATTAATTGATCTAGATTTTTTAGGAATTAATAATGTTGTTGCTTTAAGAGGAGATGCTATAAAGTCTGAAACCTACTTTACTCCATCTCAGGATGGTCATAATTATGCAAGTCAGTTAGTAAATCAAATTTCAGATTTAAATAAAGGTAAATATTTAGAAGATTTAGAAATTTCTTCAAAAACTAACTTTTGCATTGGAGTTGCAGGATATCCTGAAAAACATATGGAAGCACCGAGTCTAGAAAGTGATATTCATTTTTTGAAAGAAAAAATTAAATTAGGAGCAGATTATATAGTTACTCAAATGTTTTTTGATAACGATAAGTTTTTTAAGTTTAAAGACATCTGTAAAAAGGAAGGAATTAATGTGCCTATAATTCCAGGACTAAAACCCATTTCAACAAAAAAACAATTAAATATTCTTCCACACAGATTTCATTGTGATTTGCCTGAGGCTTTAATTAAGGAAATAATTAAGTGTAAGGATAATTCTGAAGTAAAAAAAGTAGGTATAGAATGGTGTGTTCAACAAAGTAAAGAGCTTAAAAAACATGGAGTACCTTTTCTACATTATTATTCGATGGGAAAAGCTTTAAACATTAAAAAAATTGCAAAAGAAGTATTTTGATTGTTATACATATTTAAAAGTATAAATAATGCTATTTTTGGCAAAAATTAATTTTAGATTATTAAAACATATTAAAAGATATAAAAAATGAGTTATTTATTTACATCCGAATCGGTGAGTGAGGGTCATCCAGATAAAGTCGCAGATCAAATCAGTGATGCGCTTATTGATAATTTTTTAGCTTTTGACCCTAATTCAAAAGTAGCTTGTGAAACTCTAGTCACAACTGGACAAGTTGTACTTGCGGGCGAAGTTAAATCAAACACTTATTTAGATGTTCAAGCAATTTCTAGAAAAGTAATAAACGACATAGGTTACAATAAAAGCGAATATATGTTTGACGGTAATTCTTGTGGAGTTTTCTCTGCAATACATGAACAATCTTCTGACATTAATCAGGGCGTAGAAAGAAAAAATCCAGAAGATCAAGGTGCTGGTGACCAGGGAATGATGTTTGGATATGCTTGTAATGAGACAGAAGATTACATGCCTTTAGCCTTAGATTTATCTCACAAAATTTTAATTGAGTTAGCAGAATTAAGAAGAGAAAATAATGAAATAACTTACTTAAGACCTGATTCTAAATCACAAGTAACTCTTCAATATTCTGAAGATAATAAGGCTGAAAAAATTGTTGCTGTAGTTGTTTCGACTCAGCATGATGACTTTGATGTTGAAGATAAAATGTTGGCTAAAATTAAGTTAGATATAACTTCAATATTAATTCCAAGATTACTCCAAAAATATCCAAATTTTAAACCCTTTTTCAATGATGAAATTGAGTATCACATAAATCCTACAGGCAAGTTTGTTATTGGTGGGCCACATGGAGATACTGGTTTAACAGGAAGAAAAATTATAGTAGACACCTATGGTGGTAAAGGTGCACATGGAGGAGGAGCTTTCTCAGGAAAAGATCCTAGTAAAGTCGATAGAAGTGCTGCTTATGCAACAAGACATATTGCTAAAAATTTGGTTGCCGCAGGTGTAGCTGATGAATGCTTAGTTCAAGTAAGCTATGCTATTGGAGTGGCTAAGCCTATGGGTATATTTGTTAATACTTTTGGAACATCAAAAGTTTCTATGAATGACAGTGAATTAGCTAAAGTTGTAGAGGAAATTTTTGATATGCGTCCTTATTTTATAGAAAAAAGATTAAAATTAAGAAACCCAATTTATACAGAAACAGCTGCTTATGGACATATGGGTAGAAAACCGAAATTTGTCACTAAGACATTTAACTCCCCTAACGGAGATTCTAAAACGTTAGAGGTTGAGTTGTTTACTTGGGAAAAATTAGATATGATAGATAAAATTAAATCAAAATTTAAATTATAAAAAAATGAGTAATACACAATACGTTCCATACAAAGTAAAAGATATTTCTTTAGCTGAATGGGGAAGAAAAGAAATTAGATTAGCTGAAGCTGAGATGCCAGGACTTATGGCTTTAAGAGAAGAATATGGTGATACAAAACCATTAAAAGGTGCAAGAATTGCTGGTTGTCTTCATATGACTATTCAAACTGCAGTTTTAATTGAGACGTTAGTCGAATTAGGTGCAGATGTAACTTGGAGTTCATGTAATATTTTTTCCACACAAGATCATGCAGCAGCAGCGATTGCAGCAGCAGGCATCCCTGTTTATGCATGGAAAGGAATGAACGAAGAAGAGTTTGAGTGGTGTATAGAACAGACGGTCTTCTTTGGTGAAGATAAAACTCCTTTGAATATGATTTTAGATGATGGTGGAGATTTAACAAATTTAGTGTTAGATCATTACCCTGAGCTTGTAAGTGGAATTAAAGGTTTGTCTGAAGAAACAACGACTGGAGTTCATAGATTATATGAAAGAGTGAAAAACGGAACTTTACCATTACCAGCTATTAATGTAAACGATTCTGTTACTAAATCTAAATTTGATAATAAATACGGATGTCAGGAAAGTGCGGTTGATGCTGTTAGAAGGGCTACTGATATTATGATGGCAGGTAAAAGAGTTTTAGTTGCAGGATATGGTGATGTTGGAAAAGGGACTGTTGCATCATTTTCAGGCGCTGGAGCTATAGTTACTGTTGTGGAAATTGATCCAATTTGTGCTTTGCAAGCTTCAATGGATGGGCATGAGGTTAAAAAAATGAAAACAGCAATTGGAAACGCTGACATAATTGTAACTGCAACAGGTAATAAAGATATTCTTAAAGAAGAACACTTTAGGTTAATGAAGGATAAAGCTATAGTTTGTAATATTGGTCACTTTGACAATGAGATTGACATGGCTTGGTTAAATGAAAAATACGGACATACTAAAGATGAAATAAAACCACAAGTTGATCTGTATAATATTGAAGGAAAAGATGTTATTGTTTTGGCTGAGGGCAGATTAGTTAATTTAGGATGTGCTACAGGTCATCCGAGTTTTGTGATGAGTAATTCGTTTACAAATCAAACGCTTGCACAGCTTGAACTTTGGTTAAATACAGATTCTTACGAAAATAAAGTTTATATGCTTCCCAAGCATTTAGACGAAAAGGTTGCTAAATTACATTTAAACAGATTAGGTGCTGAACTTGAAGAATTGAATGAAGATCAGGCAGATTATATTGGAGTTAAAGTTGAAGGACCTTATAAACCTGAATATTATAGATATTAATTAGTATTTTAGTTAAAAATTTAGAGACTGTGATTTTAGAGATGAAGGTGCCATCGCCAGGAGAATCAATTTCAGAAGTTGAAATTGCTGAATGGCTTGTAAAAGACGGTGATTTTGTAGAAAAAGACCAGACAATAGCTGAAGTAGATTCTGATAAAGCTACTTTAGATCTTCCTGCTGAAGAAAGTGGTGTAATTACTTTAAAAGCTGAGGAAGGAGATGCTGTTGCTGTAGGGCAAGTAGTTTGTTTAATTGATACTTCTGCTAAGGCTCCTGAGATAAAAAAAGTAAAACAAGAAGAAAAACCAGTCAATGTCATTAAGCCTGTAGAAGAACCCAAAGAAATTATTTCTGATGATAGCTTTTTCAAAGGAACCCCATCTCCTGCTGCTTCTAAAATTTTAAGCGAGAAAAATATTTCAATCTCGTCTGTTTCGGGTAGTGGAAGAGGTGGGAGAATCACAAAAGATGATGCTCTCAAAGCACTTCCAAAAGTTGATTTAAAAGCTATCGTAAAAGACAGAAACATTGAATCCAAGAAGCTTTCAATGCTTAGAAGAAAAGTAGCTCAAAGACTTGTGGCTGTAAAAAATCAGACAGCAATGTTAACTACTTTTAACGAGATCAATATGACACCAATTTTTGAGCTTAGAAAAAAGTATAAAGAAGAGTTTAAAGAAAAGCATGGTGTTGGTTTAGGATTTATGAGTTTTTTCACAAAAGCTACGGTTCAAGCCCTTCAAGAATTCCCAGATGTCAATTCAATGATTGACGGAGATCAGCAAATTAAATATGATTTTTTTGATATCAGTATTGCCGTTTCTGGACCAAAAGGATTAATGGTTCCAGTTGTTCGAGATGCTCAAGAGTTATCTTTCTCTGGAATTGAAAAAGAAATTAAAAGATTAGCCATAAGAGCTAGAGATGGAGAGATTACAGTAGATGAAATGACTGGAGGTACCTTTACTATTACAAATGGTGGTGTTTTTGGTTCAATGCTATCTACTCCTATAATTAACCCTCCTCAATCAGCGATCCTTGGAATGCACAATATAGTTGAGCGTCCAATAGCTGTTAATGGAAAAGTTGAAATACATCCAATCATGTATTTAGCACTCTCTTATGATCATAGAATTATAGACGGAAAAGAATCGGTTGGTTTTTTAGTAAAAATTAAAGAGGCTTTAGAGAATCCAATTATTGAATTAATGAAAGACAACGTCAAAAAAGCACTTGAACTTTAAAATATTATATTTGCAAAAAATTAAATTAAATGATTAAAAAAATATTTTTTATTGCTTTGTTTTTTCTAAGCTTTAATTCTTTTAGCCAAAATATTAATCAAATAAGATCTGTTGCTGATTTCTCAAGTGAATCTGAACTTGTATCATATGTTGAAAAAGCTAAATTAAAAGGCCTTAATTTAATTCAAATTGAAAAATTAGCAGTAGCTCAAGGAGCCAAGCCTTCAGAAATTCAACTTCTTCGAAAATTATGGAATTCTAATACTAATGAGTCTTCTGTTGATTCTAATTTAAAGGGAACCACAATAGATTCTTCTTTTGGAATTGTTAATGATGAAGTTAAAGATGAAGTTAAAGATGAAGTTAAAGATGAAGTTAAAAGATTTGGAAGTGATTTTTTTAATAATAAAAACATTAGTGAGGCCCCACAACTTTTTATAGCAACCCCAAGTGATTATAGATTAGGTCCAGGAGATGAGTTAATGATTAATTTATATGGCGCATCCGAGAATACATATTCTGTTGAAATTTCAAGAAATGGAACTTTAAAAATTGATAGAGCTGCTCCAATTTATCTTTCAGGATTAAGTGTTAATTCTGCCAAAAAAAGACTTATAAAAAGCTTGTCTAAACTCTATACAGGATTATTGTCTTCTGATGAGTTAAATAAAGTAGAATTAGATTTGAGTTTGTCTAAAGCTAGAAGTGTGGTTGTTAATATCACAGGTCAAGTAACAGCTCCTGGTACTTATACCATCTCAGGTTTTAGTTCAGTTTTAAATGCTTTATATGCTGCTGGTGGTCCTAACGAAGTGGGTTCTTACAGGAATATTAAATTACTTAGAAACGGAAAGGTTTATAAAACAATTGATTTGTATGATTATTTTGTTGGAGGTGTTTATCCAAATTTATATTTAAGAGATCAGGATGTTATTTTGGTTGAGTCCTATTCCAGTCTTGTTAATATTGATAATGGATTTAAAATTAACGGTTTGTTCGAAATTAAAGAAGAAGAAAAATTAAGTGATTTAATTAAATTTAGTGGTGGTTTTTCATCTAACTCATATAAAGACAAAGTATTTATAAATCGAATTGATTCCTATTCTAGATCGATTGTAGAGTATTCACTTGAAAATTATGACAAAGCAAACTTAAATGATGGAGACTTAATTTCTGCTAAAACTGTCACTGACTTTGTTGAAAATAGTGTTAGTATTCAGGGAGCTGTATATTTGCCGGGTATATTTGATGTTTCAAATGTAATAAGTGTTAAACAGCTTATTGAGTCTAGTAAGGGTGTGACCCCTGACGCTTTATCAAAAGCTTTTTTATATCGTTCAAACAATGGCGTTCAGGACGAAATCATTTCATTAAATTTAGACAATAAATCAGATTTGTCAATTCAACTTTTTGAGAACGACGCTCTTTATATTCCTTCGGCGAATGATATTGCATCAGATCAAGTTATAGAAATTAAGGGAGAAGTTAATGATCCAAAAGAAGTTGAATTTAAAGATGGTTTAACTATTCCAGATTTAATTATTTTATCTGGTGGTCTTACTCCTTACGCTAATCCAAAAGACATAAGAATTTTTAGAAATATTTCTCAGAAAGGTAATCAAAATATTACTGAAGAAATTATAGTAGAAGTTAACGAAAATTTAATTCCAAATAAAAAAATTATTCTTCAACCAGATGATATTGTTACGGTAAATACTTTTTCATACAGAAAAGATAATAAATTCTACATCATTGAAGGAGAGTTAGCTCTTCCAGGCTTATATTCAATTAAAAATCAAAACTACTCAGTTTATGATGCCATAAATGATAATGTAGAGTTTTTAAAATCGTCCTCAGTTGACGGTATATCAATTGTAAGAGATTCTATTCGAATACCAGTAAACGGGTCTAAACTGATTTCTCAAGGATCAAATTCTAAATTTAATTTTGAATTAGTTTCTGGTGATAAAATTATTATTCCTGCAATAAATAACACAGTACTTATCTCTGGTGAAGTTCAGCAAGAGGGTATTATAAATATTGATAAGCCGATTAATGCTAAAGCAGCTATTGAATCTGTCGGTGGTTTTACAAATAAATCTGTTAAAAAAGAGGTTTATGTTGAATATCAAAATGGATTAAGAAAAGTGACTAGAAATTTCTTATTCTTTAAATTCTATCCTAGAGTTTTTCCGGGTTCTAAAGTAGTAGTTCCTGAAAAAGATGAAAACAGAAATAAAACTAGTGTAGGAGAGATAGTTGGATACACCACTAGTTTAGTTTCTATAATTGCACTGATTAAAAGTTTATAATTATGAACGAAATTTCAAACCAAAGAGAAAGCGATGATGAAATTGATTTAATAGTGCTATTAAAAAAGGTCTATTTAGAAAAGAAATTTATTTTAAAAACCTCAATATTAGCTGCATTATTTGGAATTGTTTATGCTCTTTTTCAGCCAAACGAGTTTACCTCATCCACTACCTTTATTCCGCAATTAAGTTCAGGTGTTAAAGCCGGAGGATCATCCTTAAGCGGTTTAGCCTCACTTGCTGGAATTAATATCGGTAGTATGGATAGTTCCTCTGAATTTCCCCCTACTTTGTATCCGCAAGTTGTAAATGGGATTCCTTTCCAACTTGATTTACTTTCCTCTGAAATTACATCATATAATAAAGTTTCAAATGTTAAAGATTATTTTTTAGAAAAAAAATCATCTTTTAATGTTTTTGGTATAATCAAAAAGTATACAATTGGCTTACCATCTTTAATATTAGATTACTTTAAAAATCAAGAAGTTCAATTGGTTGAATCTGAAATTTTTTCTGTTTCTGATGAAGATCAAAAATTGTTTGATACTTTGAACAAAGCTCTTTCTCTTTCTTTAAACGAAAAAGAAGGTTTTATTACAATTTCTTTTACTGATAACAATAAAAATGTTGCCGCTCAAATAACGCAAATTGCTCAAAATTTGCTTCAAGAAAAAATCATTGAATTTAAAAATAAGTCCTCTAAAGAGATGCTTGATTTTGCTTTGAAACAGTATTCTGAAAAAAAGGAATCTTATGAAAAATTACAAGATGAGAGAGCGATTTTTGTAGATAAGAATATTAATATTTCAAGCTCACTTTTTCAAAATAAATTAAGTAGACTTGAAAGTGAAGTTAATATTTCAGAGTCTATAGTTCAACAATTAGCCTCTCAAGTTGAACAAGCTAAACTTCAAGTTAATAAGGATACGCCTGTTTTTACAACAATTAAACCTGTTACAATTCCTTTTGAAAAAAGTGCACCAAAAAGAAGTTTAATTGTAATAACTTTTCTTTTCTTAGGATTTGTTTTGTCTTGTGGATATGTTCTTGTAAAAGAGCCTGCTAGTGATATTCTAAAATCTATAAAATCATAATTTCAAATAGAGTTTACTTGTCTTGTAATCTAGGACTGCTTTAGATTTTTTTAAGATATCAGCACCTATAATCCCATCAATTGGAGGAACTTTTTTCTGACTTAAAGCATTATTAATATGATTCATGTCAAAAGTTATGAGATCTAATTCGTTAACCCAATTTCCGATTTGAATTTTATTTCTTTTAGAAATCTTAGTATGTGTCATTTCACTGTTAGCACTTGAGGCCTTTTCTTTACTATCCTCTGATATCACTTTAAATTTATTTTCTAAACTCGAGCAAATACAAGAGTTAGAAGCGCCAGTATCTAAAATAAATCTTCCAGTAATACTATTTACCTTAGCTTCTATTAAGTAGTGTTTAGTTTTTAAAAAAATAAGTTTTACTGAACTGTAACCCTCACTTTTTAAAAATTTATTTAACGTTATTGACATAGCTTAAAATTAACCTAAAATATTAACTTTGAAACGTGAATATAATAGATACGCATACTCATCTTTATTTAAAACAATTCAAAGAGGATATAGATTCAGTTATTAATAGATCTAAAGATATTGGAGTTAAAAAATTTATTATTCCAGCTATAGATTCTTCCCATTTTGATAGTATGCACAGTCTTAAAAATAAATATCCCAATAATATTTATTTGATGTCTGGCCTTCATCCAACAGACGTAAAGAAAAATTTTAAAGATGAATTAGTATTTGTAGTTAATTCTTTAAAAACACACGATTACGTAGCCATTGGTGAAATCGGAATTGATCTTTACTGGGACAAAACTTATTTAAACGAGCAACAAGAGGCTTTTGAGTTTCAAATAAGATTAGCTAAAAAGAATGACCTTCCTATTGTAATTCATTGTAGAGAGGCGTTCGATGAAATTTTCGAAATTTTAGATAAAGAAAATTGTGAAAAATTAAGAGGAGTGTTTCATTGTTTTACTGGAACTTTAGAACAGGCCAAAAGAGCGATCGATTTAGATTTTGTCCTTGGAATAGGAGGAGTAGTTACTTTTAAAAATGGAGGAATCGATAAGTTTTTAAATCAAATTGATTTAAAGCATATAGTACTTGAAACGGATTCGCCTTATTTAGCTCCAGTTCCGTTTAGGGGAAAAAGGAATGAAAGCTCGTATATAATTCATGTAGTTGAGAAACTTTCTGAAATTTACGGTCTTTCAAAAGAAGAGATTGCAAATATCACTACAAAAAATGCAGAAAAAGTATTTGCACTTTAGCTTAAAATATTACTTTTGAGGGCTTTTAAAAGAGAGGTGGCCGAGTGGTTTAAGGCGCACGCCTGGAAAGTGTGTATACGCCAAAAGCGTATCGGGGGTTCGAATCCCTTCCTCTCTGCAAAATATATGTAAGTAACATTCTTATTAGTATGTATTT
>Ga0206129_10008171_pt1 | contig 10111 bp, 10 predicted proteins | sample Helgoland_Spring_8_FD_148616 | JGI IMG/M metagenome (GOLD analysis project Ga0206129, IMG submission 148616) | Pelagic subsurface seawater microbial communities from Kabeltonne, Helgoland, North Sea - Helgoland_Spring_Bloom_20160502_2 | ecosystem: Environmental > Aquatic > Marine > Epipelagic ...
AGCATGATGATAAGGCTTGGGCAGAATGGCTGGATGCTGAAGCATTGCGTTTGGGAAGTGGTGCCAATCGAGATATATTGAGCTTATCGCTGACGACATTGAAAGAATCGTTGCCGATTGGTTTGGATGCTTTTGCCGAGGCATTATTGCAACCAGGCTGGAATAAAAAGCGCTTCAAATTATTGCAAGAGGATGCGGTTTCAGGCGCCATTAAATCACAAGAAGAGCCCGGTGTGCGAGCAGGTGATGCAACCGCCGCATTGCTTTATGGGAAGCATGGATATGGTCATCGTGCAGGTGGCACAGCAGAAAGCTTGGCAAAAATATCATTAAATGATTTAAAATCGTTATACGCGGCACAAAGTAAACCGATGGGTTCGGTATTGGCGATTAGTGGTGACATCACCATGGATGAAGTTTTGGCTTTGTTAAAGCCACGCTTGCAAGCTTGGCAAGGTGCACCGAGAACAGCCGCCTTAGCAGTTGCCACACCATCGGTTGTGAAAGGTCAAAAGCAATCCATTGTTATGCCAACAACGCAGACATTGGTACAGTTTTCACGTTTAGGCATTACCCGTAGCGATGCTGATTTCTTTCCACTTTTTGTGATGAATCATTTGCTGGGCGGCGGTGGTTTTGGCTCAAAATTGATGGAAGAAGTGCGTGAAAAGCGTGGTTTGGTGTATGGTGTTTATTCATATTTTATGCCACTAGCCGCACCAGGACCTTTTGTGATTACACTGCAAACACGAGCATCTCAGGCGGCACAAGCGGCACAAGTTGTAAGCGATGTGATGCAGGCATTAGCCGATGGTCATGTTGATGATAAACATGTGCAAGCCACCAAAGCCAACTTGATTGGCGGGTTTGCTCAGCGCATGGATAGCAATCGTGAGCGGGTGGGTTTAATGGCCATGATAGGGTTTTATCAAATGCCTTTGGACTACTTGCAACGCTGGACTGAACAGGTTGAATCGGTCACGGTTGCCGATGTAAAACGTGTGGCAGCGGCATATTTACAGCCTTCGGACTGGAATATGATTCAAGTGGGGCCTCAGGAGTAAACTGATGAAAACAGTGCTTGTTGTTGAAGACTCTAGTACCAGTCGTGACATCACCAGTCACTTTTTGCAACAGGGTGGTTTTCGTGTTTTAGAGGCGTGTGATGGTGCTGATGCCTTAAATATTTTGAAATCTCGGCATGTTGATTTGATTTTGACCGATGTAATGATGCCAAACATGGATGGTTGGGGGCTGTATCGCGAAGTGCGTGCTGATAAGCGCTATAATTTAACACCATGTGTATTTTTGACGGTGCTTGATGAACTGGATGATCAAATTAAAGGTCTAGCTCTGGGTGTTGATGATTATATCACCAAGCCCGTCACACCGCCGCAGTTGATTGCTCGTGTTAATACGGCCTTGATGCGCAGCGAGCGTCTGGCTAACTATTTCTATCAAAACCCCGTGACAGATTTGGCAACACCGCGTTATTTCAAAGAACGCATTGTGCAAGAGGCGGCGCGAAGCAAAGCATCAGGACATGATTTGAGTTTGGCGGTGTTTGGTATTGGCAATTATGTGGCTTTGGTGCGTGCGCACGCTGAATGGTTTGCCGAAAGCGCAGCTCGTTTGTCGGGGAAAGCACTGTTAAAACAGGCGCGTAGCTTTGATATCGTTGCTGATATGGGGCACGGACGTTTTGCGTTACTGCTTCCGAATATGTCACTGACTGAAGCAAAAACATGGGCTGAAGGCATTGCAGCGGATTGGAGCGTTTCATTGATATGGCCAGAAACGCAGCAAAAGGAGTCTGTGGATATTGGCTATGAGTGTGCATCACTTACAGATGAAGATGATGAATTGGTGATATTGGATAAACACTTGGCTTCATTTGATCGTAAATGGTGAGTGCGCGAATTGATACATATTACAGCAGGAACTTTTCGTAGTCGAAAATTAAATATCCCAGATGTGGATGGCTTACGGCCCACCTCCTCACGGGTGCGTGAAGCCTTATTCAATATTTTAGGCGACATTGAAGGCTGGCGAGTTTTGGATTTATTTTCCGGCTCTGGTTTGATGGCATTGGAATCCTTGTCGCGTGGGGCATCATCGGTTGTCTCCATGGAGCAACACCAGCAAGCCTGCCAAAGTATGCGTCAGGTATCGCAGCAGTTTGATGTTCAATCATCTTGGCATATTCAAAAGGCGGTTTTGCCCAAAGCTTTGCATGGCTTACAGGGCGAAACCTTTGATTGGGTTTTTGCGGATCCGCCGTATAATTGCGGATTGGCAGAGCAAATTTCTGTTTGGTTGACGAAAGAAAACATTCAATGGAAACAGTTGGTTATTGAAGAGTCGGTACGCGCTAAGCCCCAATGGGCACAAAACATCAATGTTAAAACACGCCGTTATGGCGACACCAACCTGCATTTCTTAACACATAAGGAATAGGAGTCAGACTCATGAAACGAACAGCTATTTATGCAGGAACATTTGACCCTATTACGCTTGGACACATGGATGTTGTACATCGTGGTTTGAAATTATTTGATCGCATTGTGATTGGTGTGGCAGAGAATCCAAAAAAAGGCCCGATGTTTGATTTGGATACGCGTTTGGCGATGGTGCGTGAATCGCTTGCCGATGAGTCTGCGGTTGATGTGGTGGGGTTTAAGGGATTATTGGTAAATTTGGCACATGAACATAATGCTCATGCACTTTTGCGCGGACTGCGAGCCGCGTCAGATTTTGAATATGAGTTTCAGATGGCAACCATGAATCGTCGTTTGGATGAAAGTATTGAAAGTGTGTTTGTGATGGCCCGTGAAGATTATACCTTTGTTTCATCGCGCTTTATTCGAGAGATTTCTGAAATGGGTGGCGATGTTGATTCATTGGTTCCCACACCCGTACTCAAAAGGTTATAAATCATGAAGCTATCTTTGATTTGGGCGATGGATAACAATCGTTTGATTGGTCATAACAATGCACTACCGTGGAAGCTGCCTGCGGATATGGCGTGGTTTCGCAAACAAACGATGCATAAGCCCATACTCATGGGCCGTAAAACCTTTGATTCCATTGGCAAGCCCTTACCAGGGCGCACCAATATCATCTTGACGCGGCAGGCAGATTTAGAAATTGAGGGTTGTGTTGTGGTGCAAAGCCTTGCTGCGGCTAAAGCGGCGGTGCCAGATGCCGAAGAGATTATGGTGATTGGCGGGGCAGAAATTTATGCCCTGTTGCTGCCAGATGCTGATCAGCTTTATATCACGCATATTGAGGATGCTTTTGAAGGTGATGCTTGGTTTCCTACTGTGGATTTAAGCACATGGAAGAAAGTACATGATGAGCATCATCAGCCGGATGAGAAAAATGCCTATGCTTACCATTTTGAGCTCTGGCAAAAAGCTGAATGATATTGAAAGGCTTTATGCTGAACCCATCATTGAAGCCAGTAATATACAAAAAATAAAAACAATCGTGTAGCCCTTGAATCCCAATCTTGAATATTTATGCGGCATCATCATATCGTTTACATACATAGTCATCTCCTCTGCAAGCGATAAACTAAGTAAACGCCTAAGCGGCTATGTGATGCACATCATCATTTAATAAAAAAAGTTAGCGGACTAATGTTTAGTGCTAGCGATATCAGTCCTGCCCAAAAAGGTCGCGGCTATAAATCTTATCCTGCACATCGCGTACATCATCGGTGATACGATTGGCAACAATCACATCCGATAAAGTTTTAAACGCCGCCAAATCATGAATCACTCTAGAGCCAAAAAAGTGTGAATCTTGCATGGTGGGCTCGTATATAACGACTTCAATCCCCTTGGCTTTGATGCGTTTCATGATGCCTTGGATACTGGATGCTCTAAAATTATCCGAGCCTGCTTTCATAATCAGGCGGTAAACACCCACCACTTTCGGCTTACGCTTTAGAATGCTATCGGCAATAAAATCTTTGCGTGTGGTGTTCGAATCGACAATGGCATTGATAAGATTTTGCGGCACATCTTGGTAGTTCGCCAATAGCTGTTTGGTATCTTTGGGAAGGCAATAACCACCATAACCAAAGGATGGATTATTATAAAAATTGCCGATGCGTGGGTCTAAACAAACACCATCAATCAAATCCTTTGGATTGAGCCCATGCGCTTCGGCATAGGTATCCAGCTCATTAAAGTAGGATACCCGCATCGCCAAATAAGTGTTGGCAAAGAGCTTGATAGCCTCAGCTTCTGAGGAGGAAGTGAACAAAAGCGGCGTTTCAGGTTTTAGCCCACCTTGGCGAAGCAAGTTGGCAAATATTTCAGCCCGTTCAGAGCGCTCTCCTACAATAATGCGTGAGGGATAAAGGTTATCGTATAAGGCTTTGCCTTCACGCAGAAATTCGGGCGAAAACAAAATATTATCGCAGCCCATTTTTTTGTTTAATTGCTCAGTATAACCCACGGGCACAGTGGATTTGATAATCATCACTGCTGCAGGATTAATCGCCAATACATTAGCCACCACAGATTCAACCGAGCTTGTATCAAAATAATTGGTCTTTGGATCATAGTCGGTAGGCGTGGCAATAATGATATAATCTGCGCCAAGGTAAGCTTCTTGTTTATCCAAGGTGGCTCGGAAATTCAGCGTTTTATTAGTGAGATAGTCCTCGAGCTCAACATCTACAATGGGGGACTGCTTGGCATTAAGTTGTGTGATTTTTTCAGCAACAATATCCAACGTGACCACTTCATTGTGTTGGGCAAGTAAAATTGCATTGGACAAACCTACATAACCTGAACCAGCAACTGCAATTTTCAAATTAACTCTCCCCGCTAGCTGTATCTTAACGCCTTTTTATGACGAAGCGTGCTGCTTGTTTAACAATGATTTATCATACCATTCGTCCATATTGTCGTACATATCACCTTTGGCAATATAATAAGGTGATTTATGGTAAATTAAAATATCATGGAAAGGATCCGTTAGAATTTTTGTAAACCAAACCAAACCAGGCTGCACACCCATCAAAAAGAACAAATGAACAGTGCGAAACAATAGGGCGCCAATGCCTGTAATCAACCACATGATAGCCAAATTATGTAAAAATCCTTGCATATCGTCACTTGGTGTAAACCAGCCAAACATGGCTGGCTGTAAATACAACAACACCGCAGAGCCAACCCATACCGAAATCAATACGACTTTACGTTTAAGATTATAACCCACTTTGATGCTTTCTTTGTGCTCATGTGAGGCTGCATTCACTTCATCGTATGTTGTGGGCTCAAAAAAGAAGTGCCCGAGTTGGCGTAATACAAATGCCAGCATCCAGCCAACAAACACCGCGATGACTGGATCGATAAACAACATGACATAACTGGTTAAAAAGCAGCAGGCACTCAGTAAGTGTAATACCTGATTGATACGATTGTGGTGATAAAAGCGGTGGTCATCCCAGCGTTGCTGGCGCAATTCTTCCATAAATGTCATGGTATTAACCCCTTTAAATTGATATGAACACATGCTAAATAAGGTTTATGACATCTATGTGGCAAGCCTCTAAATTACATCGTATGAAGTAAAGGCTCACCCATTTTGATACGTTTTCCTGCTTTGATGCTTTCGTTAAACTCAAAATTGGCAGATAAAAACATAATAATCGTGGAGCCATGCTGAAAATAACCCAGCTCGTCACCTTTGTGATAGCTGGCATCACACGCCAAATGATTCTCGCCTTTGTATTGCAAGTTCAAATCAAAGTCCAAACACTTAAAACGCATGCTGGCAACCAAAATCGCTGCCACGGGAACCAATGTAATGCCTCGTGTTTTGTCGGCCAATTTTAAATCGACCACGGCTCGTTCGTTGCGGCAATACAGTTTCTCTACACGCTTTAAGGTCACGGGATTCACATTCCATGTATCACCTGAAATGTAATTGATTGATCGTACATGCCATTGGGGCATGGAAGCGATGATACATGCTTGAAGTTAAGCGAAGGGTAACATATTTGCCATCACGATATTTCTCCTGAAGTTCTGCATTGGGTATCAATTCACTTAATTCATAAGGAAACCCCTTAGCTTGATATACCGTTGAACCAGCAATGTCTCCAAATTGCCCAACAATCGCATCGCATGGGCTTATCACTACATCTTGACGCATTTCAATCGGCCGCGCATCAGGCTTGAGCTCACGAGTGAAGCAGGCTTGCAGACTGCAAAAGGACTGTTCTTTTGCCTCTGATAAATCCAAATCGTCGGCAAACAAGCGCCAAATATAAATATTTATTTTCGTCAGCCATGGGCTTTGGATGCCACTATACCAACCCATTAATTGCGTTAATGTTTTGCGTGGCACACGATTGGTGAGTAAAAAATTCAACCGCTCATGCTGGCTAAGTTTACGAATGATACTGGACAAGAATAACCTCGAAAATCATTGGGATATAGAATGATGTATATATTGCAAGCGAACGAAGGGGGCGACTAAACAACTTCAGCAAGCCCCATATCTTTCATGAACTGACTCATGATGGGCTCTGCCTGATAGGCATCACTACGCCGCATCGCGCCAACTTTCATGATGCTGCGATTTTCATCAGCAAAGAAATCAAGGATGTACTGGCTCATCTCTGCTTTATCGTTGGCTAAATAGCCACTTTTACCATGCTCAATAATATCTTTGGGTCCTTTGCAATTGTAAGCCACAACAGGCATGCCGTTGACAAAAGCTTCCAAGACCACATTGCCAAACGTGTCAAATGTTGATGGAAAAACAAACAAGTCCAAGCCTGCATACAGTGATGCCATATCTTCTTTACTCAGCCAGCCCGTGAACACCGCCTCGGGTAACAACCCTTTTAACTCCTTACCTGCTGGCCCAGAACCAGCAATGACAACTTTCAAGTCGGGAAGTTGCTGGCGTACGCTGGCAATAATATCGGGCAAATCGAACAAGCCCTTTTCCTTGCTCAAACGGCCTGCATACATCAACACGGGTGTATCTTCGTTGGCATCAGGAAATAAGTCTCGCTTTGAGGTGGGTACAATATTTTCCAATTGAGGTTGTGTGTGGTGAGCCGTAAGAAACACCTTATCGAGACCCAACTCCATTTCATGACCCGTAAGCCAATCCTTATGTTCATTGTTGAGCACAAAAACACCCTGATATTGTTTGTAAAAAAAGCGTAAAAAGCGGCGAATCCTATCGCGCTCATGCATTGATAAATCTGTGGTATGCTTGATGAAATCAATCCAATCGGTGTGCATAAAGAAATAACTTGGCACATTGAACATATATTTGATAAATATCGACACCGCTGCCATAGGACCTTCGGTAGAGCAGACAATGCGATCATAATCACCTTCACAAAATATGCGGGCAATTTCCATCAAATCAGGCATGCGAAATTCTTGCTCTCCAAAGGCAGGCATGGAAAAATTGGTCAGTGGTTTCACGACATGTAAATGTGGCTCAGGCTCGATATCCGCATGACAAATCAAAAAGTCGATGGGTAAATTCAAATGCTGTATTTCTTTTAATTTACCGCTTAATGAATTGGATACGCCATTTTTATCACGCAAGGTGTCCGTCAAATAAAGTGCCCGTTTAGGGTGCGCATGCTTACCCGTAAATGTAGAAAATTCATTAAGAAATTTACGGTTGGAATACAACAAGCGAGTACTTGCAAAAGTTGTGCCCACCAACATCAAGCTCACCAAGGCAGGAAATGATAGATTGTCGACCATTTTGCCTACATTGATGCCACCAAGCCCATCCTGACTATCGCTATCATCCAAGAACAATGCCGTAAACTGACTGGGAATTTCGAATCTCTTGGCAATTTCCGACGTCGAAAAGGATTCCAATTCAATCGGAAATTTCTTCTTTTTGGAATGTTTGACGCGCTTAACCATCAAGGCATTGAGGCCGTGAAACAATTGCGGGATTACTTCATTAACCGTGTTAAGGAAAATTTCTGGTGTTTCGTGTTGGGCTTGAGCAATCATATCCAGATATTGAATACAAAAGCGATAATCCTTATTTGATGACCACTTGAGAAGTTTGCTAACCTTCTTTCCACGTAAGGCATTATGTATGGCTTGGAAGAATTTTTGCGTGTTTTTACGTTTTTTCATTTCCAGTAATAAATTACTAATGGTAAGGCACGCCAGCTTGTCAGTCGTTTCACCCCGGTGAAACGCCAAGCGTAACAAGCCAGGGTCTTTGATATTCAAAGCCACTTGGGTGAAGTAATCAAGCAGCGCAATGTTCAGCTTGTGATGCTCTGCAACATATCCAAAAGGCGTCATTCGACCCGCTTTGATTGCCTCAAGCGCCAGCTCTGAAGGTTTGCTTGTTTCCAAACGCTTCTTTAGGTCTGGCACATATAAGTAGGTGCCGCACTCACCTGCAAAAATGCCCATGTGATCGTCTGAACCGCCTGTAAATACCTTGGGTTGATGAATATCAATCCCAAATTCACTGGGGTTTAAGTTGTGTTTTTCTGCAAATGCTTTGATTTTTTTTGGTGTTAGGCTTTGCAACCAGTCCAAGGTCATCACACTTTGCCATTGGTCACGCTGGCCGTTGAGCACTTCAAAACGCTGAAATAACACGGCTAACTTCTCAAACAACGCCGTATGAATTTTGTCATTACGTGCATACAAATAAAGCGGGTGTGGCAAAATTACAGGAATATCATTGGCAGCTACATAACGTAAAAAATCATAGATGTTGCTGCGTTTTTTATTAAGCACGATTTCTTCTTCACGGCTAAACCCATAGGTTAATACATGTACAAACAAATCATACTCAGGAAAAAAACAGGTGAACTCCGTGCCAACCAACACATCCTGCCCTGTATCAAGCATCTGCCAGCAAGAGCGGGCATTGTTATGGTTGGTAATCGTGACAACGTCAGCTTTATTATCTTTTAAACACTTCAACAAATCTTTGGTTTTAAGCCATGTCTCAGGCAAGCCCAAAATGCGCCCCCATAATTCATCAGGCACATCACTGTTCAAATCATGGCAATGCATATCCATGCGCAAGCAATTGCTAAGATCCAGCTTCGCTTCAGACTGTTCAAGAAAATGGCCAAATTCTTGTTGCAAGCTTTGTTGAAAAGCGCCCATTTCACGGCTTAAATACATTTGATTCAATTGCCATCCCTCCCCTTATCCATCAACAAACACGTTGTTAAAAAAGCATTCGTCCAAGCCGTGGGAATCGTGTTTCTATGATGTCACGCTTCATCCATTTTTTAATATTGGCATTGCTTAATGCTGGTGCTTGCCACCACCAGCCATCGGCTTTCATCTGCGTCGCAGCGTTTACAAACCGCTGCATCACCTCTTCAAAGTCACCATCCGAGAAATTAGCACTCATAATCACACGCCCAGTGCCCACCCAACTCAGCCAAATACCTTGCTGGCGCAGATAATATTGATACATCCAGTTATAACGTGAGGGCTGAGTGTAAATAACCGTCCATATTGATGATAAATGGGCGATATGTACAGGCACGTCAGCCTTGGCCAAACGATTATTCAATTGATGAACCCAGTCATCCCAAACGCGATCGGCGGCTTGGTATATTTTCTGATATTCTTCTTGGGCAATACGCGTAAGAAATTCGTCCATACAGGCCATCACATAGGGATGGGCGTTAAATGTGCCCCGAGCAAAAGATATATTGGCAGGCTGATTATCTTTAAATCGTTTCATCAAGTGATGTTTGCCACACAACACACCAACAGGCATGCCGCCGCCCAGTGTTTTGCCATAAGTCACCAAGTCGGCCTGCACTTGATAAAACTCTTGTGCACCACGGTATGCAAGCCTAAAGCCCGTAAATACTTCATCAAAAATTAGCACAATGGCCTTACGCGTACATACTTCGCGAATCTGGTGCAGCCAAAGGGTGTAAGCTTCTCGATCAAAGTGTGCGGCGCGTTCGCTGCCAATCAATGCACCATCACTGGATGCATTCGCATTGGGATGCAAAGCTTGTAAGGGATTAATCAATACGCAGGCAATATCATTTCGCGTCTCAAGCACATGCAATGTATCGGCACTTTGATCCTTCAACATATAG
>Ga0206129_10008175_pt1 | contig 10108 bp, 1 predicted proteins | sample Helgoland_Spring_8_FD_148616 | JGI IMG/M metagenome (GOLD analysis project Ga0206129, IMG submission 148616) | Pelagic subsurface seawater microbial communities from Kabeltonne, Helgoland, North Sea - Helgoland_Spring_Bloom_20160502_2 | ecosystem: Environmental > Aquatic > Marine > Epipelagic ...
ATAACGATGTCAGTATGAATGAACATTTGTTTGTATTAAAAGATGCGTCGTTTAATAACAATATAACTGTAACAAATAACACAATAACAAATGATTTAAGTGTGAACAATGTTGCATATATTAAACAGGGATTTATAACAGATTTAAGTGTAAATAGTGTATTAGAAAGTAATGGTTTATTAAAAGCAAATAGTGCAATATTCAGTGGTTTATCTGTACACAATAACGATGTCAGTATGAATGAACATTTGTTTGTATTAAAAGATGCGTCGTTTAATAACAATATAACTGTAACAAATAACACAATAACAAATGATTTAAGTGTGAACAATGTTGCATATATTAAACACGGATTTATAACAGATTTAAGTGTAAATAGTGGTTATATAAGTGATTTAAGTTCCAACATTACACATATTAATCGTTTAGGAGTAAATGCCAATACTATAACCGAAACAAACGAGGTCAAATATGTAATGGAAATAAGAGGGGCAATAAAGGGAAATGGAGAACCATTCCACCAATTTTAATTTTTTATTTATAAACCCAATAAATAAAAAATAAGAAATATATATAAATAACTTAGAATGTCAAAATGGTTAGATTTATCAAATAATGCAAATAATTTAAAACAATCATATGTTCACGGGTTTATAGATATTAGTGGCGGCGGCATTAATTTACGAAACGATCATTCATTAAATATATATTTACCCGAACCATCAAATAATTTGGCATTTAGTATTAAGTCGCAGGAATTCACAGTGTTTGACGATGTGTCAAATGTAATGGTCGATGTGTCAAATGCAAAGTTACAATATTTAAAAAATGTGTCGAGTGATATTGAAGCGCGGTTAACCAGTATTTCGGGAAACACCCAATATTTTACAGCAAATGAAGAAAATGAAATAGAAACATCTCGTTCAATTGTACCATCAAATGCAAATACATTAGATTTAGGATCATTAAGTAAACCATTTTCATCGTTACACGTAAACAGTAATTCAATATATTTTATTGATGAAAATAATGCATCAAATGTGGTAAAAATGTCGGTTGCGAATGACGGAACAATCGATATTTCAAGTAATACGGCAGCTGCAACAAAACAGTTAGTAACAAGCACAAACAATGTAACCGAAATCGGTACAGGTACAGAGACCCCTACTCACACTCTGGATGTTACTGGCAACGCTATATTTAGAAACGATGTAAAAATTACTTCAAATTTAACAGTGGACGGGAGTATCAATTTTTTGGGTGATTTTATCCAAACAAACACAAGCATTCAAATCAGCGAACAAATGGATTTATCCAATAGTGGAACGGGTCCAGCATTAATAGTACGTCAATTTGGCGATAAGGATATAGCAACCTTCTATGACGATGTAAGTATGGTAATGGTGATCAAGGACGGTGGCGATGTTAGTTTTAACAATTCTATTATTGTAAATGAAGACATAAGTTGTAATCGTAATTTAGTAACAGGAGGAACAATAACTCATCACGGAAAACTGATTTCGTATGGGGATGTTAGTTTAAACAATAATTTAATGGTGAATGGAGATGTTTCATTAAATAAAGATTTATTTGTAACTGGCGATTTAAGTGTAAATGGCTTCATAACTGGACGTTATGCAGATGATTCAATTCCTGCGGCGGCAATAGATGGATTTGTTGCTGGTTCTGGTGGGTCTATAACAGTCGCAAGTATTGACGCAGGAAACAATATAACCAATGAAATTGCAAATATATCAAAATTATGTTTTGACAGTGATTCTGGTTTTGCAGTGGATGATTTATCAAGTGGTATAGTGAAAGTTAAAATGAACTCTACATTCAAAACGTGGAAAGTAGACGGCGAGAGTGATTTAATCGCGGAAGGATTGGATGCGTTGCATATATCGAGTGATGATTCGATTATAATAACGACAGTAACAAGTACAAATTTAACATATTACGTACGTGCAAATAGTCCAACAACCGCGGCACCCTATTTTTTGTTTAGTCATACACCTGACGGACCTGCTTTAAATGTTGGTAAGTTATTACAACTAGAAAAAGGATATACGTTTACATTTATACGCAATGATACCGATACAACTAATCCTTTTCATATTGGTTCATCGTGGAAAAACAACGATACGGGTATAACAATTGTAAGTACTGGTATCGGTGCGCCTCCTGCCGGAGGATATCCCGACGATAATGGAGTAAACGCAATAGATACAAATGGAGAACAGCTGACATTTACAATTCCAAGTGATTATAACAGTACATTAAGTTATTATAATTTTTTGAATAGTGCCACGGTTACTGGTTTCGGTATAATTGACCCAATAAACAGCGCAGGGAAAAAACGAATTCATTTTGAAGTGCCTGCATTATTTGATACAACATCAGACCAAAATGTGGGGGGCAAGAAAACATTTACAGATACAATAACATTTCAGCAAGATGTTTCAATGAGTTCAAATCTGGTGGTAACCGGTACAACGGAATTAAAATCATTTTTAACTGCAAAAAATAATTCAATATTTGAGGGAACTGTAAGTATTAAGAGCAAGTTAGACATTAACGATGATATAAGCGCAAACTACAATTTATATGTAGGAGGGTCAACAAATCTATTAGATGCAGTAACTATATATGGAGACTCATTTCTTTATGGAGACCTTAGCATCAATGGTAAAATAATAGCACACAACGATTTGAGTTTAAATGGAAACCTATTTTTAAATGGTGATCAAACACTTAATTCTGATTTATTTGTGGGTAAGCAAATCACAGTTGATGGAGATGCCAGTTTCAATAGTAATCTTTTATTAAACGGAGATGCCAGTTTCAATAATAAACTGTTTGTAAATGGAGACGTTTCATTAAATTCGGCGTTAATGGTCGATGGTGATGTGAGTTTCAATAATAAACTATTCGTTAATGGTGATGTTTCATTAAATTCCGTGTTAATGGTCGATGGTGATGTGAGTTTCAACAATAAACTATTCGTTAATGGTGATGTGAGTTTCAACGAAAAGTTATATGTAAATGGTGATGTTTCGCTCAATTCAAATGTGTATATTGGACAGCGTACAAATATTGACGGGTCTCTTAATGTTACAGGTGATGTAATCGCAGAAGACGATTTAACCGTTGCAAATTTCAGTTATTTGAACAATGTGGATATTACAGGGGTTACAATGTCAACCGGCGATGTGAGTTTCAATGAAAAGTTATATGTAAATGGCGACGTTTCACTCAATTCAAATGTACGCATTGGACGGGTATTAAATGTAAATGGAGACGCATCACTCAATTCGCAGTTGCACGTATCAGGTACAGCGAATTTCCATAGTTTCTTAAATGTTGATAACAATACAACATTAAACGGAACTTTAAATGTAAAACAGAATGTAGATATTGATAGCATATTAAATGTGGATGGAGATGCGAGTTTTAATAGTGAATTACACGTAGAAAACGATGTTTCATTTAATGCTCATTTGCACGTAGGAAAGCAAACCATAATTGACGGTTCATTGCACGTTATGGATAACATTACTGCAACCGATATAAGTGGACAAAAAATGGATATGGATCATATTATTATAGGAGGTGGAACCCGTAAAAGCTCTGCATATTTATCAAATGATGATGCCGCGGTCACGGTAAATGGTCATATCCAAACAAAAGCATTATTAAACTATGGAGAAACCGATACAAGTGGTACAGGATTAGTATTTGGAAATGGTTCAACATTAACCAATGATGTTATATCGTTAGTGACAAATGGTGAGCGCCGAATGTTTTTACATAATAATGGGGTAACCGTGGGTTCAAATAATCAATTGAGTGTAGTGGAAACGACCGGCGAAACAATATTGGAATCAAATTCAAGTAGACAATTGTTAGTTAAACCTTCGGCAACATTTGCGCAAAGCGCAACCATTGAAGTACGAGGTGCACGTAATAATTCAACAAATGGATATCCTTCAAAAATACAATTTACAAATTTTGATTATGACAATTCATCAATTCATAGTGGTGGTCAAATTGCAAGTAAATTAGAGAACTCGATATCAAATATTAGTAGTTTAGTATTTTGGAATTATGTAGACGGGACAACATCAAAAGAAACGATGAAGCTTACACACGATAGTCGCGTATTAATCGATACAGCTATAAATACATATAAGTTGAATGTTGGAGGAACGGGTTTATTTACAGGTGATGTATCTGCAACAAATGTAAATGCAACAACAAATGTAAATACAGAGAATGTATTAGCCCGTGAAGTAATTGGATTGGGTGATTTATCATTTAATAAATCAGGTGTTATAAGTACAACTACAAACGATTTAGTATTGCAGCCCCAAGGTAATGACCCGGCAGCCGGAACTGTTAATATTAGAGGTAATTTGAAAGTAGATGGGTCGATTAACTTTATAGGAGATTATATACAAACAAACACAAATGTCCAGGTAACAGAACAATTGGATGTAACAAATGACGGTACTGGTCCGGCAATTAAAGTAAAACAAATAGGTACAGCAGATGTTGCTGAGTTTTACGATGACAATACAAAGGCATTGATCATACAAAATGGCGGAAATGTGGGTATAAATACAACAACTGCTGATGAAAAACTACACGTAAATGGAAGTATTAAAGTAGCAGATGGACAAAGTATTTATATTGGTGAAGGTATTGCTTCTGGAAATGAACGTATGCGTTTGTATCATAATGGGACAGAAAGTTATATTGATTATGGTACTGGTAAATTCCATTTACGAAAATCAGATAATGCAAGTATATTAACTGCTGATGCGGTGGGTAAAATAGGCATTGGAACAGAAACCCCAGATGTTGCATTACACATAAATCATACAGACGCATTAAAAATACCAAAAGGCACAACAGGTGAACGTCCTACTGCAAACGCGACTGGACATCGGGGATACATCCGTTATAATACCACAAGCAATCAGTTTGAAGGTTTTGGCGCAGGAAATGCGTGGGGCAGTCTCGGCGGTGTTATCGATGTAGACCAGGATACTTATATCAATGCGGAAGATAATGCAGGGGATGATAATGATCAACTAAAATTTTTTACAGCAGGAACACAACGAGCAATTATAGACGCAAGTGGAAATATCGGAATAGGAACAGATATTTTGCCCGTTAAATTAACAGTTAATTCCACAGATGCAATTAAAATTCCAGTAGGAACGACCAGTGAGCGACCAACCGCAACTGGCGCCAGTGAGCAGGGATATATTCGTTATAATACAGAATTAAGTTCGTTTGAAGGATTTGGTGCTGGAAATGCTTGGGGAAGCTTAGGTGGAGTTAAAGATGTAGACCAAGATACATATATAACCGCTGAAACCAGCGCAGGTGCAGATAATGATGAATTGAAATTTTATACACATGGAGACGAACAAATGATAATAGATGCGTCAGGCGATGTTGGAATAGGCATTGCAGACCCAAACGCAAGATTACACGTAAATGGAAGTGCGATTATCGAAAATGACATATCACTCAATGGAAATATGTCGGTCAATGGTGACACGTCATTTAACAGCAATGTGTTTATTAATAAACAACTCGTTGTGCAAGATTTGTCAGTAAATGGTAACATTGTAATGCCTGGCGGCGGTGGCGCAGCCACCTCGGGTGCATTATTGACAGGTACAACTGCTGAACGAACAACCCCAGCAGAAGCGGGTATGATACGTTATAATACTGATCGTAAATTGGCTGAATTATACACATCAAGTAATATATGGAGTGGTGTCGCGTCATATAAAACGGAACAACCTCCATTATTGGTAAGTATTGGTCAAAATCAACAAAGTGCGCAAGTGGTTGTAAATTGGTCAAAGTTCCCCGAAATATATAAAGATGCATTTTCGGGAAGAAGTTATCCTATTTATTTGCAAACAATTGTTGATATTAGTTATAGTTTATTGTCTGGACAACAATCGAGTGGATGGAAAACGGTTCATATTGGAAATGGAAATTATCATACAAATGGAAGTTCAACAACGCCGTTAACATCATTAGCATTTGTTGCAAATGGTGGACGTTCATATAGTAACAGTACGGGTTATACGTTAACGTTTGACAATAAACCTTCCACCACAAGTTTGCCAACATTTACTCAGGACGATTTATTTGATTTGCGTGTGTACGGGGTAAACAACAGCGGAACACCGCCAATCTATATTTATATAACGGATGTGGGGTTAAAACAAACGGGTGCACCAAGTGCAGTTGTTATTACAAATTTTGAAGATGTACGCAAAACACAATTTCAAATGGATACTTCATTTTTCTTGGATAATAACGACCAAACCATTACAACTGGTATTGATATTACAAATTATGACATTTCATTTACATTAGTGAATACAAAAAGTAAAGAAACAATAACACATATTGACACGCAGCAAAAAAGTGGTACAAGTTTAAGTAAATCCAACATCGTATTGACGGGATTAAAACCAGGTTCCCAATATGATATTCAAATGCGCGCAAAGAATGCATTAAATAGCAATTATGGTGTGTATAGTACACAATCATACACATCCACTTATTTCACAAATGATGAAAACGCTGAAAACAATAATGCGACACGATTTATTAGCACAAGTAATTTAAATTCGGTTGCCCACGATGGAATGGAAGTAACCCTTGTTGGCAATGCAAATATCAATGGACATATAAACGGCACAAATTCGCGAACTACTCGTATATTATTAAGTGCAAATAATGCCAGTAGTTGTATTAGTTTGGACGGAACAAGTAGTTTCTATGTAAACTATGGAAAACAAGGCACAACTATTGACAGCACGACAGGATCACTTGTTACTGCAACATTTAATATTAAAAACACAGCGGGATTATTAGCCGGACAAACATTACAATTTACCAAAACAGCTTCACAAAGTAGCGCAGAGGTCGGTGCAGTTGGCAATAAATACACTTTTCAATCAGCAGCAACATACACAGATAAAGGTAATACAAACAATTACAGTAAAGGGTTTGTATACAGTTCAAGTTTTGCAAACACAGCTGGAAATAACAGTAATGCACTATTTAATACAAATTTCCCAGCTTCAACAGATAATTATTATTTTAACTATAGTATTCAAAGTCAACCCGAAAATGGTTCTCAACGTATCGACGAAAATGGAAATACATCAACAAGTAGAACAACAAATAACTTCTATGTTGATAACTACAATTCGACACCAATCGTGACATTTAGTGCTGATCCAACTCTCAGTGTAACAGTTAATACATATTTATTTGGAGTTCCTTCAATAACGCAATTACAATTAACCGCAAATTACACAATATCTAATTTTGCAAACAATTACATACCGTATAGTAGTAATCGCCATTCACGTGTTAATTCAATAAGTAAAAATGGCTATGCGTTTGGTGTAAATGACAATACCAATGTATATCAAAATAGCGCGTATACGATGATATATAGTAAAACATCATCAGTTAGCTCAGATCAATATGATGCAAATACAACAAGCGACTTTACTGTAAATGTGTTTTATTTAACTAATAGTGGAGCACCAATTGTTTCAACACACACTGACAATAGTAAAGATGTAAACAATATTGGAAAAGTGTTTAGAGATAGTGCAAATACATATAGCGGAAACACCTTATATTTCTTTAATGGAGTAAGCACGATTTCTAGCAGCATAATAACAAACTCATCTAATTTTGCAACTGCAAATAGTAGTCATATTAATAACACATTGGTATACTTTGATGGAAAAATAGTAAGTGGAGGTTATAATACTACATATAACGGTGTCACATTTAATGCATTTAGTGATTGGAGTACTGGATTTGCAGTTTCTGGGCCGGATTATAGTAGTTATAATAATACTGGAACTGGCGGATTTAAGTGGATTGCGATTAACGTAACAAATAAAAAAAGTGGCAATTCAGTCAATTTATCCACCTTTAAAATACGCGGGTCTTCACCTAATTTAAGTTTATTTGGCAATAGTGGAAATATTAATGGGTACGAAGCATATATTAGTCACGATGGGAAATTTGGAGCATTAAATGGTGCAAACAGTCCAGGTGACACATCTTGGTTTCTTGACAGCAGTACAACAAATATATCAAATGCAAAAGCGGCCAATGGTGCTTTACAAAATAATGGTATAGATGCCTTTATAAATAGTACTACAACAACCCAGGTATATCTAATTGTTGGACTTTCGCAAAGTTTAAATAGTTATTTTACTTTTTCATAATTTACTTTATTTGTATTTATTAATAATCATATATTAATATATATATTATACAATGAGTAACGATGGACTATCAACAAGCGAAAAGGTAAATCTGTTATTCAAGAATTTTATGAATTTCACTTCGACGTTGGATTCAAAACAATTCTTTGAAGAAACTGCATTAGCAAATAACGCAAATATATTTAGTGAAAATATTTTGTCGGCAATGCCTCCGGAAAATCCAAGTTTTACTGCCATTAGTGATGCAACACAATTAAAAACGTTATTACAAAACGGAATGTCTACCGTAGACATTGATACATCGTGGTTAACCGATAAAACAACACAGGCAAGTGCGAGTTTTTCCGTCGATACTGCAAATACGGTTCTCCGTATTCAAAATATAGAATTGGATTATGTATCAAATGGAGGAGCGGCTTTTATATGTAAAGATAAAAATGGTTTAAATATTTTACAAAACATTATTCCTTCGAATTATGCCGCGAGTGGTTATGGCATTTCGTTAAACTATTTACATAATGGAACACTCAAACCGGTTGGTTGGTTAGCAACCCGAAGTGAATTAGCTGGTGCTGCCTTTGTTGGGACATCCGTAAATTTTGGTGGGGCACTATTTGATTCAAAAAACGGAATTATTACGTTTTATGATGTAAATGGTGACCCCGCGACTGTATTTGGAAGTGCAAAATTCTATTTTACAGCAACAAAATATATTGGCCCTATGGGTGTAACCAGTTCGTCAACAATGGATGTTACAGGGGATGCGACTTTTAATACTAATGTACACGTTGAAGAACATTTAAACGTGGTGGGCGATATAAGCGCAACAAATATTCAAGGAACATTGACAACTACTTCCCAACCAAATATTGAAACATTGGCATCTGTATCATTTACAAATGATGTGAGTTTTAACAGCAGTGTATATATTCAATACGATTTAAGTGCGACAAACATCGAAACAACCGGTAATATAACAACAAATACATTAACTGTTACTGATTTGCATATTGGCAATGATGTAAGTATTAATAGTTTGTCCGTATTAAATGACAGTAGTTTTGTTTCCCACGTATATGTGGCAAAGGATTTGAGTGCGTCGAATATTCAAACATCGGAAAATATTGTTGCCGACGGTAATATAACAACAAATACATTAACTGTAACAAATACACTTATTGGAAACGATGTCAGCATTAATAGCTTGTCTGTATTAAATGACAGTAGTTTTGTTTCCCATGTATATGTGGCAAAGGATTTGAGTGCTTCGAATATTCAAACATCGGAAAATATTGTTGCAGACGGGAATATTACAACGAATACATTAACTGTTACTGATTTGCATATCGGCAATGATGTCAGCATTAATAGCTTGTCTGTATTAAATGACAGTAGTTTTGTATCACACGTATATGTGGCAAAGGATTTAAGTGCGTCGAATATTCAAACGTCAGCAAACATTGTTGCAGACGGAAATATTACAACAAATACATTAACTGTTACTGATTTGCATATTGGCAATGATGTCAGCATTAATAGGTTGTCCGTATTAAATGACAGTAGTTTTAATGCTGATTTGTATGTTGCTGGTGATTTGAGTGCTACAAATATAGATGGTACAATAACTACCGTTTCGCAGCCTAAAATAAATACAATGAGTAGTTTACGCGCAGTTGGCGATTTGAGTAGTGGTTCAATTGCAGTGGGTTTTGGAAATATTAATATTGGTAGTCAGGTCATAACAGCAGGAGAAGCTAATTTTCAAACAACCAACGTTTCCGCATTAAATACAAATGGTGGAACCATAAATGCGG
>Ga0206129_10008183_pt1 | contig 10104 bp, 5 predicted proteins | sample Helgoland_Spring_8_FD_148616 | JGI IMG/M metagenome (GOLD analysis project Ga0206129, IMG submission 148616) | Pelagic subsurface seawater microbial communities from Kabeltonne, Helgoland, North Sea - Helgoland_Spring_Bloom_20160502_2 | ecosystem: Environmental > Aquatic > Marine > Epipelagic ...
GCTACTGTCCACCATAATCTTACGGTCAATTGCAGTGAGATAGGCACGATACTCTGCTATGCCCTCACGCAACGTCATCGCGCAGTCTTGCTGCTGATATTGTAAAAGCATGGCTCCTCCCAAACTTATTTGTACCGGCAACCGCAATATTAGCCCACCGTTAGGATGAGCGTCACTACTGCGATATTTCCTCGAGCAGCGTTGCCCGCCGCACCGCCACAAACTCCTTTATCGAAGCACGACTTTCACTACAGAAGGTTTTCGAATCACCGTCGATTTCATCGGGGTTATAGATCTGTGAGCACTCTGAATCACCCAGTACTGTTTCAGCGTCCGCGGCGTCAGTTGCCGTGATTGCACCATCGAGACGTTCGCGGCGCTCCGCGAGAACAGGCCCCAAAAGCGCCCAATCAAAGTGGCGGTCTAAAATACCTTCAATCTCGCGGTACAACTGCTGGCGGTTTCCACTATTGGGGTTATTGTCTGCACCAAAAACAATCTCCCACAAAATCGGCGGATAATTGGGGTAAAAAAACCGCCCCGCCCAATGGGGGGCCACCCCATTATTGAACGCCGTCGTCGCTGCCAAATCGGTAAACGCCTCAACGTTTAAAGTCTGTTGGCAGATGGGCAGAAACGAATTCACCGCGCAATTAGGGCCGGTGACATCAATCAGGGTGTAGTCGAAATCTGTGGGAATATAAATCCAGCGCCCCGTCGGCTCGTTGAAATACAAATAATAGTTATTGGCCACCCGGACGTAATGGTCAACCGCACCCAAGACAATCTCCATTGCCTGGGCCTTAATAAAACCCGGCACGTCGAATTGCTGCGCTAACGCTTCTGCTGTGGGTCTCGCTTGTACAAAATCGACAAAATCTTGTAGCGCCTCTCGCGCCTCACTTAATGATTTCTTTTTCGTTTTCAGGTCATAAGTGGGCTGATAGGGCAGAAACTGCGACACATTGCCCATCGGCCCATCGCTATTAATATTGGAATTCACAAAATCCGGGTTCTGGTAATTATCTTCTCCCAACCACTCCAAAGCCGAGTCGGGGTCTGATTTTTCAACACCAATAACGCAGAAATTTTCGTTGTAAAAAACATCGGCATCCTCATAGGGATCGCAGGTTCGATTAGCCGCATCGGGCTCAGCCAAATTCCCGGGAGCACCGACTTTGAAAAGATAACCGTTCTTATCGTAGTAGAGCTTCAAAAACGGCTTGTCGATTTGCTCCATCATGGTGAAGACGCCCATATTGAACGTCTGTGGCAAGGGTGCTTGGTACAAGGTTTGATCCTCAGTACCCGTTATGGTGAGCGCTACTTGGGCATGAACCGCCCTCGCCGCGGGTACACCGGCGGCATTGAGTAATTCATGGGCCAAGACTTCGCGCTGATAGGTCGGGTCATCACGATTAAAACGAAACCGCAATTTGTCGATATCCATAAACTCCCGACCATCCGCTTCGGGATAATCCGGTAAGTCTTGTCCCACAATGTCATAGCAAGGCTCGCCTGAAACCGCGGCAGGCAGTCCGTTGAAGTCGATACAGGCGTAAACGCTCTCGTCCTCATCAAACTCTTCATCAAACTTTATCGAGAAAGCGAAGCGTCGCGGCCGATTGGGCTCACTCTCCTGGTCAACAGGATACTGCCGGCTGGTATTGCCCTGCATTTTAAAGCCCACTTTTTCGATCTGGGTTTCGGTGCCGTCCGCATTTAAATAACTAAAGTCGGCTTGACGGTAAACCTCGCTGTGGGAGAACGACGTCAAGGGTGACGCACGCCCACTGGCCTCACTGATCGAGTAATTGGCTCGGATAGTATCTAATTCAAAAGCACGCCACTCTTCCAGCGTCATGGTAAGGCCCACTTGATGCAGGCGATCGGCAGTGAAGAGCGCAGCACTGGCGTTGCTTGAGCAGGAAATCTCTATGTCGCTGACGTCTTGCCCCTCCGTAAAGCCCGAGGCGCGTTCAATATCGCAGTCGAAGCGGGGCGGTTCGCTAACAATAAACACTTCGTAGGGCGCATCAGCTGAGGTGAAATCAGCAAATACAAACGGGCCGTCTTGATCCACCTCTAACCGCGTATCTCCTAAACCCAAAATCAAGGGCTCAGTGGACACGAGTCCAGTCACAGCGCCCCCCACGGAAAACGGCGCACCTGCCTGAGGATCGTCTATGGGGTCCACCGCACCAGCTCCACTTAGCAGGCCGATGACCGTTAATAATTCAGCGAAGAACTGGCTTAGTCCCAACATAATTTAGCCTTCTCAAAGCAACCCAATGTGTACAAGTCCGTTTTAAAACGTTATCAATTAACTCATTATTTTTATAGATAACCCGGTCGCAAAAATCGATACGCTACTGCGCCTCAAGCGACCTTAATTTTGACGAATAACTAATTCAAGACTCGCCACCTGACACTCACATTGCATCATTTTTTGAACTGCGGCAGACGGATAGATTTCCATCAGGAAATCACTAGTCGCCTGAATTAGATCAGTTATTATTTTTCGTTCCATGATAGAAACTACGCGAGCCACTCTATTTTTCCTTTAAATCTGGATGGCGATACCCGCCTCGACCTTATGTTCTGGGAATTTGGATCCACGGGTCAGCGTGGGCCCGAGGGTCCAGGGGAAGCCGCCATTTTAGAGGGCCAGTGGGAAGTTGAGACCTTCAAAGACTTCACCCCGGCATCGCTCATGGCAGAAATTTTAGAATGCCATCAAACGGCAGGTTGGGTAGGCGGCTGCAAGATTCACTAGGTTTCAGCGAGCCACCGAAGGGTAAAAACGCCGTCTAAGGATTTACTTTTACGAACCTATTTTTGGTAGTGGCCCTCTATGCCATCAGGCCCTTTTCCGTCGCCCACGGCGCGAACTTGTCTCCGGGTCCGCCGCACTGGGGTCGGGTAAGTCTTTCCAAGCCACACCCAAGGCACTGTCCATGGCTGCAGCATCGAACACACCTTTAGGGGTGCTGTTGAGTGCGTCCACCATAGCCGCAACGTGTTTTGGCGTGGTGCCACAGCAGCCTCCGATTACCGTAGCCCCCGCGTCTCTCGCAAAGACCGCGTATTTAGCCATCAGCTCCGGGCTGCCATGATAGTGAATGGCGCCATTAACATACTCGGGAATCCCGCAGTTGCCCTTCGCGGCAACAGGTATCGCAGATCGCGCAGCGAGCAGTTCTTGGGTGGAATGCATCAACTCCGCGGGCCCAACGCCACAGTTAGAGCCCATCACGCTAAGGTCTAACTCCTCCGCGCAGCGAACAAAGTCAGTCGGGGTGATCCCCATCATGGAACGCTTGGCGGTATCAAAGGTCATGGTTGCGCAAACAGGCAAGCCGGTCTTTCTGCCCGCCTCAGCTGCCGCGATGACTTCTTCATTGGCCGACATGGTTTCGATCCATAGAACGTCGGCGCCACCTTCGGCAAGTGCTTCAGCTTGCTCGGTGAAACACGCCACTGCCGCTTCATGGGTGAGTGTGCCCATGGGCTCAAAGAGTTCTCCTGTAGGCCCAATGGAACCGGCTACCAGCGCGTGCCGACCCGTTTTTTCTGCGTGGGCCGCTACGGCTCGACGCGCCAAAGTTGCCGCTGCAACGTTGAGTTCACGCACACGGTCCTGAGACTGATGCAACTGCAAGCGCAATGCGTTACCGCCAAAACTGTTGGTAAGAATGAGGTCAGAGCCCGCAGCCAGAAATTCGCCATGCAGCCAGAGCACATCTTCAGGCTTTTCCAAGCACCACAGCTCAGGCGGGTAGCCTGCCTCTAATCCGCGGTCAAAGAAGTTGGAGCCCGTTGCGCCATCGGCAACACACCAGCCTTTTTCGGCAATTAGCGCCGCAATTGAATTTCCCATGGCGAACCTTTTTTTCAACAAGAGATTGGTAATTTCGGACGGGGTTCCTTGAAGTTCGCTGTTAAATTTAAACTTTTCCCCTGTATTCCAGTGTTTGAGAAAATGTCTAACTTCGTTTCTGCGGATTCACGTACCGGCTTAAACCTAAAATAAGACAAGCGCCTTTGTAAACAGTCATTTGCACTTAATAAATCTCAGTCACGACCTTAATACTCCAACGGACATAACGGCGTTCATGATGTCGTGGGACAACGTTGCCGCCAAAATCCCACAATACAAAGGTTAGGAAAAATCAGTACAATACTTTCACTAGATTATGTGGGGCACGTATCAAAGCACCGTCTTAGTTATGAATGCTGACATGGGATGTGGGGTTTAAGCAATGCAACCAGCTTTCCTCGGCGACTGTTTTGTGTCGCAGTCTTGCCGAAAAGAGCGAAAACACAATCGATCGGTCAACACCAGACTTGTTTGAACCTGTGCATCACGACCCATGAACTTGTCTGCTGTGCACAGGCGCAGATCGGTAGCTTCATTAAACGGGTCGCTGCCAAGAGCAGGCGAGTAAGGGGCGGTTTACGACTTAATTTAATTGCAAGCAACTCTCGGACTTTTACATTGGTCCCAACTTTGTTTATCCACTACAACATATTCTGGAACTTTGAATGCGCTTAGTCATGGGGGGTGAATCATTAGAAACGCAGCTAACCGGCATAGGACAATATACCTATAACCTCGCTTTAGAGCTACGTAAGCGACCCGAAATTTTAGACTTTAAGTTCCAAATGCACGGGCGGCTGTTAAAGCCAGATCATCTAATGGCAAGTCATGACAGCATCAGCAATCAGCCTCAAGCAGACCAACTATTAACGAAGAGGAGGCAAATACTGAGCAAAATCCGAACTGTTGCCGCTCAAAACTCCTATGCGGTAACGGCATACGAATGGCTTATGCCCCACTTGGAAAGAAGATCCCTGCGCCATTATCGTCACAACGACGTGTATCATTCTCCGAATTACATATTGCCCGATTTTCCAGGGAAAAGGATTGTCTCAATTCTTGATTTATCGACCTACAGATTTCCAGAACAGCACCCAGAGGCCAGAGTTCGGTTCGTAAATGCGCACATTCAGAAAGCCCTGAAATCTGCTGATCACATTCTCACGATCAGTAATGTTGTTAAAAATGAATTGATAGAGCAATTTAAGTACCCTGAAGAAAAAATTACCGTGACTTATTTGGGCGCTAACTCCAAATTCAAACCGCACTCAAAAGAAGAGTTTAATAATCTGGCACAATCGCTCAAGCTTAATTACAAATCATATTTTTTATTCGTTTCGAGTATAGAACCTAGAAAAAACCTTGAGCGCTTGCTTGATGCCTACCTGACTTATCGCGCCAACAGCGAGAATTCACCGCTACCGTTAATCATTGCGGGGATCCCAGGATGGAAAAGCCAACACATCCATGAACGCCTCACAGATCTCACAGCAAAGGGGGTTGTGCGCTACCTTGGATACGTTAATCAAAACTTGCTTCCACCCTTGATTGCGGGTGCAAGGAGCTTGCTCTATCCCTCCTTATATGAAGGTTTTGGATTGCCAGTGCTGGAGGGCATGCAGTCTGGCACCGCGGTCATGACCTCTCAAAATAGCGCAATGACAGAAATTGGTGGGGAGGCCGTTCTGCAAATTGACCCGCGCAGTTGCGATAGTATGGTCGACGCGTTGCTTCAGCTGGGACAAGACGAGTTGGCAGTTAAAGAAATCGAACGCCGCGGCTTAAATACAGCCAAACAACATAGCTGGTCACGCTGTGCCGACCAGACCCTTCAGGCTTATCAATCCATAATCTCCTAGTCGCCACTATCGATCCAGACAGAATCTGAATACCTTCACTCGCATTAGCTTACGAAAAACAGGTAATAAGTCTATTAGTCGTCCTTTATTCGTATAAGTCATTCCTGTCGGTAATGCTGTCCACTACAATTGAAGATTGCGAGATACGGACCAGGAGTAATAGTAAGGATGTCATTTTTAAGTAATCGGCTAGTGAATTGGGCGATGGCAAAACCTAATTTGGTAACCGCTATACATTTCTTTGTTGACTTCATTCCACCAGTGCGCCTCGCGATCGAACGTAGAGTCGCAGCTGTTATGGATGAAAACGCTATTTCGAATGGAACGGCGAACCCAATTTACACTTCTGAAGCAATGAATATCGCACCACTTTTGGATGCCAAGCTGACACCTTTTGGCAACAGCATTTATTTGAAGCTTGAGGCTGGCATTGATGCCAGCCAGACTGGCTAGCATCAATGCGCATCGCTATCGATATACAAGGCATGCAGACCGAGAGCCGTTTTCGAGGGATCGGTCGTTACATTGGGTCACTGCTCGATGCTTTTGCGGCAATTAATACTGATCACGAAGTCTTTCTTCTTGTTAACGCTAACTTTCCAGAATCAGTAATGGAACTCAGGAGCCGGTACAGTCAGCCGCGTTCAAATTTTCAGGTTTTGCAGTGGCACGCCTTCGATCAGGCCACCTGCGAATCTGTACATTCAGACGCTGAAAGCGCAGTCTCACGAAGCCTTTTTCTTTCGTTCGTCAACAATTTAAATCCTGATGTTTTCTTGTGCAGTAGCATTTTTGAAGGCTATTTAAATGCCGCAAATACTGCCATTCCCAAGAAAGAGCATAGAAGTTATATTTATGTAGCCATTGTTTACGACTTAATTCCGTTTCGTATGGCAGACATCTACCTGCAAGATGAGAATTACGCGGCGTTTTATCAGAAAAAGTTGGCCGAGATAGAAAACGTGGATATCTGCTTAACAATATCGGAATTCTCTAAAACTGATATTGAAGAGAGCAAACTCATAGGTGGCGGCACTGCAGTAAATATTTCGGCAGGGAGAGATGCCTGCTTCCAACCGATACGCCTAGAAGAAGAGCACAGTCGGCAGCTATTGGCGCTATTCTCGATTACAAAACCCTACCTGCTTTATGTTGGGGGTAGCGACGCACGAAAAAATCTACCGAGGTTAATTCATGCGTTTGCAGCAATCGGCACGGAGTCTCTTTCTACTTTCCAATTAGCCATCGTCGGTAAAATTCCAAACGCTGATGAGCTAGGTCAAATTGCGAGCGATGCAGGCTTAAATGATGACAATTTAAGGCTGTTGTCACACGTCACAGATAACGAGTTATCTCAACTCTATAATAGTAGCCGTGCGGTAATTGCGCCTTCACTCTATGAGGGATTTGGACTAACAGTGTTGGAGGCTATGGCCTGCGGCACGCCTGTAATATGCTCAAACACGACTTCTTTAAAGGAAGTAGTTGATAACCCTATTGCAACCTTTGATCCATTGAGCATAGATGATATGGCGGTTCGTATTTCTCAGGTGCTCAACGATCAGCGGTACCGTGCCAAACTGATTAAAGCCGGGTTGGAGCGCGCAAATTCATATACGTGGGAGCTATCCGCAGCCCGCCTAATGAGTGCTCTGGAAGCTGCTTATCCAATCGAGAATGAAGTGAGCGTCACAGCTGCACGAAAAACCTTTCAAGAAACGATAAATACACTAGCAACTGAAATCACCCAAATACCGGACGTAAAGAATTGGAATAGACGGACGCTAGTCCCGATAGCTGAAGCTGTGGAACAGAATCACCCTTTTAACTCGCGACGAAGAACACTTTTTGTCGACGTATCAGAACTCGCCCAGAGAGATTCTGGTACGGGCGTACAGAGGGTTGCGAGATCCCTATTGGTAGAGTTAATTAAATCTCCCCCTAAGGGATACATAGTGAAGCCAGTATATGCAACCGTCGATGTTGAGGGCTACCAATACGCCCACCAATATGGAAACAGGTTGTTTGGAGATCATTTTTACCCGCAGATTGACTCACCCATTGAGTATAATGAAAGCGATATATTTTTTGGTCTCGACCTACAGCACCACGTCGTAGCAGCTCAAGCGGACTATTTGAGATCAATGCAAGAAAAAGGGGTTCAAATTTGGTTTGTAATATACGATTTACTACCAATTCAGTTTCCTGAATTTTGGGATCCGCAAGCCAACGTGTCAAAAATGCATGAAGATTGGCTGAACCTAGCCTGTAGCTTTTCGAGCGTCTTATGCATTTCGAGCACTGTCGCTGACGAACTGCGGCGTTGGCTGGCGAGCAGCGACCACCCCAACGCAAAAAACCTCAACGTTCAATCATTCCATCTTGGGTCTGATTTCGAGTTAAGTGTCACGACAAAGGGCATCCCCAAAAACTCGAAAGCAGTGCTTAGCCGCCTTCGTGATGCCCCATCATTTCTAATGGTTGGTACCGTTGAGCCCAGAAAAGCTCACGCTAGCGTTCTCGATGCGGCAGAGCAGCTGTGGGAAGAGGGAAAAATCTTCAACTTGATGATTGTTGGATCAAGAGGGTGGCTTGTCGATGAGTTGCTGGAGAGAATAGATAAAAATCCGCTCTTAAATAAGCATCTTTTCCTTTTAGACGACGTTAGTGACGAATATTTGAGCAAAATTTATGATCACAGTGACTGTTTATTAGCTGCTTCTTATGGGGAGGGGTTCGGGCTTCCATTGATCGAAGCGGCCAAGCGTGGATTACCTATTATTTGCCGTGATATTCCGGTATTCCGGGAGGTGGCCAAGGAATTTGCCCTGTACTTTGGCAGCGAAACTACTGAGTCTCTAGATGCTGCAATGCGGTACTGGCTGCGCTCTTATGCGAATGACTCTCATCCTAGGTCGCACGGCCTCCAGTGGCTGAGCTGGGAGCAAAGTGCGAGGCGCGTGAAAACGTTATTGTTAGAGCATGAGACACCAAGGAAACAGCTTTTAATAGATATCTCTGAGCTTGTTAAGCATGATGCTAAAACAGGAATTCAGCGTGTTGTTAGAAATATTCTCTGGGAACTTTTGATTAACCCTCCAGCGGGATATCGGGTAGCGGCAGTTTATGCTAGCGATGAGCTTCCCTATCGATATGCCAGTAATTATTCACGCTCGATTCTCCAGCAAGCAGGACAACCAGATGTGGATGAATATATTAACTATGCTTCGGGAGATATATTTTTAGGTCTAGATCTGCAGCCACAAGTCGTCACTAAACATCGAGATTTCTATCAAAAGTTGAGAAGGCAGGGTGTGAAAGTGCATTTTATTGTTTATGACCTGCTACCTATATTGTCGCCCCACTATTTCCCAGAAGGCGCATCTGAAGGTTTTGTGCCTTGGCTGGAGACCGTGGTAGAAAACGATAGCCCCATCTGTATTTCAAGAGCCGTAGCAGCCGAATTGGAAGACTGGACAATGAGAATGAAGTCAGACCAATGCGAAAAGTCTACGCCTAAATACTTTTCTCTCGGAGCAGATTTCGTCGGTAGAGAATTTTATAAATCGGCTAAGTTCCAACATGACTTCGTTACAGAGAGGATGGTTAACAAGCCCCGCTTTCTAATGGTTGGAACTTTAGAACCTCGAAAAGGACATACACAGGCCCTGAACGCTTTTGACCTGTTGTGGGCTGATGGTGTCGACGTAGACCTTATCGTCGTTGGTAAAAAAGGGTGGATGGCGGACTCATTGTGCCAGCGCTTACTAGATCATCCTGAAGCTGGTGAGCACTTGTTTTGGTTAGATGGAATTTCAGATGCTGACCTGAACAATACTTACGGCATCTCCAGTTGTCTTATAGCAGCATCAAACGGTGAGGGTTTCGGACTGCCATTAATCGAAGCCGCACAAAAGGGCCTCCCTATAATCGCTAGAGATCTCCCAGTTTTTAGAGAAGTCGCTCACGAGGGGGCTTACTTCTTTAAGGGCGATACTCCACAGGATTTACAAGCTGCAATTCACCGCTGGTTGGAATTATACAGACAGGGCAGCCATCCGAAATCTGATGCCATTAAATGTGTTAGTTGGTCCGAGAGCGCACTGAGTTTGATATCTCAAATGAATTTGCAATCGGCCCTATAGACCTGCATCACACGGACAAGCTCCAAAGTTTACATCTTGGGAAATAAAAGTTTCCCTTTCATTCTAAAACAACCTCGTTAAGGGCTAATTTGACGCATCTGTAGCATCTGCTGCATTTGTTGCATCATACGGTCAATGGTAAAACTGGCTGTGGGCTGCCGGGGTGGAAACTGCTGAAAAGTCCCCAGCCACTTTCCCACCTCTTGCTGTGCTGGAACAA
>Ga0206129_10008186_pt1 | contig 10100 bp, 9 predicted proteins | sample Helgoland_Spring_8_FD_148616 | JGI IMG/M metagenome (GOLD analysis project Ga0206129, IMG submission 148616) | Pelagic subsurface seawater microbial communities from Kabeltonne, Helgoland, North Sea - Helgoland_Spring_Bloom_20160502_2 | ecosystem: Environmental > Aquatic > Marine > Epipelagic ...
AGTAGGTAGCTCGTCGGGCTCATAACCCGAAGGTCATTGGTTCGAGTCCAATTCCCGCTACTACACAAGACGGACTAGTATTTTTACTAGTCCGTTTTTTATTTCTATCCCCGTCACCCCCTGTAAATGAATGGATTAACCTAAATATAGGGTTCAAATTTGAGGTTCGATATGTTCTGTCGTTCGGGTCTATGACTATCCCCTCTGGAAATAATAATTTTTGAAGTGATAATTTGGTCTCATATTCTCCAGATACCCATATTTTACTGAGGTTTCTGCTGAATTCAATCAATTCTGAAACCTTTTTATCCAGGTTCGATATTTTAATTTGAAAATCGTCTAATTTTTCTTCAATTTCAACCAATTCGGATGTTACAGGACCAATAAAACGATTGTATAACTCTTTATCTATTTCACCAAATGCAAATCGACTATCCAAAGTTTCTTTTTTAGTTTTTAACTCTTTAAATCGTTTTTTAAGAACTGTTTGGTCTTGATACAAACTCTTACTCTGACCATTCACCGCGAGCTTCATCTGTTCTTTAAAAACATCTTCTAATCCTTCTTTTAATCGAAAATTCATAAGAAGATTTTGAAAAACATTGTGCAAACCCTCTCTAATTGTCTTTTTGGAAGTATTTGCATTCATATCCTTTGATTTACATTCAGAATTTAAACACTTATAATAGTCGTACTTGCCTTGTGATTTATAACCAGTCATTTTAGAGCTACAGGAGCCACAATAGAGTTGATTTTGAAGAGGTCTGTCCATTTGTGCAGTGTAAGGTTTATACTCTTTCTTAGGTTTACGATCTAATCGATCATTAATGGTTTTAAAATCCTCTTTAGATACAAGCGCTTTCCAATTACCCTCTATAATTTCTCCATTCAAGAAGGAATTTTTGTGGATACCACAATAAAATGGATTTCTCCACATTGCACTGACAGTTTGTTTTGAAAGTTTAAGTCCACGTATTGATAATTTTTGTCTGATTTGATAATCAGGTATACTTTGAAGTTTCCAATCCCATGCTAATTTCAAAAGTTTTCCTTCGCTATTAATTTTAAGTTCTTGAATTCCTTGTACAAAGTTTGGGTTCTTTACTTTAGGACCATAATGGTCATATCCTCTGGGTGCTTTCCCTAACCAATTACCACTTTTTACGAATCGTTTCAGCCCAGGTATTGTATGAGTTAATCGTTCAACATTTTCCTTTCTCGCATGTATTAATGAATAATGGATTTGTATTTCTCCTTCTTCCGTAGTGGTGTCTAATTCAGTCGATACCTCGATAAGGTGAACACCATGATTTCTCACCAAATCATTGACAAGTCCAATTGCGCTACCTCCACTTCTTGAAAATCGACTCATTTTGTAAATCATTATTGCAAATGGTTTTTGTTTACTTTGTTTTACTTCACTGATTAGTTTCATAAATTCTTTACGGGTAAAATCATTTTTTGCAGACTCGTATGTGTTTCCAAACTCATTGGTGATTTTGTAATTCCTTTTCACTGCCAACCGTTTTGCAGATAAAATCTGATTTTCCAAACTGTGGTTTGAATCAAATTGTTGTTTGGATGATACCCTTGTATACACCCAAACCTGATTGTTTTTTTCTTTTTTGGGTTCACTCTTTATGAACCTTTTGAAATATTCGTTATTCATTATTTTAAATTGTTGTGGTTGCAAATAATGCAACTCAGATTATACAAATGATTTATGATATCCATGACATTTTCATCAGGTGTGTCATGATCACCTGTTAATAGTCGAAACTTCTCAATTGAGATTTTCGATTCTCCAGAATTTTTCAAATTAATAGAGTATTACTCTACCCACACAAATACTATTTGAGTGGTTTATACCATCTGGCGTTATCCATGGATTTTATTGATAACATACCTTAACCCAATTACTCATGGAAGGGTAAAACCATGAACCTTTTTGAGGTTGTATATAAAATATACAGGAAAATAATAACAAAGTCAACCCCCTAAAATCAATTAAAAATTAATAAAAATTGTCTTTTTCAATTGTAAGACATATTTATTAGTAATCGACGGTAGTTGGTCGGAGGAAATGACGGCAGCGACTACTGTTTTAAGTCCAACTGTGGGACGAGATCAAAAGGACAAACACCAGCACAAGGTTGGAAGGTGTGATCTCAGGGGAACCGATTCCTCTAAAGTAGCCAACAAACCACGTCTTTCGGTGATGTCGTGGGACCAGGTCGAAACAGAAGAAACCTGGAGTGATAGACCCCTTACATGGGTAAGGGGACTCTATCGCACCACCGATCTTCAACAGGGAAACCCTACGGGAACTAGAATAGAATAATAGATAAGAAATATAAAACTATAACCCCCCAGAATAACTAGACTAGATATAATACTGGATATGAAAAAGAATAAAAAAAAATCAGTAACAATAAGAATAACAGAACAACAGTATAGAAACTTAATAGATACAATAGTTGAAGAAGAAATAAATAAATCAGAGTTCATAAGAGAATCTATAAAGTACCAGATAGGAAGAAAAAAGAGAAATAATAGAAGGAATTTGTCGTAAAAAATTCAACAACATTCTCCAGTAGTCAAAATGACATTTTAGTTATAAAATACCACCTCCAAAAGTTAATACCACATTTAACTTGATATACATGTAATACATTTATACACTAGTTATTAAAGTAGGGGAATAGATCTCTTTTAGAACCATACCCACTTTTTATTAAATCTAGTCTTCATATACCTTTCTGTAAGTTTTTTAGATAACGTAAATGATAGTATTTCCCCAGGGTGATCCCAGTATCCATATTCTTCCAATTGTCTCTGATACAAGTCTTGTTTTGATTTCGTATCGATAAAAATATGATGTATCGTTTCGTGTATTTGGGTATCTACTAGTGACTTAATATTCGGATGATTCCTTAAGTAAATTATGATCTCGTTAGAATAGTATTTGTATTCCCCCGCCAACTTCGATTTTTGGTTCGAAATAACGATTCTGGGGAACTTTCTCCTTGTTGGATACATATCCTTCATCCAGATTGTAATGTCTTCTAAAAAATCCCCTATTGGGATGTTTAATTTTACCTCAGGTCGCTGAAGAAATCTATCAAATCTATACAGTAGAAATATTACGCTGCCGATTAAAATTATATCCATCAGATCATACCCTTTACTTTTGAAACTGTCTGCGGGTGCAGACCAGTTATTCGTGAAACCTCAATATTCTTATAACCCTTAATTAGGAGTTCCATGGCATGTTTATTCCTCTTCTTTGATAAGAACTTTAGGGGATCTTCAGAAGTACCTTTTTTACGTCCTAAGAACTTCCCCTTCAACTTTGCGAGTTCAATTCCCTCACGTTGTCGTTCTCGGATTAATTTCCGTTCCATTTCCGCAACAACTCCAAGAATTGAAATGACCATTTTGGAGATGGGGTTTTCCTCTCCATTTTCATCAATGGTTCTTAGACCCTGTGAGATAAAATTAATTGGGATCTTTCTTTGGGTGGTGTAGTGTATGAAATTTAGAATATCACGAAGGTCTCTGCCGCTGCGGTCAATTTGCCAAATAGAAATAGAAGAGATCACACCTTCATCGATCCATTTTTTTAGTTGGCGCCCGCCTTCTCTTTCAAAAATTGGAATCGAACCAGAACACTTATCCTCAATGACTCTATCAAACTCTTCTTCATTGACTCTTTGCCGATCGGTTTTACCATCAAGTGACGAAATACGGACATATAAAACTGAAATTCCCATGATTTTTAGACTTAGTGTGTGACTAGCCTAAAATTACCGCTGAATTACCGCTTATGCCGCATAAAACCTATACTTTATCGCTATTAAATAGGTATGATTTTAAGGTAAACGCTATTATCCACCCCTCCCTGCCTGTTTGGACTTTTAAGAGGTATCCTCCCTTCCCCCTGGGCGGGGTGTATTAATAAAACCAGGGTCAATGGTCTTCAAAAAATTTTCTGGAAAATTTTCAGTTATTCACTCTCCCCAATAGATTCCATAATTTCTTTAAAACTACTAAGACCAGACTCAATGTTTTCAATGATCTCATTGGCTAGAATATCTGGATCAGGAAGATTATCTAAGTCTGTTAAACTCTTGTCTTTAATCCAGAAGATATCAAGACTTGTTTTGTCCCTTTCCAATACCTCTTCGTAAGAGAATTTTCTCCATCTTCCTTCTTCATAATCTTCAGACCAAGTTTCCGATCTTCTACTGATATTATCAGAGTTGTAAAGATTTATGAACTCATCTAAATGGTTCAATGTCATTACCCTTTTTTTAGGAGTATGATGAATATTAGTTCTATAATCATAAAACCATATTTCCTTGGTCCACGCTTCTTTACTTGCGGGTTTATTGGTAAAGAACAGTACATTCGCCTTCACACCAGGTGCGTAGAATATTCCTGTGGGGAGACGTAAGATTGTATGTAGTTCAGTGGTTTTCAAAAGTTGTTTTCTTACTTCTTCACCAGCACCACCTTCAAATAAAACATTATCAGGTAGAACAACCGCTGCTTCCCCATTAATCTTTAACATTGTCTTGATGTGTTGTAAGAAGTTTAATTGTTTATTCGAAGTGGTCTCCCAAAAATCCTGACGATTATAACTCATATCCTGTTTTTCGGCTTCACCATCTTCATTGGTGATGGTAATACTACTCTTTTTACCAAAGGGAGGGTTTGCCAACACATAATCAACTCTTAGTCCGTCATCAGAGACTAACGCATCTGCAGACTTAATAGGAGTATCCCCATCAATCTCACCAATGTTATGTAGATACATGTTCATCAAACACATTCTACGTGTGTTAGCGACTATTTCATTGCCGTAGAAGGTCTTGTTCTTCAGGAATTCCTTTTCGTCTCGATCAAGGGAATTATTCTCAACTATCCAATCATATGCAGCCAAGAAAAATCCACCTGTACCACACGCAGGATCCGCAATAGTTTTTAGTGGTTTGGGTTGTATACACGCAACTATTGATTTGATAAGCGCTCTAGGAGTAAAATATTGACCAGCACCAGAACTTCCGCTACTGTCCATTGCATTCTTTTCCAATAATCCTTCATATATCTTTCCTTTGATATCTGCACCCATCATATTCCAATCTTCCTTATTGATGAGGTCGATTACTTTAAGGAGTTTTGAAGGGTCTTGAATTTTATTTTGACTCTTGGTAAAAATCTGACCCAGCATTCCTTTTTCCGTTGAAAGACTTCTTAATAATTGACTGTAGAAAGACTCCAGTTCAGCACCCCTCTTAGCGGATAGAGTTTCCCAATTACAGATTTCTCCATTCTCAATTTCGTTCCCCTCAACATCTTTTAGTTTAGGAAAAGTTAAACCCTTATTGTACGGAGGTTTATTCAATTCATCCGCCATTTTAAGAAACAACAAATAGGTAATTTGTTCTAGATAGTCTCCATAGCCAACACCATCATCGCGGAGTACACTGGCGAGGTTCCATATTTTTGATATTATACTTGAGTCTGTCATGTTATAAGTTTTTTATTTTTTCCAATAAAACCGCTGCTGGTTCATAATCTGGTGCGGCTTTACATTTTTCTATTTCTTCGTTTGAAAGTAACCTTCCCTCAAAGGCCTTTTTAAGGATACTTTGACGCAGTGCCTCCGCTTTCTCTAAACTCTCGTTGATACTTTCTTCTACTTTATCACAAACGGATAAACGAGATTCGATTTCTTGAACAATTTGGTGTTGTTCTTTTTTTGAGCACAAGGGGAATACAAATAATTCAATAGAGGCTATTCCAATATTTGCTTGTGTAGTTTGTACAGTATATCGCTTAATTTCTCTTTTAATGACTGGTGAAATAGAATAGTACAAAGCAAATTTTGCATCCATTAAATTCAAAATATTTTTTACAATGGCACATGAATAGGAAACTAAAAATTCCTTATCAAAATCAATTAAAATGTTTCGTCCTATGGTTCCATAACGAGGGAAAATTATATCTCCCCTCTCGGGCCTTATCTTTAAGGCAAGCCTATCGAAATCTGCCCTTGAGATCGTTTTTGCATTATTGAAATCAATAGTACCATTTGCTTTTATATTTCCTGTTGATAAATAAGGCATGCCGCCTTCAACTGTTTTAGGCATCTTGTGATCTATATCGCCAATCTTATAAGTAACATTTCCAAATCTTGACCAATGCCAAGTTTCAGGGATTTTATCATACTTTTCAACATCTTCTTGCTCTACTTCAGGAACTATTTTAGGTTTAGAGATTCGTGAAGGCTTTTTCCCATCCTTTCCTTTTTCCTCCCATGCTTTTACCGCTTGTTTCCAATTTTCAAGTTGTTGTTCGTAGTGCTTTTGGCGTTCTTCTTTGATTTGCCCCAACAATTCACCAGCAGTAGGAAGATCTATTTGTTGGTCACGCCATTCTTTTGTCAACTCACCCTCAAACGCTTTTTTCAATACTGCTTGGCGATATATCTTTAGTTGATCTTGCGCCTTTTTGAGATCAGTCACCCCTTTATCTAAATCTGAAAAGAGTTCTTCTATTTTGGATACTATGGCGCGTTGTTCGGCGAGAGAACAAATCGAAAAGTCATAATTCCATAACAAATAAGGGTCAACATGAGGAGTCCCCGAGCCTTTTGCTCTTGTATTAATCTCTTGATATTTCGAACTTAAAAAGTGATAAGCATAATTATTTTCAATACCTGGTAAATTTATTCTCACTAATGTGCTTCCCAAAGCTCCATTCATTCCTTTTCCTACTAAACCAGAACGAGATCCGTCCCAAACCATTAGGAAATCATCTTCAAAACAAAATCTACATTTTTCACCATCTGTGTATGTTTCTATGACCCCCTTTTCAAAGGCTTCAATATTTATGTAAGGAAATTTAAAAACGTCATCTTGTTCAGTTTTTTGGTTTTTTGGTTTTTTACCTTTTTCGTGAGTTGCAAACTCTCCTAACTTTACAGTTTCCCAATCTTCTCTCATTATGCGGCTAGTACTTCATTAAGTTCGTTTATAATTTCATTCATTTGGTTGCCAAAGAGTTGATACATTTTACCTCTACCTCCCTTACTGTCAAAGGGGGTGTAGTCCAAGTCATCAATTTCAATATGATAACTACTTACAATGTGATCCTTGATAAGACGCAACCAATCCATTTGTTCTTGGGTAAATCGATTATGTTGTCCTGCATTTTGTTTGAAAATCCAATTCTTAAAATTAGTCTCAATCGTTTTATCATAGGATGTAAGCTCACCATCAATACCACAAACTCTTCGGATTAACGAAACCAATGCAGTTAGTTCATCTTTTGGACAATCACTTTTCACCTCTTCAACTGTAGCATAGGCGGTCCATACTGATACTGGCGCTAGCAAAGGTTTGTCTAGACGGAGTTTATCCATCACTTCCTTAATCATATTGAAAGTGATTTCTCTTCTATTGTAAGGTTGATTGTAGAATATACTCAATGCTTTGATCTCGTCTTTATGGAGTTCCAAGTACTCTTTAAAGTCATTGAGAATGATTTCTGCATTTTCAATTGAGGATTTATCCCATTCACTTTTAGTTACTGAGTCAATATTTACACTATCAATGATTTGTTCGTGTTCTCTTCTTACGTTTTCAATGTAGTTGTTGAGTTCTCCATTGAATGTCGCAGCAGCGGTTCTAACTAAATCCTCTTGTACTTTTTTCTTCGTATCTTCTATTAGTTGAGGGGTTCTTTCCTCAATCGGAATTTTTTCAATTTCAAGTTGAGATTTTTGTTCTATTTCATCAGGGTCATAGGCATTGATAAGTTCTTTAGTAATCTGTTTTAGGTTTTTACCTCCTGAGTATTCTAATAACTTGTCCTTCTCCTTCTCTGTAATCTGTTTTTCAAGTCGTATCAATCTATTTGATAGGGACAAGAACAAATCTTCGTCTGCAATACCCATGGTAACAGCACCCAAGAGATCTTTCATAGGAACAGTTGGTTTTCTTTCCAGAGGGCGACTATCCGTTTTCTTTGATTTCGTAGCACCAATGGCATCTACAATCACAAAATGGGTTTTACTCTTTGCAGTTCGAGAGACCATTTGTAAGGAATCATTGTTGATGGTGCGGGTCCCTCTTCCTTTCATTTGTTCAAAATAGTTTACGCTTTTAACATCACGCATAAACAATAAAACTTCCAATGGTTTTACATCCGTTCCAGTGGCAATCATATCAACTGTAACTGCGATCCGAGGGTAATATGAGTTTCTGAATCGATTTAAGACAGACTTAGGGTCTTCATCAATTTTATAAGTAACTTTTTTACAGAAATCATTACCCTCATCAAATTCTTCTCGGATGATCTTTATGATGTCATCAGCGTGACTATCCGTTTTGGCAAAAACGAGTGTTTTGGGTACCTCGTAGTCACCATTTTTATCAAATCGGTTGGGATATATTTGAGTTCTCAGAGCATTTTTAAACTCTTTAATAATGTTTCGAATCTGACTTGGATTAACAACCTTTTTGTCAAGGTCATTCTTCTTGTACTCCGTATCCTCGTCTTCTTGTTGCCATCGTTTTTGTCTTGTCAATTTATCTCTTCTATCGATAAACCAACCCGCTTTAATAGTCTCCCCCTTTTGAGAGATTTCAGTTTCAATGGTGTAAACATCATAAGGGACATTCACCCCATCAGTAACAGACTCTTCATAGGTGTATTGACTGACTACATTTTCATTAAAAAACCCAAATGTTCTTTTGTCTGGGGTTGCAGTTAGTCCAATTAAAAACGCATCGAAGTAATCCAACACTTGTTTCCATAGATTATAAATGGATCTATGACATTCATCAATTACAATAAAATCAAACTGTTCTATTGGCACTTTTTCAGTGTATTCCAAAGGAACCGCTTGTTTTTTAGTTATTTGATTTTTCAACCATGTATTTTCTTCGGGATTTTCTATTTCAGCGCCCTCATCTAACTCCTCACCTTTTAAGATAGAATAGAGTCTTTGAATAGTAGAAATACACACTTGGCTATCTGATGCGATGTAACTAGAGGTCAATCGTTGAACGTTATATAACTCTGTGAATTTTCTGTTATCGTCATTAGGTTGAAACGTCATAAACTCTTGTTCAGCTTGTTCTCCTAAATTTTTGGTGTCAACTAGAAACAGAATTCGTTTGGCATCTACATGTTTTAATAATCGATAGATAAATGTTGCAGCGGTGAATGTTTTTCCTGCACCAGTAGCCATTTGAATAAGTGACTTTGGACGATTTCTCTTGAAAGAATTCTCTAAATTTTCAATGGCAACTATTTGCGCTGGACGCAGTCCAGTCGTGTCTAAGTTTGGGAGTGACAATAGTCTTTCTCTTAATGAGATTCCTTTTTTAATCCACCCCTCAATTGTAGATGGTTTATGAAAACTAAAGACATTTCTACCTCTTGGTTTAGGGTCTCTGTAATCTGTAAATCTTGTAACCGTTCCCGTACTTTCGTATACAAAAGGTTTCTCACTCTCAAGAGTAAATTTTCCTATTTTGATTGCGTCTTTTGAATAACGCACAGACTGTTCTTCAACCTGCAAGAGTTTAAAACCAAGGTCTTCTGCCTTAGCCTCAATAACACCAACTGCCTTAGAATTAACAAATAGAATATAATCCGCGGAACCTGACTCTGTGTTTGTCTCTCTTAATGCAACTCCTTTCCCTGCAGATAGATTTACCTCATCTTTAGATTGAACCAACCAACCAGCATCGACCAGCATCTGATCGATTTTATCTCTCGCTATTTGTTCTGGATTTTGATTCATTTTTTATTGCTAACTATTAGTTCTTTTACATCAACATCCAAGATCTCTGCGATTTCATTTAAAACCTCTAAACGTGGCTGCTGCCGATTCTGTACGTACCCATTAACGGTATTGAAACTCTTGCCTAATTTCTCAGCCAACCAGGTCTGTCTTATACCCTTATTCTCTAACACGATCTTGATGCGATTCATAAATAAAGTATTTGATCAAACATAGCAAATCGAAAAAGTATATGCAAGAATTTCGTGTATTATTATAATGTTTTACGTTATATATTTTA
>Ga0206129_10008188_pt1 | contig 10096 bp, 12 predicted proteins | sample Helgoland_Spring_8_FD_148616 | JGI IMG/M metagenome (GOLD analysis project Ga0206129, IMG submission 148616) | Pelagic subsurface seawater microbial communities from Kabeltonne, Helgoland, North Sea - Helgoland_Spring_Bloom_20160502_2 | ecosystem: Environmental > Aquatic > Marine > Epipelagic ...
AAATGCACGATTCTCATTGACATACTCTTTATTATATCTGTTTACTTCTTTATTTAGTATCTCCATAGGATACATACGACCATTACGATTCTTAATATCTGCCTGCATAAAGATACCTTTTATCTTGTAATTCTTTTTACCAGACTTTTCATCTTGTTCGATTAGATAATTAGTATCATGGTCAATATGTTCTGATATTAATTTTAATGTGTACATTATTTTATCCTTTATGAAGTATATGCTTCGTCTTTTCTAAATTCTAAGATTACGAAACCAGAAGTTCCTCTTGTTTGTCCACTAATGTCAGAAGATGTTGCGCCTGTATTTGTTGCAGCAGCTTTGATTGCACCAGCAGAACCATCATAGTGTCCAGTTCCAGCAAGGTGTAATGCGACTACATCAGCTGATGCACCTTTAAATTCTATGATACAATCTCCAGTATTTCCAGCAGCAGTACCTTGTGTAAGTGCCCACCACGCTCTTACTAAATCTAACTTGGCACCATTCGCAAATCCATCTAATCCATCTCCATCTAATATAAGATTAGTTGCAGTATCGTTATCAAAAACTGCTTTGATTGTTACAAATCCACCAGCTTTAGGTGCATTGACTACTGTATCTCTCAATGTTGTTGTTACGAATGACATTATTTAACTCCTTAAAATGCTAACATTTCTTTTTCAAAATATCCCATAAGTTCCTTTTCGGATACCTTATATTTTTTAGATACTTGATTTATAGTTTTTTCAAAAGTATTTAGGAAATCTGAAGGTTTAGTGTCCATTTTATTAAAAATATCATCAACAGCATCTTTCATCTTCGGAGAAAGCTTCTTATACTGTTTTGATTTCTTATGTTCATCTTTCTCTGGGAGAGATGTATATAATGAATTAAACTGTTTCATTTTCCTCTACTTCTGGTATGTGGTTCTTTACGAAAGTTCCAGCAACCTCTTTTCTTTTTGCTTCTAGTGATTGTGCAACTCTATCAGTCATTGCAGACTTAAATGCATCTTCAGCACCTAAGTTGTTACTTTTTTGTAATTCATTTACGAAATTTTCTGCACTCATTATTTATCTCCATTTTCTTCTGGTGGTTCTTCGCCATTATATTTTGCTACGTCATCAGCTGGTATTGGTGTTCCGTCAACAGATGGGTATCTTGAAATACCATCTGAATCGTCTGGAACATTAACTCCACCCTCATCTGGATCAAGTCCAGCTTCTCTGTTTATTTGTTTTTGCATATCTTCAATCTCACCATCATTTAGATTTAGTACGTTTTTCTGTACCCATTCTTTACTGAAGAATGTACCAATGTATGATTCGATACTACCTAAAGCATTAATTCTGTCTTCTAGAAGTTCTGCCCTCTTTAGTTCTGCAAAATGACCATCTTGTAAGAAGTCATACTGAATGTGTTGAGAAATCCTTTTCCAATCCTCTAAAGTAATTACACCTTTAAGAATAAGTTGTGTCTTTAGAATATCAGTAAATATTGGTGTAAATCTTTTACGCAGTCTTTGTACAAACTTTGTAAATTTCAATTCATCTCTTGTAATTTCTGTAGAACGACCAAGACTAAAACCAGCCTCTGCTTCTAATCTTGAAATAGGAACATTTAATGATTGGAATAGTTTCTTCTTGAAATATTGAATATCATCTATCTCACCAAGATTAGAACCGCCTGGTAATGTAGTAATTTCAGTACCACGACCACCCTCTCGTCTTGGCAACCAGAAATCTTCTAACATAGACATATGATTTCTGTCATCTCTGATTTCACCAGTAGATGCATCATAGACCAGTTTGTTCCTGTATCTATTCATAACATCTTTAAGATATTGTTCAGCTTTAACCTTAGGCAAGTTACCTACGTCAATATAGAAGATTCTACGTTCTGGAGCTCTTGATATTCTGTATATAACTAACGCATCTTCAATCATGCGTAATTGATTTACAGGTTTAATTGCTTTATGTAGATAAGATAATACATGACCTCTATTTTGGTCAATCAATCCACTTGGACAATAAGTGATAGAATCTGGTGCTATCTTAATACCTTCATTAGTTCCAGTATGTAAACCTTTATCATTGTAAAGATAATATTCACTTACACCCTCAACAAGTTCTACACTTGAACCAGCCTTTGTTTTTTTCTTTATTTCTTTAACTTTACGAATTTTCTTAGGGTCGATATACCTAAGTTCTTGAATACCTTTTTTTGGATTTTTCTTATCAATAACTTTATGATAATACATTCTTCCATCAACATACCAACGTCTGAATATGTCGTGTCCTTTTGTATCAAAGTTTAGTAATTCTAAGACAGTATCAAATTCCTCTCTGATTCTGTCTTTAATTTTTTTGGGGTACATTAATCTATCAAGTTCAATCGCTACTGCTTGATCTTTTTCATTCGCAACAATTCCCTCGTTAATGATATCCTCAATCGCACTATCGCACTCTGGTTGTTGTGCAATATCACGATATCTACGAACCAAATCCATTTCAGTTCGTTCACGACCATCTGTATCTAAGAGTTGTCCGTAAAATCCACCTCCAACGACCTCAAGAGTTCCGTCTTCTGAACTAGGTTCAGTAAACTTCTCTTGAGAGCCAGAGTCTTTTATTTTTTCAAATTTGAAACCAAAAAGTTCAGCCATAATATCTCCTACTATTGTCTTCTATTTAGTAGGTTAGAAACTAACGCCTGAAGGCTCAAAGTGTTGATATCTCCAAGTAATAGGAAATGTTTCAATTTCAGTTGCTTCAGCAGAACTTAAATCAATCTGACCTATTGTAAGAGGAAATGCATTTCTAAAGATATAACTCTTTAAAACTGTATCATCTCTATCCAACTGTTCAACAGTTAAGTCTGTTTGATAATCAGATGGAGAAATAACCCCAGTATTATCAACATAACTATTGATACCATTTTGCCACAATTCCATTGCGTTTCTTATCATAAAATCGGTGTCGTTATATACTGTTACTTCCCAAGGCTCTGGAGCCGGTCTATCACCAGTAATATAAATGTTTCTACCTCTAAATGGTATAGGCATCTCTGTTAAATTAGATGCAGGCAAGTTTGTTGCTGTTACAAGAAATGAAGTTCTACGAACATCAAGTCCGATTGCAATTCCAGAAGGTGGTGTTAATGTTACTCTGAACTGGTTAGCACGAGCACCACCACCGATTAAATTTGCTTTAAAGTCATCTATGTTACCCATGATTAACCTCCTACTTCTGTAAAGCTTACCCCAGTTCTTACTGCGATAAAGTTTAGAGTTATAAAGTTAATAGACCTTGCTGGTTTGATAAAGATGTCTGCAACAAATTCGTTTCTGTCAATGACTTCTCCAGTATTATTTGTTCCATCTGCAACAACAGAGAAATCTGTAATACCTCGTCTACCTTGTATATCCCTCAAGAAAGGTTCTACTAAGTTTCTAAATTGTGCCCTTGTAAACTCATCATTGAACTCAAAGAGTTGAAACTTGGCTGCAGTCGCAATTGCTTTTTCTAGAAGTAAGAATAATCGTCTTACGTTAATTCTATCAAATGCACTTGGTTTTGTTAATGCAGTCTTATCTCCAAAGAGTACAACTCCTTGGCCTGGAAAGTTAACAACTGGGTTTACTCTTGCTTTGTATAGTTGATCTCTTTCTGCCTTTGTAGGGTTGTAAGATAACTTAACTGCACCTCTAACATTTCCTCTGTTAAATCCAGCAGGAGAAAAGAAACTATCTGCAACTTGGTCTGTAAATGCACAAAGTCCAGCAGTATCTCCGTTCAATGGAACAAATCTATATACATCAGAATACTTATCGTACATATATTTGTAACCACTATCGAAAACCATGTATGATGAACTTGGACAAGTATTGAAACCATCAATAACATTTGCAGTTGCATCTATTGATTGAGCAACACCAACTGTAGCAGCACGATATGGAGAAACAAATCCCACACAATCTCTACGAGTTTCAACCATTGCAGTAATCATTGTTACATGAGTATCCATTCCAGCTTCTGTATCTGCAACAATACTTGATGAACCACCAAGAATTAAATTGACATCTAATGATTCAGTATCTTCTAACTTATCATATGCAAGTTCAATCTCACCAGCAGTTGTTGAGTAGTCATCAGTTCCACCAGTTAATGTAGAAACGTCAACACCAGATACTAATGTGTAGTCTGTACCAGATGTAATATCTGTTCCCCAGTTAGAACCAGCAGAAAGATGGTCTGTCCAGTAGATAAACTTTGATTGTGCAAAGATTACATCTGAATAATAGTTGTTAGAACCTTGTGATGTTTTAGCATTAGGGTTCTTTGACATATTTGGAAATACTTCCATTACTGATTGTGTTCTTTGTCCAGCAACACTAACAGCAAAACCTGTGATATCACCAACTGTGTCATATACTGCAACATGGATTTCATCTTTTTCTCCACGAGCATTTGCTGTAGCCCATGCTGATGTGCCTGGAGGGCCATCAAATAAATCAGAAAATCTCCAACGTCTTGTAATAAGTGAATTGTCTGGAATAATTGTTTGTAAACCACCACCAGCAGGGTCATCAAGTAAACGAATTGTTAAAACTTCACCAGAAACAGAAGTTACTTCGTACTCTTGACCTTTTGATTCCACATTTGTTCCACCAGATGCAGCAAATACAAGAGGTATATCGTTTGCGACTGTGATTGCTTTATCAAGTACAACAACTGTCTGTGAAGTTACAGTTGCAACTTTAACAACCTCATCTCCGTCTGATATACCAGCACCGATTACTCTTTGTCCAACTGCAAGTGTACCAGAAACTCCATCAACTGTCAAAGTCTTAGAAGCAACTGTGATTGCACCATTTGAAGTTGCAACAATAGCTGAAGCAGTTTGGAAAGAAATAATGTCACCAACTGCGATTGTAGCATTACTTGCATCTTGGTCATCAACTGTAATTGACAAGTCACCAACTGCACCAGCACCATTTACTAAGTTCAATGAACCTAATGGTTGTGCAAATGCTCTTGCACTTGAACAGATATCTACACCAATTCCGTTACCATGTGTTCCAGCAGTCCTTGCGGCCCACTCTCCATGAGAACCCTCTCCAGCTTGGAAAGATGCTTGGTAGTGATCTTCATCTCTGATAAGTATACCAGAGTTTGCACCAGCATTTACTATTGCACTTTCTGCTCTTACTACTTTTAAATTATCTGCATACTGTAAAAAGTTTGCAGCAGTAAAAAATGTTTCAAACTGATTACCAGTTGATTGTGGTTTACCGAATATTTGTACCAATTGTTCTTCTGACGTAATGGTCTGAACAGAACTAACTGGGCCCTTTTCAAATGCGCCTGCAATTGCACCAATAGATGTTGCAACAGCTGGAACGACATTTGTTAAATCTATTTCTCTGACATGAACGCCAGGGGAAACTAAAAATGACATGATTTTTGCTCCTTGTATTGAGATATTACTCTTATTTCCTAGTATTTATAAAAATCAAGTTTCTAAAAACCCACTTTTATATGTTTCAAAACTTATAAATAACGATATGACAACACATTATGAAAAATATAAAGAAACAATCAAAAAGGTAGCTCGTAGGAACTACCGAAAACGAGTCGCATGGTTAAACAACCATCTTGCTGATGAATCTTGTATTCATTGTGGTGAGAGTGAAACAATATGTCTTAAACTCTATCCCCATGATGTACAGATTCGCAAACAAGCAAAACGAGTTGGAACTAGTGATGAAAGTAGAAAAGAAGTCCATACATTAATGAATGAATGTAAAGTTGTTTGTTCTAATTGTTGGATAAAACTTGACAACGACTTGATTGAATTTCTCTAATAACACTCTCTCTTTGTTCTTCTGTATATTTAGTCCAATTAGTTATTTCATCAGATGTTCTATAACATCCAATGCACATACTATCTATAAGTTTACAGATTTGAACACAAGGACTTTTCATTACCAATCAGATTCATATGTTCTGACTATAGGACTCCATCTTGTACCATATTCATCTACCATCTCGCCAATATTATCATCTTCTAAACCATTAACCATAAATCCAAAAGGAGCCATATCTTGTTCTAGTTGGTCTTGGTTTTCTTTATACATCTGTTCTCGTATATCATTGTTTGTAAGTTCTTTGAAATAAGTTTGGTCTGTAACCCAACCAAATATAAACAAACACGCAACTAAGTCATCATTACAACCATCATCAGCCTCGTGTGATGACCCTTTGACAATAAATGTAGATAGTTCATTAATTACATCAAAGTCTTCTACTATGAGTTTGTTGTCTTCTACTAACTGTTTTAGATTAGAACAACCTATCTTCTTGACTGCCTTTGTTGTCCTCACACCCAACTGAGCTCTACCACCAGAGAATCCACCACCTAATACTTGACCAGCACGACCTCTCATAGATGCCATAATCATATTATCGTATTCCATGTCATACTGCATTGCATTTGCAACTTGTTCTCCAATATCATTAACTTCTACTAAAACAAATGCTTGATTGTATGCTTTTGCAATTTGATGTATTCTTTGTGGAAAGAGTAAAGGTTTTATCTCGTTATCTCTAAACTTTGCAACCATACGATAAGGAACTGATGTTACATCAAAGACAATAAATGCAGAGTAATCATTTGATGTTCCTCTAGATACGTCAGCCGTTAATAAATATGTATGGTCTTTTTGTGGTTGTTCATGTACATCAACACCAGCATTAGACTGTATTGGTGTCCTATATGTTAATCGTCTTAGTGTTGATGGGGATATCAAAGTATCTATAGAACCTAGAAACTCACACTCAAACTCTGTGTTGAATTGTGATTCACTTGTGTTTGCAATAGTTTCTTTCTTCCATTTATCATCACGGCCTGGTACTTCTGACCAATGAACCTCAATAGGTATGTAACTATTTCGTTTTTCCTCTGCATCTGTCCATATTTTATAGAACATATTCATACCATGTGGAGTACTTACTATCATCACTTTTGTAGATTGTCCAGAAGAAATCGTTGGATACACAGAACTAAAAAATTGTTCTGCAACATTTGATGGTACATAAGCAAACTCGTCTAAGAATATGATGTTGTAACTTCCACCCCTCACAGCACTCGCAGAGGTCGAGGAAGCGAGTATTTTAGACCCATTCTCTAGTTCTAGAGAACCTTTATTCCAAGACATAACTCCTTGTTGTAACCAATGAGGAAGATGTTCGTATGCAAGTTGCAGTCTACTCAATAAATCTCTTGCAGTTGCAGCTTTGTTTGCAAGTATAGCTATGTTTACACTTGGATTAAATAGTGCATAGTGCAATAGATAAGAAATCATAACAGTAGATTTACCAGACTGTCTGGGTAGTTTACATATAGTAAAACGATTACTGTGAAATGTACCAACCATTTCTTTTTGAAAGGGGTACATTTTAAATGGTATTAGTCCTTCATCAAGGGAAACAATCTTTACATAATTCTGTATAAAGTACAGAGGGTCTTCCATACATTTTGAATACTCAAGGAGTTGTTTCTTAGTCCAATTTTGTTGTACGTTAGCTCGTTTGAGATTAGGGTTTCCAAGATATGTGCCATCAGCCATCTGTCTTCCCTTTTAGCATTTTTTGGAGTTCAGCAGTTGAACCAACAAATAATGCGTTAGTAACATTCTTGGGTGCAGAATTAGGTACTTCTTTAAGTTTTCGCATTTTCTCTTGTAAGTCACCTAACTTCTCCGTTACTTCTGCTACTTGTTTAATTAAATTACCAGCAACCTCGTATGCTCTAGGATGTTCTCCCTCTTTCGCAAGTTCTAAAATACCATCAATTGCTTGAGAACCTTTTTCAACAAGTCCATAAAAGTTCTCTCGTTGATATTTATAATCGTTCTCTATATCATCTTCATTACTAGATGGTTTCACAACAACTTTTTTAGTTGTTGCTTTTTTTAACTCTGTTTCCACAGGGTCTAGTACACCTAGAGCTTGGTCTATGATATTATCTGAACTATTCATTTTATTTCTTTACATCAGTACCAGATGTTGAATCAAAGTTCTTTGCATCCTCAAAGAAAGAACTTGTTTCATTAAAACCAAAATCATCATCTGCATCTGCACTAGTTGGATTTGGTGTTGCAGTATACCTTTGTTCTCTTGTAGGTGTTACTGCTGGTAGATTTGTATATTGGTCAACTTGAACTGTTTTGATAACCTTAGATGAAGTAACTGGGCCATATAAGTAAAACTTAGTGGTAAATCCTAAAGTATATATAATTGCTCTTCTGGATTCAAAATCTCCAGCATAATTATCTTCATAACTAACATCATTTAAAATAATAGGTACATCTCTTTTGATACCCATATCAGCCATATCATTAATTGTTAATGTGTAGTCTGGTTGAAAGTATGGTAGTATTTGTTCTACTATCTGTAACGCATCATCAGAGTTCTTTGCCATTGCGTATAAAGTAATGTCCATATTATATGGAACAGGCATATACTGTGTGTCTAATTTATTTGCATCATCTGTTGATGTTTTAACTTTTTTAAATTTTTGTACACGATTTAATTTTCTTCCAGCATCATATGTCAATCCACCTATTTCAAAACCTAGTCTTGGTAAAGTTATTGCAGTTGCATTTGCAAGTGATGGGTCTGTATTTAAACGAGTCAAATACTTTTGCTTTGGCCCATATGCAAGTGGCACTTTCATTGATTGTATTATATTTCCAGAATTATTCTTACGAACAATCTGTATATTGTTAAACATAGTTCCAAACGCAACAATTACGTTTCTAACTGTTTCGTGATAAAATTGTTGTCCAAGCATAATATATCTCCTTATCCTAGATTACCAGCATCACCGAATGGATTAGTTTCAGAGAAATCTAAGACAGTATCATCTAGTTCATCAAACAATTCATTCTGATTTGTTGTGTCCGTACTTTGGTCACCTACTATATAGTCTTCTTGTAAAAGGTATTCTGCGTTACCAGTATCAGCTGCATTTTCAAGAAGAACAGAACCGACTTCGTTTTCAAGTGAAAACTGAAACAATAATGAATCTAAACTGTCGCCTTCAATCGCATCAATAGTTGTAATACCAGTATCAATAACTTCTGAACTATACTCAAACTGTTTACATCTTAATTTATATACTGGGTTATTATCCAGTTGATAAAATGGTTCATCATGGTCTACAAAACTTATTTCAAACATCTTTGCAAATATTGGGTGATAAACTAAATCACCTTCTTGTGGTCTGTCTGCATCTGTAGAAGCAATATCTTGTAAAACATAAAAGTTATTATCTCCTTGTACACTTGTAAGTGTAGATGAGTTTTCAGATTGGTCTATACTTCCAGCTTCTAAAAGAAAACTACCACCAGTTGTATCTGTTCCACTCTCAATAACAAACTGACTATCCATTTCTTGAAATCGTTCTTTAGAAACTACGAATGTAATTTCATTACGATTCTCTAAACCAAAAGTTGTTATAATTTCTTTATCTCCACCAAAACCCTCTGAGTCTTCTACATACATTTCTATTGGTGTTTGTTTTGTATACTTGGAAAGACTGTCTTCTCCAAGAACATTATCTAAAGCAACTGTATCACGATTGACATAATAAACATCATGTCCATAAATCTGTATAGCTTCTTTGATTAAGTTTTGATATAGACTTCTCTCCGTTGCAAGAGAGTGTAAGTTACTTGTGTGAAATGCAGTATTAACAGCCATGGCATTAACCCATGCCAAACATCATAGGTGGAGAATTAGTTATTGATATTAATTCCTCTAATTTTTCGATTTCCTCTTGTGCTTGTGAGTAGATAGTTTCACCATTCATGGTTACACCACCTAACATTGCAACACCATTAAACTTTGAAAGGTTTGCACCCCATTGTCTTTTTATCAAAGCCGTTGCATATCTTTTTAAATGTATGTCATCAAAAATGTCAGAATAAGATGCTGGGTCTATTTTACGATAACACTCTATAATTAAAAACTCTCCAGCAGATATATCGTTTGACCAATCCATATCAATGTATAAACGATTTTGATGTTGA
>Ga0206129_10008193_pt1 | contig 10093 bp, 10 predicted proteins | sample Helgoland_Spring_8_FD_148616 | JGI IMG/M metagenome (GOLD analysis project Ga0206129, IMG submission 148616) | Pelagic subsurface seawater microbial communities from Kabeltonne, Helgoland, North Sea - Helgoland_Spring_Bloom_20160502_2 | ecosystem: Environmental > Aquatic > Marine > Epipelagic ...
TCAGTACCCCGCTGATGGTCACCGGCGGCTTCCGTCAGCGACTAGCGATGGAGCAGGCGCTTGAGAGCGGCAGCGCAGATGTGGTTGGTCTGGGTCGCCCCATGTGTGTGATGACCGATGCGCCCAAACAGCTGATGGAAGGCCTGGAAGAATTGCCCCGTTATGAAAATGAACTATCTCTGTTTCCAAGCTGGCTAGGGTTTTTGGGTAAAGTAAAAAGCCTGCGTGCCATGGCTGGTTTTGCCGTGCAATATTGGTTTTACGGGCAGATTGATGCCATAGGCCGTACTGGCCAAGCTAACTCGGAGCTGACCGTATTAAAAGCCACCCAGGAAACCATGGCACTGCAAAAGAAGCTGACCAAATAAGAGTTTGATCTAGGAGGCTGGTTCGCCGCAGGCCTGATTGGCAGGCACCGCAATATCCATCAGTTTTGGGTTGGGGAGTTTAAGAGCTGCCATCATTGCGGCGTACTCCTCACCACTGCTGACTTGCAGCCGAGGGTTGTGCTGTTTTTCCTCACCAATACTGCTTTTTGACCAGCCTTTGTAATCATGGCCCGGATAAACCTCGGTGTCTTCGGGCAGTTTTAGCAGCACCTGGCAGAGGCTATGATACTGAGCCAAAGCATCACCGTTTTGAAAATCAGTGCGTCCGGTGCCGCGAATCAATAATGTGTCACCGCTAAACAGCATGCCATGCTGGGGCGTATAAAAACTGTAGGAGTCATCGGTGTGCCCTGGTGTGTAGATAACCTCGAGCTGAATATCTCCAACCATTATCTGATCTGAATGACTAAAGGTTTTGCTGACACAGTTCGCCATAGACTGCTCGCCCATCATGGTGATGCAGCTGGTGTGCTCACGCAATGCACCCAGGGCGGTAATATGGTCTGCATGGGTGTGGGTATCGAGGCAGAACTTAAGTTGCAGATTGAGTTGCTCCAACAGACTGAGATAGCTGTCGGTATTGGTGATTACCGGGTCGATCAGCAGTGCATCACCGCTTTTAGAATCCCCCAGCAGGTAGGTGTAGGTGGAGGAGTCTCGATCAAATAACTGTCTGAAAATCATAGTGTAGCTCCCTTGTTTCCTTAGTTATGCCCACAGTTTCGCTCGTAGCTGCGGCCTTTAACCAAGTTGCCTGGCTAGGGTTGTCAATGTCACCGCAATCAGGCTCAGGGCAAAGATTTTTTCCAGCTGTGCTCCGACAATTTTGTGTGCTATTAGTCGCCCTGCCAACATGCCAAAGAGACCGCCGACACATACATAGGATAATAGCTGCCAATCCAATACATTTTTCTGTGCAAAGCTGAAAAATCCGGTGCCGCTGATTAATGTAATAATCAGGAGTGAGGTGGCGACTGCCTGACGCATGGACACCTGCGCGACAAACGCCAGTGTTGGCACAATCAGAAAGCCCCCGCCGACACCAAATAAACCACTCAAAATTCCCACCACAATACCGCTGGCGAGCAGGGCAGTGATGCAGCTAGCGGAGAGATTAAATTTGCTGGAATCATTAAATCGGCAGATGGGCTCTATATAGTCCTCATCGCCAGAACCTCCATTGGCGCGAACAACAGTTGACTGTTGAGGCGAGCGGGTGGCCTGACGCCACATCAGCGCTGCTATACTGATTGCCAGCACAGAAAAGCCCAGCAAAACGATATTTGCACTTAGCGCTGTTCCCAGCTGTCTGCCCACGGGGGCCAGCATTGCGCCACACAGGCCCAGTAAAAGGGCCGGGATCCACAGAATATATTTGCCCTGCCAGTTGCTAATGGAGCCAAACAGAGCGCTGAGGGATACCACTCCAAGTGCGACACCGACGGCCTGATCAACAGGTAAACCGAGTAGCAAAATCAGCATTGGCACCGCAAAGACAGAGCCGCCAGCTCCGGTAAGACCGAGAACCAGACCGATAATCACGCCGATTAAAAGACCTATAGTCACTGGGCTCTACTGTTCCAGGGCATGCGCGCCAGAGCCATACCCATGGCACAGGTATCGGTGATTCCGGCAAATGCCAAGCCAGCACCCACAAAGCCAGACAGGCCATAGAACCAGGGGTTATACCAGGTTCCCAACAGCACGCCGATCAGCACCAAAAGCCCGGCGGCAATGCGTACCTGTCTCTCCAGGCTGATAACGTTGCCACCACCCTGCTCAGGGGTTAGCCCGTGCTGCTTTAGGCTATTTAGTCCCCCTTCGATAATCACCAGTGGACTCTCTATATGGTCCTGTAGCTGCTGGCCAGCTCTGGTGGCTCTGGGGCCACCGGCACAGAGCAAATAGACAGGTTGCTCGGGTTGATGGCCTACGGACAGCAGATATTGGTTAATGCTGCGTTCATCCAGTTCCTGTAGTGGGAAATGGGCCGCTCCCGCAAGGGCTTCAACATCCACCTCTGCATGGGTACGCACATCCAGCACTCTGGGTTTATTGAGCTGATTAAATGCATCTGCTGCAATGCTGGTTATAGTCATACTTACGCCTCGTTAAATATTATGGGCAGTAGATGGATTTCAGTACCTTGATCACCTGAATCGCTTCACTGCCCTGGAGTTGATAAAAGATGGTTTGCGCCTCACGTCTGGTCTGTACCAGTTTGGCACTGCGCAGCGATGCCAGATGCTGGGACAGGGCGGACTGGCTGAGGTTGGTTCTACTGTTAAGTTCGGTAACCGAGAGTTCGCCATCGACCAGGGAGCACAAAATTATCAGCCGATGCTGGTTGCTCAGCTGTTTTAGCAGGGCAGATGCCTCTTGAGCATGCTCGGCCAGTTGTTCCAGATCGTTGGTGATCAATGGAGTAGACATATTTGTACTCGCCGACTGATAGTTTGAATAAGTATATATTGTATTTATCTAAATTAGAACTATCTAATATTTATTCTCGGAGGCTTGAATGAGTTTTAAAGGGAGGCAGGGATGAGAATAGGAACGAGAACTGGGTAAGCGTTTTATCTGCAACACCAGATCTGACTGGCCAGAGTTTCCAGGCTTGGGCGATTTGGGTTTAGAATCCAGTCTGCCAATGGCTCTGCCACTGGTGGATAATTAACCGCCGCCTCCGCTTCTTGTTGTAGCCATTGCTTGAGAATACTCTGATTGAGACTGTCCATAGCGGTGGCACGGCCCATAATCAGAAGTGCTAAAGCATTGCATAGCTGCTCATACTGTCCCGTTAATGGTTTGATCAGTAATTTTTTACCGTAACTCAGTGCCTCACTGGAAAGTTCGAATCCGGCGTTGCTGATCACTCCCGAACAGTTCATAAGTTGCTCATGAAAGACTTTGTGGGATAGAGGGTTAACATTGATATGGCCTAACTTTTGTGTTTTTTCAACCTTGGCAAAAATTTGAAATTCATAATCGGTAAATGGCTGCACAAAGGCGATAACATCATCGACATCTTCAAAGCCCATATAGACAACGATCTTCTTTTTAATAGGCTTGCCTTTTGCATGGGACCCTTTCAATGGCGCCCCTATCAATGGGGGTAATACGGGTTGATCAAAGTGATGGTAGTGGAAGCCAACGGAGGTTTTGCCTGGGGCAAAAATTTTCATCAATAATTTTGACGCCCAATGCCCTTTGATTTTGGGTACATCTTGATAAAAAGCACATTGGTGACTGACTGCAATACAGGGGACTCCCTGAAGTTTTGCTGCCCAGGCGGTAACAGGCTCAAAATCTGAAACAACCAGATCGTACCCAGACAGGTCCAGTTCACGGATATCTTTAATCAGCCGGAAAATATTATTACCTAATATTGTTTTGGCGATCTGCATACGTCCGCGTTCAAATATCAGGGTTAGTCCTTGCAGAACAGTGAAGTCTGCAAAATCGTCCATATCAAAAAAGTCTTCTCGTTTGCGACCAGAAAATACAAAATCGATTTCGACGCCAGGCCGCTGGAGCGCTGGTAAAAGAGCCCTGGTTCTGGATAGATGACCATTGCCAGTGCCCTGGACACCATAAAGAATTTTCATGGATTTGCCTTACAAAAGAATGGAGGCTGCAATAGATGCGGCACTTAATCCAAGTATGGCACCGGCAGCAATATCTGTTGGGTAGTGCACGCCTAGCACAACTCGAGAGAGACCAATCAGGCCAGCCCAGCAATAGGCTATTAACGCCACATCCCCATAAAACTGGACAAGCAAACTGGCCACTAAAAATGCTGCCGCCGTATGACCAGAGGGCATGCTAAATTCATCAGAGGGCTGCACTGCGCGCATGCACGAGGGCAATTTATTAAATGGGCGCTCTCGTTTAAAAAATGCTTTGAGTAACATAAAGCAGGGCAGTTCAAAAACAAAAGCCAGCAATACAGCTTGAACCCACATCAGATTTTGGTCATTCTGAGAAAGCAGAGCAGCTATGGCCAGAGCAATATAAAGATGGCCATCGCCAGTGTGGGAAATGGCTTTAAAAACACCTCGCACTGGCCCTGAGGTCTGCAGTCGGTTAAACCACAAAAACCCAATCACATCGAAATTGCTAATTGTTTTAAGCATAGCCAGTCACCTCGACCCTGATGAGCTACTAGCTTATGGCTGATATACGACAATTATTTGAAAGGTTGGTGAAGGTTTTATGACATTAGTCATAATGCTCCATCGAATCGGTGGGTCTCCGATCCAGTGGATGAATACGCAGGTTATTCATGGCAGCCCTGTCCCCATCCACAAGAAAGCGGACCAGAATAAAATAGATATCCAGATCAAAGCGGCTCTCGGCTTCTGGCTCGTCTTGTTGAGGCGGGTTTGGTATTTGGCTTGGGGATTGGTTGCCACTAAGCTGAAACCCATGGTCATACAGTTCGTCAATCAGCGTCAGCCTGGCCAGGTAACGCCAGCGATCCACCAAATGAAAACAGCTTAGCTCCGGGTTTTGCGCATCTCGCTCCTCAACTAAAATCGCATCTGGGTAGGGCCAGAGCTTGATTTGATAATTTTTAAGCGCTGTTTGCATACGCTGGTTGTAAATATCCGCAGACTCCTTGCCGCAGCAGGCACCAAAACATTTGTTCAACTGGGCTCTAAAGCAGGGTTTGCCCCTGCTAGTGCGGCTGTCGCCCTCAAGCCCCAGAAGTTTGTGGCAGAGAAAATATTGGTCGGCTAGCTTTTCCATTTTCTTGCTGGCTTGGCGGGGTGATCGAAATAACCCGAACTGTTCGTCCGCTGCAGGATTGTCTGTATCTATGCTCTCAATCCTCAGTCGAAGATAACCTTGTTGGTCAGTATCAGTGCGAAATTGGTAGAGTTTTTTTATCTTGCGCAGCCGCCGATTATAGATTGGTGACAGCATTTTAATTTGATTGCTCTCATGTATCTGAGCGCCAAAATCCGACGCGGTCTGGGTAAAATCAATATGAGCAATCTTGCTGCTCATCTGCAGATCTTTGGGGTTTTTATGGTCGGAGCTAAAGTGGCTCAATACCCGATTGCGAATATGTATGCTCTTGCCCACATAGAGCAATGTGCCTTTGTCATCATAAAAATAATATACCCCGGCACTGGCGGGTAGTTTCTCTACCTCTTTGGCATCCAGCTTAGCCGGCAATGTCGGGCGTTTAAGAATTGACTCGCAGGTGGCTTGAATTTCCTGATCGGGAAACAGTGCCGAGGACTTAAGAAAAAACTGATAAATCATCTCGGCATCGTCCATAGCCCGATGGCGATTTTCAATGGACAGATCAAAGCGCTCAATAATATGGGACAGGCCATGGCGCTTAAATTGGGGATACAAATTGCGACTGAATTTTACTGAGCACAGGGGTTTGGCGTTATAACTGATACCGGCGCGCTCAAATTCATTCTTCAAAAAGCTGTAGTCAAAACGGGCATTGTGGGCAACCAGTGTGCGCCCCTCCAATTTGCTTAGTAACTCCTCGGCGATATCAGCAAACTCCGGCGCGCCATCAACCATGCTGGGATTAATACCGGTGAGCCTCTGAATAAAGGGTGGCAGTGGCATTTTTGGATCAATAAAGGTCTGCCATTTCTCGATTAGCTCCCCGTTTTCAATTACCAGCAGGCCGATTTCAATGATGCGGTGGTAGATCGCTTTGCCCCCAGTAGTTTCACAGTCGAGCAAAACCATCTTTTCTGGAAATCCAGAAGAGAGTGTTGTGGGGGTGGGTGTATCGAGCCAATTTAATTGCATGCATATTCTACGTAGGTCGCCCGATTTTTGATTGCCCTTAAAACCCTTGCAGCGATAATAATTATAACAGGGACCATAGCTTTAACTTGTTGGCAACAGTCTGACTGGTTATCCTAGCGCCCCTGTTATTCGCAACGAGCTACCAATGTCTCCCTTGGCTTACTCCCCTGTAGAAAAGCGCACCAGAGCATGGCTCGACAGCTTTGTGGTGGGACTGAATCTGTGCCCCTTTGCACGGCCAGTCATAGCCGCAGGTGGTTTACGCCTGACTGTCTGTGAGTCGGGCAAGTTGGACGATATTGCTGCAAGCTATCTGCAGGAGCTGAATCTAATCTGTGATTCTCCGGAATTTGAAATTGCCACCTCATTGCTGGTGCTGCCCGCTGGTCTTGAGGACTTTGAGACCTATCTGGACTTTGTTGATAACGCCAATCATTTGCTTGAAGATCAGGGCTTGGCCGGCACAATCCAACTGGCCAGCTTTCATCCCCAGTATCAGTTTGATGGCGAGCGCGAAGGAGCAACTAGTCATTTTACCAATCGCTCACCGTACCCAATGATCCATTTTCTGCGCGAGGAAATGATGGAGCGACTATTGAATGACTTCCCCAATCCTGAGCAAATTCCGCAACGCAATATTGAAACCCTTGACGCTATAAATGTGGCAGAGCTGCAACAGCGACTGGATAATCTGTTATGACAGCTTCCAAGACATATGATGCGATTGTGGTAGGTGGTGGCGCTGCCGGATTATTCTGTGCCTTTACCGCAGGGCAGCGGGGTCGCTCGGTACTTGTACTGGATAGCAGCAACAAGGTTGGCAAAAAGATATTAATGTCTGGAGGTGGGCGCTGCAACTTCACCAATCTTGATATACAGCCCGAAAACTATCTCTCTGCCAACCCGCACTTCTGTAAGTCTGCACTTAATGGCTACAACCAGTGGCAGTTTATCGATATGGTAGAGCGCCACCAGATTCCCTATCACGAGCGCAAGCACGGCGAGCTGTTCTGCGACGAATCCGCCAAAGATATTTTGGCCATGCTGCTGGATGAGTGTGAAAAGGCTGGAGTCAGCATCAAAACCCAATGCGACATTAAAGTGATTACCAGCCAAAAGTCTGGCTACTCGCTACAGACTTCGCAGGGCAGTTACCGGTGTCAGTCGCTGGTAATCGCAACCGGCGGCTTGTCGATTCCCACCATGGGTGCCACAGGGTTTGGCTATGAAATTGCCGAGCAGTTTGGTCTCCACCTATTGCCGCGCACTGCTGGGCTAGTGCCATTCACCTTTACCGACTGGGTAAAGGATATTAGCGAGCGACTCTCCGGCCTGGCCGTTGATGTGGAGATGTCTGTTGATGGCACAATTTTTCGTGAGAACTTGCTATTCACCCATCGCGGTATTAGCGGTCCAGCGGCCCTGCAGTTATCCAGCTACTGGCGGCCAGGGCAGAAAATCAGTATTAACTTACTACCAGATTTGCAAGCCAGTGCGCTGTTATTGGATTATAAAAAATCCAGCGCTAAGTCATTATTGCGTAATCTATTATCACAGCATCTATCCAAAGGGCTGGTGTTGGAATTACAAAATCTCTACTGGCCCAATCATGCCGATAAACCCATGGCCGAGATGCCCGACTCTGCACTAATGGAGGTAGCAGCGCAGCTGCAAGATTGGCAACTAAAACCCTCCGGCACCGAAGGCTATCGCACCGCCGAAGTCACCTTATGCGGCGTAGATACAGATCACCTATCGTCAAAAACCATGGAGTGCAAAACCCAGCCAGGGCTGTATTTTATCGGAGAAGTGATGGATGTAACCGGACATCTGGGTGGCTATAACTTCCAGTGGGCCTGGGCTTCTGGTTATGCTGCCGGGCAGTATATCTAGCTTTATTTGCGGTTGGCTTTAGCCTTTCTGCGTCGCGCAGCAGCTTTTTCCAGTCGCTCTTTTTCCCGCTCTTCTTTCTCGGCTTTAAGAATTGCCACCTGCTTCATTTCTGCATCAATCATTTCTGGAGTCTCAAAACCCAGTGGTCCTAGAGTACCGGCGCGCAGTTCATTGACAAAGATGGTGGATACTCGTTCTAAATCCACTCTGCCGCCGGCGCGCAAACAGCCGCGTTGGGCGCCAATAATTTCCAGCAGTTCGATTTCTGTCTGCGGCAGGTCATCAATATTAAAGCGTTCTCTAAGCCGCTGCGGATATTTTTCAAGCAGAAACTCGGCAGCAAAAAAGGCGATATCTTCATAGCTGACCGCGGTATCTTTAATTGCACCTGTAGTGGCCAGGCGATAGCTTCCCTGGGGATTTTCAATTTTTGGCCAGAGAATACCTGGAGTATCCAGCAGCATAATGCCATTGCGCAGATTGATTCGCTGCTGCCCTTTGGTAATCGCCGGCTCATCGCCGGTTTTGGCGATATGTCGGCCAGCCAGACAGTTAATCAGTGATGATTTACCCACATTGGGAATACCGGTAACCATAGCTAAAGTATTACCACCCTCCCGCTGGGGGTAGAGCTTATTAATCAGATCAATAATTTTAGCGCTCGGATCATGGTTCTTTAAATCCAGAGCCATGGTTTTGGTATTGCTCTGTTGCTCAAAATAATCCTGCCACTGGTGGGTGATAGCCGGGTCGGCAAGATCAGTTTTATTAAGCAGCTTGATATAGGGTTTTTCAGCACACAGACCCTGAATAAAGGGGTTGGAGCTACTAAAGGGAATGCGTGCATCCAGAACTTCAACAACGATATTAACCTGGGGCAGGGCCTCGATCATTTCGTTGCTGGCCTTGCGCATATGGCCGGGGTACCACTGAATTGACATGGGGTCTCAGTCTCTGGGACGGTTGCTAATACCCTATTCTAGCATGTTGTCTCAGGGCTATGGTCTACTCGCCTGGTCTGTATTGCCGTTGAATTTTTTTAGCTCGCAGCTTGGCATCAAATAATGGGTCATGGAGTACTTCATCTACATAGTCCTGAGCTTGGTCCGCATAATGAGGCGAGGTCTCGTCCAATGTAGCGGCACCAAACTGATGAATGCCACGCACCTTCTGTCTTCCTTCAGCGTCCCAAGAGACCATATAGTACAGCCCATCACCAGCCACATTGGTGAGATAGCCATCCTCCTCCATACCAGTGCCATAGATGGCTCTCAATGTATCTGGTCCACCGCCCACAGGTAGGTTGAGGTCGCCGCGCACATGCCGACTGATATCGCCCCATAGAGGGTCGAGGCGGCCCACTTTATCGAGCAGGCGGTCACTGCAACGAAAAAGCTCTTCGCGGATATCTGGTACAGGCTTGCCTTTTTGTTCGGCCAGCCATTCGGTGCCTATAACACAGGTGCTCAGGGCGGCACCGCGGTTTTCAATATTGGTGTTGCGGTCCCAGTTGGCAATAATCTGCTGAGCATCCTGATACTTTTGTTCTGCACCACTCAGATCCAGTTCTAATACTTGATTCAAAAAGGCCATAGATCTGGACTTAGTACTAAAGCTTTTGTCGTGCTTGATATCAAAAAATTCCTGCTCGGAGATGGTGCCTAGCTCGGCAAATAATTCCAGCCCGCGATCGGCACGGTTGGTCATGCGGGTAGGGAAGCCATCTTCAATACGATAATTTTCTTTCACCGGGTTAGAGCCTTCCGCCGTGATATGGAAAGGGCTCTGGTTAGCACTGTGGATATAACCGGCCTTAGGGTTGATAACCTGAGGTAGCTGGTCAAAGGGCATATATTGATCCCAGATCAGGCTGCTGTCATCACCGGGCAGATAATGGGCCCAGTTATAGCCGCTCACTCGATTGGGCGTGAGGCTATTATGTACAAACATGGTATTGCCTTCGCGGTCGGCATAGACCAGATTAAAACTGGCAAACGAATGGATGCGCATGGCGTTGCGCCATT
>Ga0206129_10008199_pt1 | contig 10090 bp, 3 predicted proteins | sample Helgoland_Spring_8_FD_148616 | JGI IMG/M metagenome (GOLD analysis project Ga0206129, IMG submission 148616) | Pelagic subsurface seawater microbial communities from Kabeltonne, Helgoland, North Sea - Helgoland_Spring_Bloom_20160502_2 | ecosystem: Environmental > Aquatic > Marine > Epipelagic ...
GATAAAGAGCTTTCTGTTCCAAATTGATATTCCTTCTGCATCTGGAGGCGACATGTTGACTTTGGAGCCTTTATTATAATGTCCGCCTGAAACGCCTGTTGCATTTTTTGGTATGACTTTTCCGCGACATGCGACCGAATTGTTTTTTTCGATACAGTCGATGAGCGCGTCTACAGCTCCGTAGGCTAGACGGCCGTCATCATCGAGAAAAAGAATATAGTGGCCTTGCGCAAGCTCAGCTCCAATATTTCGGCCTCCTGAGCACCCATAGTTGAATCCTATATCAATAATTGAATGCTCGGCAATGAGGGATCGAATAGTATTCGGGGCGGGTTGGCAGGTGTTGTTTATGATTATCAACTCGTAATCTTGCCTGAATAGATAAGGCTCGAGATCTTCCAGCAGCGCTTTAAGGTCGTCAAATCCTTGATGGACAGCTACGATAATTGAATATCGAACATTTAGCTTTGGTATTAGTCGGGTTTTATCGGTGATGTCTGTTTTTATCAGGGGCTGAATTTTTTGAATGATTTCGTTAGCGCCGTCAAAGTCTCTGTTTATGAAAAGATTTTTTGCAGAGTGATACTCATCTGATAAGGTTGATTTCATAAGCTCCGGGCTTCTCTATGCAAGTTTTTTTTGGATGCTGATTAGGGAATAAGAAAACCAGGATTTGAGCTTGTGGGTGTTATAAAAAAGCAACAAGGCATGGTGATTTGCTAGGCTTTTTTGCAGCTTGTAAACTAAAAACAAACGCATAAAAGATTTCTTCGAAGTTATGATTTTATGTTTTCGCGCTAACCGAAAAACGCCAAGAAATTTCTTTTTAGTATCTTTGGATATTTGATCTTCGTGCAGGTCATTTTTGATAAAAGCGATATCCCAATCGTAAATAATCATGCTCTTATGATCAATGGCATCTAAATACATGTCCCAATCTTGGCACGAGGGTAAATTGGTAAATTGCATCTTTTGAGTGGCTTTTTTCGAGAAAACAATGCCACCTAAAGGGCCTAAGCAGTTTTCATACTTAAGGCGCTGTTTAATACGATGTGGCTGGCTTGCCATGTTTTTTAACAGGTGTTGCTTTTTGTATGTGGCACCATCCTTTGTGATCACCTTTCGCGCAGTCACTAAAAAATCAAAGCAGGTAGTTGCGCGTAAATGGCTAATAATTCCCTCAAGCCATCCATCGGTAATGCTGTCATCAGAGTCATGGAAGTGAATGAACTCTCCCGAGGCGCGTTCAAGGCCGTATTGTCTTGCCCTTGGCGCGCCTGAATGCCTACTTAAAGTGCGCAGTTTGCACTGTGTTTTCAAGGTGTTGCTGGGTAGCTGGAGCGCTGGAGACGAGCCGTCGTCGACAACAATAATCTCAACATGATCAAGGCAATTGCTTTGTGTGACTTGCTGATCGACCGTTAGCAGCAGTTGTGCTAGCAGCTCGTGCCTATTTTTAGACGGAATGATGATGCTCAGCAGCATAAGCGTTCAAATGTTTGGGTGTTGATAGCCCGTTTTTATTGTTTACTTCTCACCTGCCGTGCGTGCTTTTTCACAACTAATGCAAACAACCCAGTGATGAATAAGAAGAGTGAGGACGGTATGGGCACCGAGCTGGCCGAAAAGCTTAAAGCGCTAGGGCTCATTTGAGGTGATTCCAAAGTTAGCGGAGCAGCCAGGGTGTCGGACTCTTGATCAACCCGCCAGGCGATGCCGTAATCCCAAAGCAATGCGGTCACGTTCTTTTCCGTGGTTACTCTAAATTCATAATCGCGCCCGGCAGACAAAAGCTGAGATATTGTCTCAGTGTTGTCTACAGAGCTGAGCGAAGCGTTGACTAACACTTCGTCATTGTCGGTTACATCGTATAGCCAGAGGTCAAGGTCATACAATAGAGCGTTAAAAAATAAGCCGTCGCCGCTGTATACATCTAAATTCCATGCCAGCGTTACATCAAGGTTGGCATCGCTAGTTAACGTTGGCAGTAAATAGCTGGCTACACTATTTAGGTTGGCATCACCCGCGCCATTGCCAAAGGCTTCGTCATAATCAAAGCCAAGCAGGCTCACTGATGTGTTGCCACCATCTTCCTGACTGTCTTGCTCGCCGCCGGTGAGTATTTGGTGGCTATTGTGTACGTTTGCCTGGCCAGCACCAAACCGGCTATCTAAACCGTTAGATGTGGCATAGCCTGCGGCGCGATAGTTGGTTATGTCTGCGATGTACTCGGGCTCGCCTGAGATACGCTCGCCCGCCTCATCTTTAGCAAAAGAGTTGATTCTGGTGTTACTTGTCTCGCGGTCAGCTCCGGCCATTAAAACTGCTTTCATTACTTCAGATTTTTCTGCGTTACGGGTCAGTACTTGAGTATTGGAGGGCGATACATTAGAGAAAGTAGCGGAAGCGTCTCGTGCAGTCTCTAAGAGTACCGACGTGATGGATGACGCTACCGCGGTGCCACGGCTGGTATTGCGCATGGGAGTGACTACATCGGGCCGCTGCCTGAAGCCGTTGTAAATATTGTCTATTGGGCTCCCTAGTTTGCCGCTGGAGCCGGCCGTGATGCCAATGTAAATGCTGTTAAAGCTGCTACTAAATAGAGCAGGGCTTTGTGATGAGTTGCCTGCGGAAACCAAATTGATTACATCTTCATGAGCTGTCGCCCAATCAAAGCGATGCAGGAGGGTAGCGTTATTATCGGCGCTAGATGATATTGCACTGATATTGTTGATACGGTTCTCAAACACCTTGGCGCCGAGTGAATAAAGAAATGCGCTGGGTTGGAGAGTGCTAACATAATTGGTGAGTGGCACGAGCTTATTATAAATAAAGTCAGTTAAATTGTAGTAATTGGCTTCTGCGATTCCTGTGGCTAAGCCATCGCTCTGACTGAACAGAAATTGACTGACCCGCGCAGCATGCGTTGAGTCGGCATTAGAGCCCCCCGAACGGTCGGTAAGTGTGGCTTGGCTGATGTCGGAAATGTTGGGGTAGGGTAGCCATGATTGGAGGTCTGGATTGTCTTGGCCGGTGCGCTGGGGTTCAATAATCCCAATAGTGATCCCAGCGCCATTAGGCGTATCTGCACCCATTTCGTTTAGGAGTGCTGTATACCCTACATCATCCCTAACAGTTTGTCCGTGGGCGCTTTGCATTGATATTATTGATGCTAGCGCAATAATGAATTTTAAAGAATAGCAATGGGGCGAGTTTAACAAGCGATTACCTTTTGGGCTGGGCTGGGCGGTATCTTTTTGTACAAAATATGATCTTTAGCAGCATCGCAGGCTGCAGCGTTGCATGCATATTACTGCGGCTACTGTTTCAAACTTATTATCTGCTAATCAGCGAAGGGTGCACAAATAGTTTTTTAGAATAAGTGAGTATGTTGGCTTATTGCTAAAGTTAGGCTTGTTGTTATTGTTAAACTCGATGCACGGAGCGCTTGTATGGATTTTGTGCTAAGGCAGGCTTTTTAGATCGCTAGCGCGACCAGAATGTCGGCGTTGGGCTCCAACGTATTGTCATTGTGATAGCGTTGCGCTTAGGGTTAGAGCTCTCATCGTTAAATGAGCGAACTCGATACACGTAATCTATGTTGCCTTGCCAAGTTTCTGTGAATCGTTGGCGAAAGCCTATCCGCGCTAGCATGTTTGTCTCGTTGGCGCGCTGAGCCACCTCAATGTTGCTATCGTAGCGTCGCTCAAACCAGCCTAAATCGAACTTGAGCGAGCTGAGATAAGATAGCTGCCAGTTGGTATTCCAATCTACACGGGTTGTTAGGCGTAGGGTGCCGTCGCTGGTGGCCTGCTCTCCCTGCGAGGCTTTAAATGCTGAGGTCAACCGCTCGCCGCTATAGGTTAGTGTGGCGTTATACGAATTAGTATTATCTTTGCCCCGGTTAATGTACTTGCCTCGTTGATCAACCGAAATACTATCGCGCTCACTGCCTGTCTCGGATCGCCCGGCTAGCATATCCAGGCTAAACATTTCGTTGATTACGTAAACAAAGCCGAGCTGCAACGAAACGGTATTTTGTTCGGTTTGATAAGTTTCAATATCAAAGCAGGGTGCTCTTGGGTTGCCAAGGTCGTTATTGGGGATGCCCACGGTGATTAATGAAATGGGTATAAACCCTACGGCGTCGAGGCAGCTTTGAAGGCGGCCGTCCAAATCATTGCCGGTTACATTCTCGCTCGCCGCGAGGTCCAGTAACTGGTCGGTGAAGTCTAATCCGAGGCTTTCGTCGGGTGTGTATCGAGCGTAGCTTGCCCGAGTTTGCAATTGAAGGCGCGAACTCAGTGTATGTTGCCACAGCCCGTTGGCGCTGTAATAAGCATAGCCTTGCAAGTTGTTACTTTGGTAGTCACGCACAGATCCGCTCAGGCTGCCTTGTAAGGTGTTTTTTTCATTAGGGCGATAAAAGCCGCTAAACGTAAGACTGTTGGCATCGGCGCGAGTGGCCGCTGTTTCGCGAGAGCCAACGTCAGTGTCTTGGTCTTCCAGCGTGCGTGCCGAGGTGTGCATGGTTTGTGCTGAAGCTGAAATTGAGCCTTTTTCAAATTGTCGTTGGTAGCTGAAGGCCGCTGACTGATCATCGGTATCGAACCGCGTTGCATTAAATCGGTCGAAATTGGCCTGTGTTTCTAATCGCAGTACCGAGATTTGATCGTCATAGCTGAAGTTAACCCCTGTGGTCAGTATATGACCCGATACTTCTTCGCCTTCGAATCCGAAACTCACATTGTCATTGTAGTTGGCACTTGAGGAGATAAATGGCGCTAGCTCATACTCCGCAGCTAGCACTGCAGGTGCTGGCAACATTTGCAGCAGCATCCCAAAACCCATCATACCGAGCATAATAATGTGTTTTTTTGTGCAAAAAATAAACGAGCCTCGAGGTCTATCAAGTTGGGCTTGCGTACGAATGACGTGCTGGGCTTGATTGTTATAGCAGTGAGCTTGCATGGTGTATTTTTGTCTCAGAATCAAAGCGATTTTATTGTAGAATGGCGCGGCTAAGACCGCGGCAAATACTGTCGGCTGTAAAAAGTATAGCAGGGCGGCACGCGAAGGTTAGTTGATTGGGATGCAGGAGAGGCAGCGTTGGTAGGCACTAAAACAAAAATCGCCATTGTCGGTATGTCTTTTCGTTTTCCTGGCGGTATAGATACTTCGGCCAAGCTGTGGGAGGCACTCTCTCAAGAGCATGATAAGGTCTCTCAAATCTCGGCTAGCCGCTGGGATAGCTCGCTTTTTGAACACCCCGATAAAGCTTCGCCGGGCACCAGTTACATCTTTCAGGCGGGGCAGATCGACAACGTCGATACCTTCGACGCCGCATTTTTTGGTATTTCACCTCGCGAGGCCGAGCAAATGGACCCCCAGCAACGTTTGCTGCTGGAGTTATCTTGGGGTGCGCTGCAAGACGGCGGTCAGCCGGTAGAAAAGTTACGCGGTACTCAATGCGCAGTCTTTATGGGCGTTGCCAGCAACGACTATGTCAACCGGCACCTCGAAGACCTGGCATCGGCCGACACTTACACTATGACCGGCAACACTGGCAGTATCGCTTCCAATCGTATTTCCTACTTCTATGATTTTCATGGCCCCAGCGTCTCAGTCGATACGGCTTGTTCCTCATCGCTTGTGGCTGTGCACGAGGCGTGCAAAAGTTTGTGGCAGGGCGAGGCCAGTGCCGCGCTGGCCGGCGGTGTTAATTTATTGCTGCACCCGGCGCCTTTTGTTGGTTTTTCTAAGGCTTCGATGCTTTCGCCCACTGGGCGTTGCAAGCCTTTTTCTAGCCAGGCCGATGGTTACGTTCGTTCGGAGGGCGCAGGCATTGTTTTGTTAAAGCGCCTTGAGGATGCCATTCGTGATGGCGATCGCATCCATGCTGTAATCACTGATTCGGCTATTAATAGTGATGGTAAAACCAATGGTATCAGCCTGCCGTCTAAAGCTGGGCAAAGTGAGTTACTGGCATCGCTATACAGTGACGGCAAGGTCGACATAAACACGGTTGACTACATCGAGGCGCACGGCACTGGTACGCAGGTGGGTGACCCTATTGAAGCCGCAGCGCTAGGCGAGCAATTGGGCCAGCGGCGCTCGCATAACCGTGTGCTCCCCATCGGTTCTATTAAAGGCAATTTAGGGCATTTGGAAACCGCATCGGGTATTGCCGGGCTGATTAAGCTGGTGCACTGCTTGAAGCATCGCACCGTGCCGCCAACTGCCAATACCGATGGTGCCGGTGAGAATATTGATTTTTATGATTTGAATCTTCGTGTTAATCAGCAGATGCTCGATTTAAGTGATATTGATAGACCTCTACGCATGGGGGTTAATTCATTTGGTTTTGGTGGTGCAAATGCGCACGCGGTACTAGAAGAGTACGTGGCTGAGTCCAATCAAACAGAGCCGTTGCCTCAAACCGCTGCGAATGTGCCGCCACTTTACTTAGCGGCCAATAATGCGACTGCATTGCGTACACTGGCGGCCAAGTACGGCCAGCTGCTTGGCAGTGGTCGTGCTAGTTATTACGATATTGCTTTGCATAGCTTTACTAGACAAAGTCGACTGGCCGAGGGTGTGGTGTTCACCGGCGACTCGCCTGATAGCATAGCGCGGGCGTTAGATGATTTTGTAGTAGATGACGCCGCGGAGCATGCCCATACCGGCCGTTTTATTGCCGGTGATAAACCATTGGCATTTGTGTATAGCGGTAATGGTAGTCAGTGGCAGGGCATGGCCTGCGAGTTACTAGAGCAAGATCCAGACTTTGTTGCCTTAATCGAACAAGTCGATTCGGTATTTTCCAAGTACATTCAGTTTTCAATCAAAGACGAGTTGCAGCGCGATATAGACCACTCGCCAATGCGGCTAACTGAGTATGCCCAGCCATTGTTGTTTGCCACGCAAGTTGCGCTTACCCAGTGGTTTGCTGCGCGAGGGCTGGTGCCTGACTATGTGTTAGGACACAGCGTAGGCGAAATTGCTGCTGCTTGGGCATCGGGTGCGTTAACGTTAGATGATGCTATGCAAGTGGTTGCCGTGCGCAGTGCCAGCCAGGCATTGACCCGCGGCACTGGGCGTATGGCCGCTGTGGCAATAGCCCTACAAAAAGCGCAGGCGTTGCTTGAAGAGTTAGCTATTCAAGGCGAAGTTGAAATTGCCTGTGATAATTCTAACAACTCGGTTACGTTATCGGGCTCGCTGGCCAAGCTCAAAGTTGTTGAGGCCTATTGTGAAGCGCAGGCCATTCGCTTCAAGTTGTTAGATCTCGATTATGCCTTTCACAGCCGTTATATGGATCCGATCAAATCGTCCATACTCGATGCACTCAAACATATTAAGCCGGTTAAAAGCGCCCGGTTCATCGGTACTACGGCAGTCGATAAGTCGGCCGGTGAATGGCTAGATGCCAATTACTGGTGGCGTAATATTCGCGATTGCGTGACGTTTAGAGGCGGCGTCAATGAAGCGATTGATTTAGGCGCGAGAATTTTTGTTGAAGTGGGCCCGCACCCGGTGCTGCGTGCAGCCATCCAAGACCAGCTTAGAGGTTCGCGTAATAAAGGCGTAGTGATTGCATCAATGACGCGGACTGGCTCGCAATACTTAGAGCGCGATGCTGTTCTGTATAAGGCTTTTTTAGCGGGCCATGCAATTGATTGGGCGCACTGTTTCCCTGCCGCTGGCCAGTGGGTAGATGTGCCGGCTTACCCCTGGCAGCGACAGCGTTACTGGCTGGAATCGGGCGTAGATATTGAATGTTTGGTCGATCGTAAGCGCGCACATCCATTATTGGGCTATCGGCTGCAATCGACGCTACCGATTTGGGAAATTAATTTAAATGCCAGTGATCCTGTTTATTTGCAGGACCATGTGGTGGGTGGCAGTACCGTTGTGCCGGGCTCGGCTTATGTAGAGCTGGCTTTAGCCATGGCCGCCGATTGGTATGGGTTTAGCGACTTTGACCTTAAGGATATGATGATTGTGGCGCCACTCGTCATCGATGAGGACGATCATAAGTTGCTGCGTTGCACACTTAATGTTGAGCGCAATATTTTTTCTGTAAGTAGCCGCCCGCGGGCGAATCAAGATGGATGGACGCTACACTGTCGCGGAAAAATAGCTGAAGCCGGTGTCAATGAAGTGATGGCGGACACTTCTGCTATTGGCCAGTTGCTAGAGCAGGCAAAGACCGTTGCTATTGATCAATTTTATGCAGAGCTTGGCGCTCGCGGCTTGCAGTACGGTGACACTTTTCAGGTGGTGCAAAAGGCTGCCTTAAATGAAAACTTGGTTGTGGCTAAATTAAGTTTGCAGGCCATGCAGTGCGATACAGGGCATTACGCCCATCCGGCTGTGCTCGATGGTTGTTTTCAGCTTGCTGCGCTGTTGGTGCCTGAGCATTATGCCGACTTGGCGTATTTGCCTGCGCAAATTGATCAATTGCGTTGGTTGGGTTCTACCGACGATGTACTTGCCAGCATAACGTTGCGTTCGGTTAATCGCCGCCAGCTGTGCATTGACATTGTGATGGTTGATCAATCAGGTCGGTTGGTTTTATCGGCTAAAGGTTGTCGATTTAAGCCCATGCGCCTGGAAATGGCCGAGAAGCCGGTAGGTCGCTATCAGTGGCAGACATTTTTGTCTAACGAAAAATCTAAGGCTGCACAGCTATTTTTTGCCAATTTTTCTCAGTGGTTCGCCGACTATCAGCGAGGGCTTGCATCGCGCGTCGAAGATGCTCAATACTTTGGGCGAAAAAACCCCACCAGCATTGAGCAACACTATGCCGAATTTGTGCCGTTGGTCGACGCTTTATTGGGCAGCCTCTCGATAGAATTACTTCGAGCTATGAGCCTTGATGGAAAAAATGTTTCGTCAGTCGATTTGGCTGCCCGCGGTAAAACATCGGTTTTAGAAAAAAACTTTTTTAGCTGGATGCTGCAAGTCGGGGTTCAAGAGGGTTTGCTAGAGCAGCAGGACGCAGGTGAGTACGCGTTTGTTGGCGCTATGGATGAAACGGTTGATGATATTTGGCCGTTGTTGAACGAGCTCAGTGGTCATGGTGATGAGCTGTTGCTCTTAGCGACTTCTGTGCAAGCGCTAAAGCAGCTTTTTACAGGCAAAAGTGGTCGGCATATCACGGGCGTAAATCATGTCGATGGTGTATTAAATGCCGAAAAAATCACCGACTTTACTCAAGATAAAAACCATCGCGTTTATGTCGAAACTCTTTACCGCCAGGGCCATGCTTTCGCTACAGGTAATTGGCTGGTGGCTGAAACGATTCAGTCTTGGTTAGCTAGCCGCGCCACTGTTTCGGGCGTTAATATTTTAGAAGTCGATGCGGCCTTTACCGGTCTTGCAAGTGGTGTTGCCAGTCAGCTAATGGCCGAGGATAACTACGCCTTGTTTACTTGTTCTTCCTCTGGGTTTAGTCAGGCTAATGCAGAGTTAAGTGGTTTTCATAATGTTGGCGTGCAATATGTTGAAGATTTTGCGCAGATGGCTCGGGATGATTTGCTCGCTGTATTACCGGGCCAAAGTCATGGCTACGATATTATAGCGCTGGGTCACCTCCGAGGCAGTGCAGGGGTTGTTAAGCAAGTCGTTGAGGTTGTGGTTGGCTGTTTGAAACCCGGTGGTGTGTTGGTACTGGCTGGTCACGCGAATAACCGACTAGACGATGTGTTGCTCGGTTTGGATGTTCATTGGTGGCAAGCTCATCAAAATTCGGGTGTTGGTAATCTTCTTGGCCAAGATGCCTACGTCGAGTTGCTGACCAGCAAGGATCTTGAGGTGGCGCCGTTAGTGCTGCCCGAATCAGTTTGTGCCGATTCGGATTTTGTTTTGGTTGCGCAAGCGCAGGCAGAATCTAAGGCAGACAGTCAGGTTAGCTTTGCTGTCTCCACGCTAGGCGATGGGCGCAGCGATCTACTTAATAATGCGCCAGCAGGCGAGCTGAGCGCACCTGCGGCTCAAGAATTATGGGTGGTCATGTTGGCCGGCAACGCTACTGCTCAAAGCGCTGCTGCAAGCAATGAACTTATAGCCTATTGTCAAAAGCACG
>Ga0206129_10008217_pt1 | contig 10068 bp, 6 predicted proteins | sample Helgoland_Spring_8_FD_148616 | JGI IMG/M metagenome (GOLD analysis project Ga0206129, IMG submission 148616) | Pelagic subsurface seawater microbial communities from Kabeltonne, Helgoland, North Sea - Helgoland_Spring_Bloom_20160502_2 | ecosystem: Environmental > Aquatic > Marine > Epipelagic ...
GGGGAAAGGTGGGCGACTGGGGTAATCGCTCCAGTTCGACCAACCTGTAAATGAATGGCTTCAAGGATGGTTTCCTGCCGTTCGGTCTCGAACTTGTAGGCAATCGCCCAGCGGGGTGATTTGGAGGTATGACCTGCCTCTGCCTGAAGGGCAAAGGAGTTTAGCTTAATGACCGCTCCGTCGGTGGGATAACCGTAGCTATGCCTTAATTGATCAAGTTCCTGAATGGATTTCCAGGCGTCATCTGCATGGTCAACTTGGCGAAAATATTCCACTGCGGGTACACCCCAACGGGAGAGGGCCTGATGAAATTCAGAAAGATTGGAAAAATGGTTTTCCGGAGTGCATGCTCCCAGGCCATAAAGAACAATTTCCAGTTTTCGTTTTCTTGCTTCCTTGGGATCGAGCAATTTGATGGTTCCAGCAGCCAAATTTCGTGGGTTGGCGTAAAGCGAAAGTTCGTTCTTTTCCCTCTCACTGTTGATTCGTTCGAACTCTTGATGACTCATATAAATTTCTCCGCGAATTTCAATGAGTTCTGGCAGGCTTGATCCACTTAGTTGATGGGGTAAATGTTCAAGGTGTTCGAGGTTTTGGGTGACTACATCTCCCTCCACACCATTTCCACGGGTGGTGGCAGTGACTAGTTTTCCATTCTTATAAGTCAGAGAGATCGCGACTCCATCAATCTTGGGTTCGACCACATAGGAAAGTTTTTCGGTTTCAAAAATTCGTCTTAATCGTTGATCGAATTCAATGAATTCTTCCTCATCATAAGTATTATCCAAGCTGAGCATCGGTTTGAGGTGGCGATGCGAAGAAAAGGATTCCAGGCGATCGTCCCCAACGACGGGAGGTTGAGCATTGTTCGAATGCTCAGAGCTTTTAGAAAATAACCCCAGAGGATCGATCTCTGCCTCTAATTCTTCGAGTTCCCGTTTTTTCTGATCGTAGAGTTGGTCAGAAATACCTGGTTGAGCTAATCGGTAGTAAAGTTCGTCGTGCCGTTTGAGTTCGGCCTGTAACTCCTCAAGCCGTTGAGTTTTTAATTTATCCGTCTTGGAAGCACTCATTTTTGAACCATGGAGGAACACGCCCGTTCCATACGATCCAGTGCTTGACCGAGCAAATTTTTAGAGCATCCAAGGTTTAGCCGCAAAAAGCCGGGAGATCCAAAGTCGGAACCATCCGAAAGGCCAACCCCATGTTCTTCGAAAAAACGATGCGGATTCTCAGCCTTTAGTTCCCGGGCATCTATCCAAAGTAAATAAGTAGCTTCGGGAGAGTAGGGCGTCAGTCCGGTCATTTTGTGCAAGCGTTCGAGGGCGAAATCTCGGTTTTTACGCAAATATTTAAGTAGTGCCTGACGCCATTCTTCTCCTTGCCGATAAGCAATTTCAGCCAAACGAAAACCCATGGCTGGAGGGTCAGGTACGATACCGGCCATGGCCTTCTTGAAGCGTAAACGAATGTCGGGGTTAGAAATTACCGCAAAAGAACAACCGAAACCGGGAAGGTTGTAAGTTTTACTGGGAGCCATCAGGGTGATTGTACTTTCGGCGATTTTTGGGTTCAGGTTGGCCAACGGAAGATGTTTGAGGTTTGGCTCGAGGAGGAGATCACAATGGATTTCGTCGGAGCAAACAAGTAATTCTCTTTCTTCTGCCCAGCGGGAAAACCGTTCGAGTTCTTGATTGGTAAAAGCGGTACCTACTGGATTGTGAGGATGGCAGAGAAGAAAAAGGTCGCCGGGTTGGGTCGGTGTCTTTTCCAGGAGCTCGAAATCCATGGAGAAACGATTACCCTGAAGTCTCAGGGGGAGTTGAGTGCAGGTTAAATCAAAGTTTCCCGGTGCCGATAAAAAGGGTGGGTAAACAGGTACATGGGTGAGCACCTGGCTGGCATTGTCTTGTTGCATACGGCAACAAACATTAAGGGCACAGACCATGCCGGGTAGCCAAACGATCCAGTTGGGATCAATTTTCCAGTCATATAAACGACTGGTGTATTCAAGAACGGCGTCGGTAAGCTCAGGATGGCACTTGGCATAACCGTAATTGCCAAATTCGGCCTCTTTGCGAGCTGTATCAACCACTGCAGGTGGTGCTCGAAAGTCCATATCGGCAACCCATAGTGGGAGGATATCTCTACCTGAATATTTTCCCCACTTTAAACTTGGTCTGTCCTTTCGGTCGGGACAGTCATCAAACCATGAATAAACACTCAATCGTCCCTCCCGCCTATTTAAATATATCGTTTATTGCCAAGAGTAGAGATACTTCAGAGTGAAGTAATGAAGTTCGGCCTCGAAAGCTCGTTGGTATTCCAAACTCACCCCGTGTATGGCATCAAACCACCAAGTTATGCCCGTATCTACGGTGAATTCATTTTCTCCAAATTCCGACCATAAACCTAAAAACCGGCCACCCAAATGAAGAGATAAGGAATTAGTAAATTGTAATTCGGTACCCAAGAGCAGGCTCCAGGTAAATCCATCGTCTCCTAACTTGATCGGTCTTTCATCATCAATAAAGCCTACACCTGCACCCAGATAGGGACGAAGTCGTAATGACCTCCCGCCAACCCCTTGGAAATGAGCAAGGTAATCCGCCCCTAAGTTCCAGGAGGATGCATCTTGGCCACCAAAATTCATAGTTCCGTAATCAAGATAAATACTGAGGTCTGAATTTGCATCATTGGGAGAACTGGCAGTGATACGTAGAAAATCTCCCTCCCTGTTGTCGGTTCCTCCGCTTCCATCGGCCATACTATATCCAAATCCGAGGAAATATTCCCCCAATCGTGCTTTTGCCGAAAGTGAGGTGGTTATGGTAATACAAAGAAGTGCAAGGTAGAGGGTTGATTTCATAGACCCTCTATCAAACCACCCCCCCACAGCCCGTCAATCGACAACTCTGTAATATCCAAATAATTTACAAGCCGTTTTCCTTGGCTCTTTGATGGGTAAATAGACGTAGGAAGAGCAGGGTGGATAGAGTAACCAAAGCAACAGACAACCAGGCCACGCCTTGGTAGCCCATCATGCTAAGCATCCAATAACCAAGAAAAGGAGCAAGTGCCCCGCGAAGTCCAGTTAGGGCAACATGGGCACCCATGTACCTGGCCTCCATCCCTTCAGGTGCAAGTTTAGTTACCCACAAACTCCATGCAATTTTAGATCCCCCAACTCCTACTCCCGCAAGCATGGCACCCAGAGATACCCCGAGTAATCCATCAGCATGAAAATAAACCAGGGTGGCTGCGATAAGGATAAGGTTAAGAGAGATGCGAAAAAACAAGAAACGAATACGGTCAAAAAGTTCTCCCCAAAGTCGTGAACTTATAATTCGGGCAACAGAAAAGATTACCACCGTGACCAAGGCTATTTGTTCGTTACTCAAATCTAGCCCGCCAGAACCGCTCAGGTATTCCACCCGCAGGGGTAGAGTCATGATAATTCCCAGTCCCATAACCATCCACGCCAGTAACATGCTGGCAAATAGCCGATCTTCTTTAAGCAATTTAAAACTGTCCAATAATCCCGGGTTTCGGTTCCCCTTAGTAATGGGTTGTGAAGGAATTAAAAAGAGTGCAACAGCAGACCCCAAAGAAACCAAAGCCATGGCCCGAAAAATCCATCCGGGGTCAGCAGTTTGAGTGTCGAGGTAGGCTCCCCCTCCGTAGGATAGTACCATACCAATGGCAGCAGAAAGAATGAAGTTCCATGCTAATTTTTTTCCGCGTTCATTTGATCCATAGTTCCTGGAATATACTTGAATCATAAAGCCCGGGAGTTGTGAAAAACAGACTTGGGCCAGAAATAAAGAGATAGCCAGAGCCCAGGGGTCTTTGAGTTGAGCGGCAAAAAATAAGCAGGCTGAAGAAATTAGCATCAGCAAAGCACAGAAGCTACTGGTGGATAAAGCAGTCCAAGCCGCCAATCTTTGCATGTATGGAACAAGTAATAATCCGGCGGATACTCCAGAGGCGAGGATCGCTTTAATGGTATCGGATGCATCAAGAAAACGAATGGCAATGAGGATGGCAAAGGTTCCGAAACCCACCTCCAATATTCCACTCATCGAACTGTTAACTAGGTCGAGATGAAAGGTTCGCCGGGCAATGGATTGATGACTTGGAGGAGGGGACATAAGTTTTGTTCCGATTAAGTCATGCATGAATGAAAAAGGTTGGAATATCGAACGAATAAGCCTTGTTCTCGAGAAAATCCTTATATTAGGTAGGTCATTCTTTTAACTGAATCTGCTTTTATGAATAATCAATTGAGGAAACGAAACTTTTTACTTCTACCTTATTTTACTCTCCTTTTGACCTTGGGTGTATCGGCTCTGGTAGCTAAGCCTGCCTTTGAATGGACCACCGATCACATGCAGGTAGGAGTGCGTTGGCAGCCATCTGTTTCGAGGCCGCTCAATAATATATATGAAATAACCCGCCCGGTACTTGGAGAGCACAGCAGTTATGCTATGTTTTGGGTAGCATGGCCACAGGTGGAACCAAGCGAGAAGTATTGCGATTATCAAAATAATCCATCGGGTGGTTTGAAAATGTTCGATCAGGTGGTCGATATGGCAAACGAGAAGGGATTGTTTGTTGAATTTGTTTTCTTTGGTACACCCGGCTGGGCATCAGAAATTGCCCCTAATGGGGGACGCAGGCCAAAGCCCGATCATTTTAATGCTTTTCTTTCGAGATTAGCCCAACACTTTAAAGGACGCGTACATTCCTGGCAACTCGGGCATGAGACCAACCTAAAGAGCATCATCCCAGGTGCAGATGTTGAATTTTTACATAACGAGATCTTTATCAAGGGAGCAAAGGCGATTCGTGGAGTCTACAACCAAGAGCCTGCTATTCCCGTATTAATTTCCACATCAGGAACTTCTCCTTGTCAGGGTTGTCCGGTCATCGATGGATTAAAGGGGTTGGGTGGACAGGCGGTGGATGATTATTTTGAGCAGAAAATTCGCAACCATGCCCTGCTCGATCTCGTAGATTCTTTAAATATAAATGTTTCCGACCATCACGATGGCTATGGGATGATGGATGGTAGCTATATTACTTCGACTTGGGGAAATTATGATTTGGTTCGTCAAAAATTAGACCGTGAGGGCTACTGGTGGAAACCAATCGTTTCCGCCGAGGCTTGGGTGAATTGGAACGACGGTAAACTTGGGTCGATGATACTGAGTGCTGATGTGAATGGAGATGGTCGAAAAGATGAGGTCGATAGTTTTTACAAGACCCTTACCTTGATGGGGAAATCTATGGAGCGGGGAATGAATGTGATGAATTTTTTATGGACTGATAATGAAAGCCCATGGGCTATGGGGCTTACCAAGAGGCGCGATTACAATGGCCGGGTGGGAGAATTAAGACCCGACTTAGTCATTCCTGCTTCCGATGGTGGCCCAGCAATCATTACACAGAAAGTTTCGCTGCGTGGTGCAGATCAGAATTTTAGGGTTTCAGATGGGCAGGGAAAAAATTTCAACATCAACGATTATCAAAATCCCCCTGATCCCAATCACTTACAGTTTTATATTTGGAAGTGGTTTTCTCAGGCAGGTGGAGCAAGAGATGAGGTTATCCGACATGCCATGGCAGGGGAGATTGGAAACGATTTATCGGTTTCTGGACCCGGTTATACGGGGAATGAGCGATACCGCGTTTCCACCTGGAATCGGACGAGGAAAATATTTACCAATTTGATTTATTCTAGTGGTGGTTCGGGAATTGCCGATGCCAAGGTTTCCATCCCCGCAAAAATCCAGCAAGGTAAACGGTTTAATCATTCAAAATCACGCCGGGATTTTCGGGGGGAAGGATTTACAAATGGTTCTTATTACAAGGTCGATGTAATCACCAAAAATATCAATCCAACCACGGGTGAGGATGAGGATGTAGAGCTGTTTGAACTTGGGCCATATCGGGTACAAGATGGTGTTTTGAATGTAAGTATTCCCCGGATGAATAAGTTTACTAGGGTGGACTTTTTGCCATCTAAAATAGGAAAAGGAAAGAGATGATTGAGATGAAAAGATTAGTTGGTTTGGTTTGTTTTATTGGAGTCGGTCTTTGGTTGCATGGTGAGGATAAACGTCCGGCCAAGCCAAATGTTTTATTAATGTTGGTGGATGATTTGGGTTGGCAGGATGTAGTTTGTTATGACCTGGACGAGCCCTGTCCTTATGAGACTCCCAACTTGGATAAATTAGCCAAGCGTGGGGTACTTTTTCGTAACGGTTACTCTCCGGCGCCAGTTTGTAGCCCGAGTAGATGTGCGATCATGAGTGGGAAGCATCCCGCACGTACTATGAGTACCACGGTTGCATCAGGGAAACCTCTCTCTGCTTTTCATCCCCAAAATTCATTTATTGCTCCCTGGTGCCGTGGAGGTATGGATACAAAAGAAATTACCATTGCCGAGGCTTTGAAGTTGAATGGATATCGAACTGGCCATGTAGGGAAGTGGCACATCGCGATCCAACATTATGCCTTTCCGCAACCAAGCGACGAGGGATTTGATTTTACCAGTCACTATGCCGGTAACCCACAAGCCCGGGGTGTTCAAAACGGAATGCCTAATCGATTGGACAGTTTTGCTTCCAGGAAGAGTGAAGACCCTTACCGATTGGACGAGGCCGGATTCCCTCGGGACCATGTAACCGAGGAAGCTCTTCGATTTCTTAGTGAAAATAAGAATTCACCCTTTTTCCTTTATTATGCCAGCTGGTTGGTTCATTCGCCTTTGCAATCAAGAAGTCAGGAACTCTTGAGAAAATACTGTGAGAAACTGGGGGTGGACTACCCAACAAATCCGAAAGGCTGGCTCTTGGAGGGCCAACGAAATCCGTATTATTGTGCCATGGTTGAATCTCTCGATCATTACATTGGTAAAATGTTGAAGTATCTGGAGCGCACAGATGATCCACGCTGGCCGGGTCACAAACTGGTGGAAAATACCTACCTCGTATTTACCTCAGATAACGGCGGTATGGAAGGACACCATGAGGAGGTATTTACGGATAATTTACCCCTTGATAAAGGAAAGATTTATATTCGAGAGGGTGGAATCCGTGTGCCCTTCATCATTGCTGGTCCCAATATTCCAAGTGCCGTTGAAAGCGATGTGGTCGTCAATGGTTTAGACCTTCATCCCACAATTCTTGGGTGGACAAATACACCCCCCAATGCGGGCCAAATTCTCGATGGGAGTGATCTCGGAGATATGCTGTTAGTCGATCCCCAAGATGATAAAAGGATAATCAGTCCACAAACGAATAAACCTAGAGAATCGATGTTCTGGCATTTCCCCAATGGATATTGTCAACAGTCCGCCCATTTAAAAAATGGATATAAATTGATTTACAACCATGTCTATGAACGTCCACGCCTGGAGCTTTATCAGTTGTATGATTCTCAAGGCAAGCGGGTGGATTGGGAAGAGAAAATTGATCTTAGCCAGAAGCTTCCCGAACTTGCGAACTCGATGAATGCAGAATTGCTTGAATTTCTTGAGGGTATGGATGCGGGGATGACCTATTATAATCCTACCTGTACGAGGGTGAAAATACCTGGGGCTAATCAACTTCTCTCTGTTATTGATGAACAGAGGACCAATCGTCGGGTGCGTTTACGCTTTAAGGAAAATGGGGCCAAGGTTACCCGGGCTCAAGTAATCTACACGATGAACGGAGATAGCAGGGATAGCGAATGGTTCCCCTTAGAGGCTCAGGTAATTTCGGCTAAGGGTAAACAACCTGCCAAAGTGGAAGCCACTCTACCTCCTCATGTTACACACTATGTCTTCAACCTGATTGACGAGAACAATTTTCTTATTTCCCACCCGCAAATGAAAAAGGGAGACTATCCAGGTGCCGCCTTGAAGGTGGTTCGTTAAACCTAAGCCCGGAAAACGGTTGTCCCAGTTAAAATATTTAAGAGCAGAATTTAGACTCGAAAGCTTTTTCTGCAGCTTCGCTACCGATCAAGATAATCTCTCCATTTTTACAAAACTCGTCTTTGGGTGAGGGAGTGATAATCGTTCCAGCATCTCCTTTAATTGCTACGATACTACAACCCGTTTTATCGCGAATTTTTGAATCCTTAACTGATACTCCAGCGAGCGACTTCGGAGTTTTTTGACTAAATACATCGAGCCCCTCGGTGATCATGAGGATTTCTGCACGGTTTAATAAATTAAAGATGGTGTTAGCACCCATCCAGTCTTGAGACATGACGAAATCTGCTCCAGCCCGGTGGAGGGGTTCGACATTTCGATGAAGAAATGCCCGGCTGACAATTTGAATATCAGGACGCAATTTTCGGCAATAAATGGTGAGGTACATATTGCTCTCATCATTATGACTGGTAATGACAACGGCAGGGGCTTTGTTTATACCAGCCCGTTCGAGCACGGCTTTTTCAGAGGCGTCTCCCAGGATTGAATTATCCACCATGCCGGCTTTTTTCTCGTCGGTTTCGATCACCCGGTAGGGCACATTCATCTCGTGCAGGGTCTTGGCAGTTTCCCTGCCCACCCGGCCGGCTCCTATGATAATGACGGGAGCGGAGTTGGAGGAAAAGTTTTTAAAGTCATGATCATACTTGTCAAAACTGGTCTGAGTTCCGGCAAGCAAAAGGACGGTGTGGTTATTAAGCATGGTAGTCGCTTCCGGGGTTTCAAAGTTCCCCCGCTCCCAAATTCCCACCACATTAACTCCATATTCTTCACGAAGTGTGGTTTCCTGTAATTGTTTTCCAACCAAGGGAGTTCCATGGACAGTTGCTTCTGCGATCAAGACCTCCCCAAAAGAACCAATCACATGAGTATTATTATCGGTACAGGAGATTCTGCGGGCAAGAAAACTGCCCATCTGCTTGGCAAAACGAATGACATGATTGGCTCCTGCCAATTCGATAATATCTTCCGAACTTGGATTATTACAGGTGCCAACGATGGGAAGCTTAGGGTCAACATCCCGGGCCCGAAAGGCCACATTGACATTGCGGATATCGTCGTCTGTAGCCACGACCATGGCAGCGTTCTTAATCCCCGCAGCCTCAAAAGTTTCGCGGTCTTCGATCGATCCAAACATAACTGGTATGCCCATGTCATGATATTTTTGGGCATCCTTTAATTTATCGATTACCAAAACAAAGGGATACCCAAACTGGCTTAGCTTTTCCATCAAAGCATGGCTAATGGAATCATAATGTGTGAGAATGACATGTTTTTGCTCTCCACATTCGTAACGCTTGGGCACACGGGCTCCCGACTGGTACTCCACAAAGGGTTTGTAAAGAAACTCCATGAAAGCAAATGGGAGAACAATAAAGAGGTAGAACACACCGGTAAACATTACTGCCATGGAGAATAAACGCCCAGTGTTTCCCGAAAAGGTGATATCTCCATAGCCCAAGGTGGACATGGTTGTGAGTACCCAGTACAAGGACTCGACCCATCCAATGTAAGCCCCTCCTCGTTCTTCGCCCATAATTGAACGGTAAAGATTCATGTATAGAACCACAAAGACCGCCAAGACAACAAACAGTTTTAAGAGGCGGGTAACATTTTTGCGCCTATTGCGTTCCCTAAATACAGAGGGCATGAAGTGGATGGAAGCTTTCACAACTTTTTATCTTATTTAGATGGAATATCCTTGGGGTGCGAGAATGTTTTGCGCCCAACCGCTTTGATATACGAATAAGTTGCTTTCGGGTTGAAGACATGCTCCAGATCGAAGATTGCTTGTGGGGTGACTAAAATTTCCAATTTCGTATGGTTTCTCTTTTTTTGCTTCTCTTCGTTTGCTGAGGAACGATGGACACAATTTTTGGCTCCCAATCCATTATCAAAGAGTGCGGTGGTGGAAGATTGGCCACGCTTTAATGGTCTGGCAGATAATGCCAAGTCTTTGGAGTCACCTCTTTTGCAAAACTGGCCAGCGGATGGGCCTTCCTTAATCTGGTCATTAGAGAAAGGGGATGGTTATGCATCACCTGCAATTATGGACGATATTCTGGTTCTTTTTCACCGCATGA
>Ga0206129_10008222_pt1 | contig 10067 bp, 5 predicted proteins | sample Helgoland_Spring_8_FD_148616 | JGI IMG/M metagenome (GOLD analysis project Ga0206129, IMG submission 148616) | Pelagic subsurface seawater microbial communities from Kabeltonne, Helgoland, North Sea - Helgoland_Spring_Bloom_20160502_2 | ecosystem: Environmental > Aquatic > Marine > Epipelagic ...
TACAATTTCACCGAGCTCATGGCTGAGACAGTGCCCAGATCGTTACACCATTCGTGCAGGTCGGAACTTACCCGACAAGGAATTTCGCTACCTTAGGACCGTTATAGTTACGGCCGCCGTTTACCGGGGCTTCAATTCAGACCTTCGCCGAAGCTAAGCCCTCCTTTTAACCTTCCGGCACCGGGCAGGTGTCAGGCCTTATACATCATCTTTCGATTTAGCAAAGCCATGTGTTTTTGATAAACAGTCGCCTGGGCCTATTCACTGCGGCTTACTTGCGTAAGCGTCCTTTCTCCCGAAGTTACAGGACTATTTTGCCTAGTTCCTTAGCCATGAATCACTCGAGCACCTTAGAATTCTCATCTTGACTACCTGTGTCGGTTTGCGGTACGGGTAGCTATAACCTGAAGCTTAGAGGTTTTTCTTGGGAGCATGATTAGGATACTTCCGTCACCAGAAGGATCAGTTATCACTCGAATTTCAGCAGACTGGCGGATTTACCTACCAATCTATACCTACATTCTTAGACGTGCTATTCTGTCAGCACGCGTATCTTTCACTTCTCCGTCACCCCATCGCAGTTAAAGCTAGTACAGGAATATTAACCTGTTGTCCATCGACTACCCCGTTTGGGTTCGCCTTAGGTCCCGACTAACCCCCAGCTGATTAGCATGGCTGGGGAAACCTTAGTCTATTGGTGAGCGGGTTTCTCGCCCGCTTTATCGTTACTTATGCCTACATTTTCTTTTCTAAGCGCTCCAATAATTCTTGTCGAATTATCTTCAATGCCCTTAGAATGCTCCCCTACCGATTTTTCAATCCCATAGCTTCGGTGGTATACTTATGCCCGATTATTATCCACGCCCGATCGCTCGACTAGTGAGCTGTTACGCACTCTTTAAATGAATGGCTGCTTCCAAGCCAACATCCTAGCTGTCAAAGCAATCGGACCACGTTTGGTCAACTTAGCATACACTTGGGGACCTTAGCTGATGGTCTGGGTTCTTTCCCTCTCGGACATGGACCTTAGCACCCATGCCCTCACTCCCGAGTATATTTCATAGCATTCGGAGTTTGTCAGGGGTTGGTAGGCGGTGAAGCCCCCTAGCCCTATCAGTAGCTCTACCTCTATGAAACTCAACCTCGAGGCTGCACCTAAATGCATTTCGGGGAGTACGAGCTATTTCCTAGTTTGATTGGCCTTTCACCCCTACCCACAACTCATCCAAAGACTTTTCAACGTCAACTGGTTCGGTCCTCCATTCCGTGTTACCGGAACTTCAACCTGGTCATGGGTAGATCACAAGGTTTCGCGTCTACCGCACCTAACTAAAACGCCCTATTCAGACTTGCTTTCGCTTCGGCTGCGTCAATTAATGACTTAACCTTGCTAGATACGAGTAACTCGTAGGCTCATTATGCAAAAGGCACGCAGTCACCCCGAAGGGCTCCTACAGCTTGTAAGCGTATGGTTTCAGGAACTATTTCACTCCCTTGTTCAGGGTACTTTTCACCTTTCCCTCACGGTACTTGTTCGCTATCGGTCTCTCAGTAGTATTTAGCCTTACCAGATGGTCCTGGTAGATTCAGACAGAATTTCACGTGTTCCGCCCTACTCAGGATACTGCTAGGTAGTTAAATTATTTCGTGTACAGGATTCTCACCTTCTATGATTAAACTTTCCAGATTATTCCACTATAAATTAACAGTCCACATTGCAGTCCTACAACCCCACATATGCCGAAACATTTATGGTTTGGGCTATTCCCTTTTCGCTCGCCGCTACTGGGGGAATCACTTTTGTTTTCTTTTCCTCTGGTTACTTAGATGTTTCAGTTCACCAGGTTGGCTTCAAATGATGACTAGTCTTCAACTAGCCGGGTTTCCCCATTCGGAAATCTACGGATCAAAGGATATTTGCTCCTACCCGTAGCTTATCGCAGCTTATTACGTCCTTCATAGCCTCTGAGAGCCAAGGCATCCGCCATACGCCCTTAATTTGCTTTTTAATAAGTAACAATTTGTTATGTACTTTTTATGATTATTAATATTGAAATACGTCAAAGAACTTCAACTCATTTTGAGTTTAGTGGAGAATATCGGAGTCGAACCGATGACCTCCTGCGTGCAAGGCAGGGAGTTTAGTGGAGAATATCGGAGTCGAACCGATGACCTCCTGCGTGCAAGGCAGGCGCTCTAGCCAGCTGAGCTAATCCCCCTTAGCGTAGTCCCTCGCAGATTTGAACTGCGGACCTCTACATTATCAGTGTAGCGCTCTAACCAACTGAGCTAAGGGACTATAATAATAGCCACGGAGTTCAGTAGTGAGAACTGAGCTATTGGGTGAGTTAAAATATAATATTGAAGTAAGAAAAAAAGACCAACATCCTAAAATTTGAATACTCTAGAAAGGAGGTGTTCCAGCCACACCTTCCGGTACGGCTACCTTGTTACGACTTAGCCCCAGTTACTAGTTTTACCCTAGGCAGCTCCTATATGGTTACCGACTTCAGGTACTCCCAGCTTCCATGGCTTGACGGGCGGTGTGTACAAGGCCCGGGAACGTATTCACCGCGCCATGGCTGATGCGCGATTACTAGCGATTCCAGCTTCATAGAGTCGAGTTTCAGACTCCAATCCGAACTGAGATAGGTTTTAGAGATTAGCTCCTTGTCGCCAAGTGGCTGCCCTTTGTACCTACCATTGTAGCACGTGTGTGGCCCAGGTCGTAAGGGCCGTGATGATTTGACGTCATCCCCACCTTCCTCACAGCTTGCACTGGCAGTTTTCTTAGAGTCCCCGGCCGAACCGCTGGCAACTAAGAATAGGGGTTGCGCTCGTTATAGGACTTAACCTGACACCTCACGGCACGAGCTGACGACAACCATGCAGCACCTTGCATTCCGTCCGAAGAAAGATTGGTTTCCCAATCGTTCGTTATGCATTTAAGACCTGGTAAGGTTCCTCGCGTATCATCGAATTAAACCACATGCTCCACCGCTTGTGCGGGCCCCCGTCAATTCCTTTGAGTTTCAACCTTGCGATCGTACTCCCCAGGTGGATTACTTATCACTTTCGCTTAGCCACTGACAGTGTATCGCCAATAGCGAGTAATCATCGTTTACGGCGTGGACTACCAGGGTATCTAATCCTGTTCGCTCCCCACGCTTTCGTGCATTAGCGTCAATACTAACATAGTAAGCTGCCTTCGCTATCGGTGTTCTATGACATATCTAAGCATTTCACCGCTACATGTCATATTCCGCCTACTTCTATTAGATTCAAGAAATCCAGTATCAATGGCAATTCTACAGTTAAGCTGCAGGCTTTCACCACTGACTTAAATTTCCGCCTACGCACCCTTTAAACCCAATAATTCCGGATAACGCTCGCACCCTCCGTATTACCGCGGCTGCTGGCACGGAGTTAGCCGGTGCTTATTCGAATAGTACCGTCAACCCTCTACACGTAGAGGGGTTTCTTCCTATACAAAAGAAGTTTACAACCCGTAGGGCCGTCATCCTTCACGCGGCATGGCTGGTTCAGACTTTCGTCCATTGACCAATATTCCTCACTGCTGCCTCCCGTAGGAGTCTGGTCCGTGTCTCAGTACCAGTGTGGGGGATCATCCTCTCAGACCCCCTAAACATCGTAGTCTTGGTGAGCCATTACCTCACCAACAAACTAATGTTACGCATGCCCATCTTCTTCCACCGGAGTTTTAAATATTTAAACATGCGAATAAATATTATCATAAGGTATTAATCCAAATTTCTCTGGGCTATTCCTTAGAAGAAGGTAGGTTGCATACGCGTTACGCACCCGTTCGCCACTCGTCAGCAAAAAGCAAGCTTTTTCTGTTACCGTTCGACTTGCATGTGTTAAGCCTGCCGCTAGCGTTCATCCTGAGCCAGGATCAAACTCTCCATTGTAATTATAACTTTAAGTTTTGTTGAAACAAATCTCAGGGTTTGCTAGTCTTTTAATTCTATACTTCAATAATTCAAAGAACTTAAAAATTTTTATGAGATTAAACTCATTTTATCGATGTAAAACCTCTTTTGGTATCACAATCGGCCGGCAAAGATAGTTTAATATTTAAATCATACAAGAGAAAATAAAAAAAAGTTAAAAACTTTTATTCTCTAGAAACTAACTTAAATACATAAATAACTTTTTCGGGGTGCAAACATACTATGATTTCTTATAAAGACAAACTATTTTACCTTAAATATTTAATATTTGACACGCGAAATTATATCTTACTGAAAATCAGTATTCAAGGATTACTTTTAGAGACTCTTATAACCTGCCCATTTATAATATTTGAGGAAGAGTTTACAAATTCAACTATGAAAGAAGCCATTTCATGAGCTTTAGTATCTGCAACATAACCAGGAAATGCAGTATTTAACATTTCAGTTTCAACAGCACCTAAAGCTAAAGCATTGACTTTAACTTGTTCAGATTCCAATTCAACAGCTAAACACTCAGTAAAAACAGATAAAGCTGCTTTAGAGGAACTGTATAAAGATAAACCGGGGAATTTTGAAGTATAATTAACACCGCCCATACTTGATATATTAATAATCTGCCCTTTTGCATTAGAAAGTTTTTTAACTAACAGCTGAGATAAATTAAAAGCACCCCAAAAGTTGACATCCATTAAATCTCTATAATCATCGTATTTTATCTCACTAAAAGGCTTATTAATAAGATGACCAGCATTATTAACAAGTATATCAACCTTACTATCCTTTATAAAATCTTTAATATCGTGCTGATTAAGATTAACTATATCTTTTGAGAGGAATTTAAAATTCGCAGGATTTGAGAGACTTGCTCTAAGCAATTCTAACTTTTCTGTATTTCTAGAAATTCCATAAACTTTATGGTTTTGACTCCAAATTTTAACGAGCTCAAAGCCAATCCCTTTAGAACAACCTGTAATTACTATATTCATAAAACTGTATTAATTAACAATATTTTATCTCAAAAATCAAAATCAACTGTCACTTCACCAGCAGCAGGATGAGCCTGGCATGATAATATATACCCATCTTCAACTTCTTGATCTGAAAGAGCATAATTTGCATCCATAGTTACTTTTCCTCTTGTAACCTTGGCTTTGCACGTACAACAGACTGCTCCTTTACATGAAAATGGAACATCGAGGTCTTGCTCCATTGCAGCATCAAGAATGGAATCTCCGTCCTTATTTAAGTCAAACTCTACTTCTTCATCATCACAAATAACTGTAACCTTAGAGTTGCCATCAAAATCTTCATTTAAAGTTTCTGCTATTACTTCTTCAGCCTTTTTTACAGGTGAAGTAAATAGTTCAAATTTTATTTTTTCTTTATCTATACCCAAAGACTCTAAAGCTTTCTTAGAGGAAAAAATCATTTCTTCTGGCCCGCAGATAAAGAAAGCATCAGCATTTAAAAACGACATTTCAGACTTAATCAACTCCATTGCCTTTGATTCATTAATTCTGCCATTATATAATTCTTTTTCGCTATCTTCTCTAGTAAAAATGAATTTTGCAGAAATATTTTCATTGGTTAGGGAGTTAATATCCTCTTGGAACATAACATCCCTGCTAGTCTTATTTGAATAAAACAATAAAAATTCACTATTAATTTCCTGTTGGCTTATCTCTTTTATCATTGAAAGTATAGGTGTGATTCCAGATCCTGCAGCAAAAGCAACAAATTTTCTTATGTTTTTAGAATCAATATTTTCTAATTTGAAATTTCCTTGAGGTGCAGAAATCTCAACATAGTCTCCAACACTTAGTTTTTCATTCATGAAGTTAGACACTTTTCCCCCTTCTACTTTTTTAATCCCTACGGTTAGTTTTTCGTTTCTAGAAGAACTAATTGAGTATGACCTTCTGCAATCTTCCCCGTCTACATCAACTTTAATAGTAATGTATTGACCAGGCACATAGCTGAATTCATCAGAATATTTACCGTCAATATCAAAGGAAATAGAAACTGAGTCATGGGTTTCTCTTTTAATTTGACTTACTTTAAAGGAATAAAATTGTGCCATTCTATTTATTTATTAATTTGTGCGAAAATCGTAATAATTTTTTTAATAGGAATTCTTGTTCATTAAATAACTAAAATTTAAATTATGAAATACCAAAATATTTTATTTGAAACTCAAGATAATATTGCTGAAATTAAGCTTAATAGACCCCAGCTTTTAAATAGTTTTAACTATGAAATGGCTGATGAATTTTTAGATGCTTTGAAAAAATGTGATAAAAACAAAAAGGTTAGAGCAATTATAATTACGGGAATTGGAAGAGGATTCTGTGCAGGACAAGATTTGGAAGAAGCAACTAGAAAAAATGGACCTACTATTGATGCTATAATTGACCATACTTATAATCCTATTATAAAAAAGATTATCAACATAGAAAAACCTATTATTTGTTATGTTAATGGTATCGCTGCTGGAGCAGGTGCCAACTTAGCAATTTCTTGCGCTGCTGGAGCAGGTGCCAACTTAGCAATTTCTTGCGATGTTACTTTTGCTGCAAGTTCTGCAAAATTTATTCAATCATTTATAAATATTGGTTTGGTTCCCGATAGCGGAGGAACTTATAATCTTCCTAGACTGATTGGAAAACAAAGAGCAGCTGGTCTTATGTTCAGTGGTGAAAAAATTTCATCTGCCGAAGCTGAAAAAATTGGAATGATATACAAAAGCGTGGATGATGAAAATGGATATCAAGTAACTTTAGATTTTGCAAAAAAAATAAGCGAAAAGCCAACAAAATCAATTGGCCTGATTAAAAGCCTATTAAACAAAAGCGATAAAAATAGTATTTCTGAACAATTAGAATTAGAGAAAAAATATCAAATCACAGCGGCAAACTCCTATGATCATAAAGAAGGTGTAAAAGCATTCTTCGAAAAACGAAAACCCAAATATATAGGAGAATAAATTATTCTACCAAATTCATCTCATTAACTAGGTGTCCTGCTCCGGCATAAACATCTATCACCCAAAGAACGTATCTTATGTCCACCATAATATTTCTACAAATATTTTCATCAAACAAAACATCACTCATGGTACTTTCCCAAGTTCTATCAAAATTAATTCCTACCAATTGACCCTTAGAATCCAGAGCTGGACTCCCGGAATTTCCTCCCGTTGTATGGTTAGACCCTAAAAAACAAATATTTAGAGTTCCATTTGCGCCATATCTACCGTATTTTTTTTCATTATAAAGATTCTGTAATCTAGTTGGTATTTTAAAGTCAGATTCTCCCGTATTATATTTATCTATTATTCCATCTATTGTTGTAAACCAATCGTAAGACATTCCATCTCTTGGTTTAGAACCTTCTACTTTGCCGTAGGTGAGTCTCATGGTTGAATTTGCATCAGAGAAAAAAGATCTTTCTGGATAACTTTCCATTAGACTTTTTAAATACTTGCCCATTACAAACTGGTGTTCTTCTTCGAGTTTTCTGTATTTAGGTAATATATCATTTAAAAAATGCTTGTATAAATTGGATGCGAATTCAACAACGGGATCTTTTTCTAAATATTTTACAAAAGATTTTTTATTTGAATTTAGAACTTTAAGAGTAGCCTCTAAATTGGTAAACTTACTTTTTTCAAATAAATTATCTACAAATAAATTTTCATTATCAAATTTTTGAATTGCAGAAATCATAAAAGGATCTTCTAAATCATCTGCCAAATGCTTTAAATAAATTGGTATTAAAGATTTAAAAACTTCTTTATCTACCTTGGCATCGTAATTTTTAAAATAATTAATACTGTTTTTTTGTTTATTGGTCATTTTTTGTTTATTGGTCATTTTATTTTCAAATTCCTCAGCACCTTTCAGCTTTTCAATACCATTAGAAAAACGAATAATTTCAGGTCCATAATACCATAGTTCTATAAAAAGACTGTAAGCTAATTGGTATTTTATTTTTTGCTCTTCTAGAGCGAAAAGCCTATCTAAAAGCAATTGATTGGAAGGACTTTTTTCAACCCATTTCTTTTCTTCAGATCGCTTTTTATCCACTGCTTGCTTTTTCCTTAAACCTAAATCTTGACCAATCCATTTCTTGTAGGCATTACTAATTCGAGATTGCTTTGATGCATATTTGATGAAATTTGACTCGCTTAAATCCATAGAGGCATCTATATGTTTTAAACTGTTTTTTCTCATTTCTATTCTAGCTGGTAATATTATGTTTATATAATTATCTACAGCATTGGAAGTTAAATATTGTTCAGTTTTCCCTGGGAATCCAAACACCATACTAAAATCATTTTCTTTAACTCCACTAACTTTTACATCTAAAGCAACAGGTGCATTGTAAGCAATATTATTTTCGGAAATTTCTGCTGGTTCATTTTCCTGATTGGCATAAATTCTAAAAACTGAAAAATCACAAGTATGTCTTGGCCAAACCCAATTGTCTGTATCTCCACCAAACTTCCCCATTGAACTAGGAGGAGCACCAACTAATCTTACATCATTGTAAGTTTTAGAAGTTATCAGATAATACTTATTTCCATAAAAAAATGGCTTAACTACATAACTATAGTTTGGCTGATTCCCTTCTTGATTTTGAATTTTTTTAATGTTTTTGGAAATAACTTTTTTAAATTCTGCTGAAGACAAACTAGCAGTATCTATGAAAACCTCGTTGGTAACATCTTTAATACTCACTATGAAAGTTGCCGTCAATCCTGGATTAGTTAATTCTTCACTTTTAGACATAGCCCAAAAGCCATCTTTTAAATAATTATTTTCTAAAGAACTGTGCTGCTGAATTTGACTGTAACCACAATGATGATTGGTTAGAATTAGACCTTGTTTACTAACCACTTCTGCTGTACACCCTCCTCCAAAATGAACAATTGCATCTTTTAAGCTGGAATTATTAATGCTGTATATATCCTCGGCAGAAAGCTCTAAACCATCACTTTTCATTTGTCCTTCAATAACTTTTAAAAGTGAAGGAATCCACATTCCTTCATGACCAAAGATTAAAATTCCTTTAAAAGAAAAAATCAACAGAATTATTATTATTTTGAACTTCATAGACATAAATATTAGAATTTGTTATTTGCAAATGTAATTGATAATAATTAAGTATTCACTCACATCTATTATCCTTTGAACTATATTTGTAGGATGGTATTTTTAGAACACCTTTACAACTTAAGCATAGTCTTTGTCATTTTCAACTTAGTTTGGGGAATCATAGTCACCTTGCCAAAAACTTTTATTACAGGATTTAATTCAAACAATCCGTTGAATCACTTTTTATCCGCCTTAAAGTTTTTGCTTTTAAGCAATTTGACTTTCTCCAAGTGCCTACAATGCGTTCAAGAAAACTCCATGAGTATTTTTGAACTTACCTCTATTTATATAACTGGCGGAACTGTTTTGTCTCTTTATATTGTAGGAAAACTAAATAAGAAAAAATCTATGTTAAGTTTTGTATCTAACATGAGCCTACAAGGAAAATTCAATATTAATTCTAACAATTCAAAAAATCTTAAATATGAAAATCATATTGCGGGTATCACTATTGTTTTTTTTACAGCCTGTATTGCATTTCCTTTTTTTGGAGAGATAATTCATAATAACCCTTTAAACATTTGGTTTTACAACACTATTGAAGGATTGTACCAAGCACCAATTCTAAAAGGGATTTTTGGAATATCTGGAGTATTTTTCATGGCTTCAATATTTCAAAAAGGAATTGCTACTATAAAAGACCTTATGATGAAACTAAGTGGGCAAAAACCAAAAGAAATGAAAAAGAATCCATTAGAAGAAGTTTTTAAAAATGTAAATGGTAATCCATTTTCTGAATCGAAAGAAAGTGAAAAAATTGATATAGACGATGATCTTTATGTCGATTTTGAGGAAATGGATGAAAAAAAAAATAAATAAAATCCATGAAAATTATTGTAAGAACTTTTGCTGGATTTGAAGAAATTCTTGCAAAAGAAATATTTCAAATCACTAATCTCAACCCTGAAATTGGCAAAAGAGCCGTTTACTTAGA
>Ga0206129_10008226_pt1 | contig 10065 bp, 12 predicted proteins | sample Helgoland_Spring_8_FD_148616 | JGI IMG/M metagenome (GOLD analysis project Ga0206129, IMG submission 148616) | Pelagic subsurface seawater microbial communities from Kabeltonne, Helgoland, North Sea - Helgoland_Spring_Bloom_20160502_2 | ecosystem: Environmental > Aquatic > Marine > Epipelagic ...
GCTAACTTGCTCAAACGTAGGGATGTTGTTGCCCCTTGGGCGGCAATTGCGGTCAATCTCCTTAAAGAGACATTCAACACTTACTTTATTGCCCCTGGCAAGCTCTATTGTGTGTTGGCTCCATTCCATGTGACCTCCTGGACTAAACTTGGTTTCTTGAATTAGTGGCAATGCAGGGATCGAACCCCGCCACTATTGAAAACATCAGAACTAGCTGACTATCAATAGTAAAACCTCTACTGCCATGAACCTGCAACCAGTTAAGGTTACAGGCTCCCAGTCTTTTCTATAATATTTGAGTAATATAATAGAAGGGTTGGGTGCCCTTCTGATGAGGTGGTGTGCCACAGTAAAAGCGTCGCAACAACAAGAATGTTGCTGATCCCGGCATTCTCGGGATTGGACCTAGCCTGGAGCTTCTCATCAGAGGGTAGTTTAAAGTCATACCCAGGACTGCTTCCCTATACCCTGCTTAAGGGTAGCTTCCTTATGCCCGGTTAGGGCAATCAGGATGGAGGGACTTGATGAAGGAGTGACACCCGTCATGTGACATGCGTGGCTTCTCCTTCTTGAATTTAACCTGCCCGCGAACGTCGCGTACGACCTCCCCGTTGCGCTCCACCGGTACCAACTTCTCGAAGGTCTCCGGCATTGGGTGGCAAAGGTCGTCGTAGCTCACCGTGTACTTGGCCCGAATCTCGGGCTTGATTGCTGGCTTCTTGCGGCCTTCCCGCTTTGCCTTCTCAACGAGGTCGAGGTGATGGCGCCGGTCTGCGGACCGGAGCCAGTTCCGATGAAGGAATTGCTCGTTCTTTTTACGCATTATCGCTTCTCCTTCCGCGCATTGCGGAGGTCTTGGGCCATTGTGAACCCCTTGTCGATTTGAGCACCCGTCCAGCGCCCTGCCAGGTGTGTCTCCGCTTGGTCTTCTGCCGAGATTGTACCATCGCTGGTACGCTCCGAGCGGAAGTCCTTGCCGTCCGCGTTGATGTCGCCGTTAGGCCAGTATGTGATTGGTGGGAATCTCATGCGTAGACCTTGACGGCCTTCAGCAGTTCGAGGGAGTTTTCTTGCAGTTTGACGATAACCTGCTCGTCGTTGCATTCCTGCATGACGTCGATGGTGACTTCTCCAATCTCGAACTCGCCCGTGGTCGGGCGGACAACAACGTCTTTGAGGACGAAGGTGAAACGTGCATTGTACATGGTTTCTCCATGTTAAAAGTATGGCGAATTTGCCAGTTATTCAAGCGACGTCAGTCGCTGCTAGTGGGCCCAACAGGACTCGAACCTGTAACCAAGCGCTTATGAGGCACCGGCTCTGCCAATTGAGCTATAGGCCCTTAGCGGTTTCACCTGGACTTGAACCAGGAACCAGCTGATTAACAATCAGCCGCTCTACCATTGAGCTATGAAACCATATGGAGAAGGAGAGGTTTGAACTCTCGACCTGTGGCTTATGAGGCCACCGCTCTGAACCAACTGAGCTACTTCTCCTATTTCGAGTGGAACGTGTCGGGCTCGAACCGACGACCTACGGTTTAAAAGACCGGTGCTCTACCAACTGAGCTAACGTTCCGAAAAGAGCCTGCTAGGATATCCTCTCTCATGTCACAGGCTAACATGAGGTCTTGGGAACCGAAAAGCCGGGCTAAATAGTTTTAACATCATTTAGTGATCCGGGAGGCTAGTCATCCTAGACTTGACCTTGGCATATATTATCTTATCCGCCTCATGAAAGCGGTGACAACGAATGCCATTCGGTATATTCGTGCTAGGCGTAAATGGCTTCCCGTCTGGGACTGCCAATGCCTTGCTTGAGTTGGTAGATTGTGCGGTTGAGTTCCGCACGCTCCTCGTAGGCCTCCAGAGGAAGCTGATCTCGCTCCGCCTCCAACCTGGTGACTAGGTCTCGTAGTGTGGTTGCGCTCATCTCCTCCTCCTTTTGTGAATCCATCGGTTAGCCCATAAGGGCAACCAGTGTTTAGGTAGTTGCTGTTTTGTTCCGAACCCAAATTTGTAAAGGTTCGGTATGAGAGCTTTGGGAATAACCCCTGCTGCATCATGGCAGTGAGAATCTGCCAACGAGTTCAAGAAGATTAGAAAGTAGACATAGTCATGTCCGGTTTCTTCTCTCAAGTACTCTGCAGCCCGCATTGGCTGCTGTCTCATGTGCGGAAGCGCGTAAACTCTCATAGTGCCTCCTGGATTATAAGACATAGTGGATTTGACTCCACAGGTTACCCTGCCACCTACATGGCTATGTCCTAGACCTATTTTGTTGGATACAGTGGTCAATCCATATCCTCAACGTGCATTACCTCATCACGTTTTGGCCTGCAGCAATTTCTCCCTACAGGTGGAGTGGTCTACCGTCACTATGACTGACCGCTTTCCTCAGGCGACGTCAGTCGCCCGGTGCCCTCAGGCTCTTCAGCCTGTTTTGGGAGGTTCCGCATCTCGTCCAGGTTCGGGTTCATTGCCCGGTCGAGCAGCTCTCTCTTTGCCTCCTCTTCAGTCATGGGGTTGTCTTCAGCCTGTTGCTCGGAGTCAGGCTCATGGGACTGAGACACCCCGGTAAGGGCCTCGATTTCACGCATTAGCTCAATGAGGGCCGTTGCTGCGTGTGTGCTCACCATTCCCGCAGCTTCGTTGATCTCCTTCCACAGTTGAAGGTCGGTGTCCTCTCCTTCGAACTCGACAGAGATGTCAATCGGTCCATAAGACGTAATGGTACCGTTTTGGCGGATTTCCCACGTCAAGCGAGATTCGCTTACCTGGTCGCAAAAGACCAGCAGCTGTAGACCGGGGAAGTCCCAAGTGCAGTAATGTCGCCCAATGATTCGCTCGTACTCTTTAGGTACTCCCTCGTCAATTTCCTTAGCCAGCAGGGCTAGGGCAAGTAGGTGTGTGATTTTCATGTTGTTCTCCTATGAGACGTGATGTGTGGAAAAGAGAAAGGGCGCGTTAGCGCCCGGCCTCCTACTTCTCTGGCGGCAGCTCGGGCACACGTGCTGCGAAATGAGCCGCAACGCCAAAGGCGACAGCAGAAACGTCAGAGACGATAAGCAGGTATCCGATCATGGCTCCTCTTGTCAAGTGTGAAAGATAGACTCCAGGTATTCAGGCGACGTCAGTCGCAATGCCCATCAGGAGCCACCAGAATGTGGTCTACCTCAAACTGGTAGCGGAGTCTCTCTTTTTGAAAGTAAGGTAAACCTGTAAACCATGTGACGTCAGTCACAACATGCACCGCATGACTGGGATGCCTGGTATGGCAGACACCCCAGCTGCGGAGTCCTAGTAGAAGTAGACTGTTGCCTCCCAGCAGTCCATGTCTTCGTTGTAAAGAACCTTGTAACGCGTCACCTGGGCATCGCTATATGTCTCCAGTAGCCTTTCAATTGCTGCTTTCGAGTTTGCATTCTTGCTACGCTTCATCTTTGTCAGATTAGCGTTAAAAGGTGTGGCGTTCGGGTTGTCAATACTGACAGGTCCAAAGTGCTCAAGCACCTCACCGAATGTTTTGCATGTTGCAATCAATTCAGTGTTCTTGTCGCTATCAGCCCATGTCTTGCGATCGAGCGGGTACACAGTCATCTCGTGCTCAATGACAGGCCGGTCCCCGAGGTCTCTAATGAACTTGATGAAGTAGCGCCAGAGACCTTCCATCTCCTTAACATCTCCATACATTGCAGTTCGCTCTCCTGCGTTCTTGAGCCTGATGCCAAGAGTAGAAGGATCAATCGAGACTTCAATGTTCCCAATGTTGTACCGTTGCCATGTAGACATCCGAAGCAACATGACTTCACGAGTCAGAAGTCCCTTATCGAGACATTCACCCATCGCGTCATCCATGGGAGCATTTGCCCAGGCAATCATGACACTATCATCAGATAGCCCATTTATGCTTACAAGCTGAGAACGGCTAGCACGCAGGAGCTGAGCCTTTGTAATACCGTCGTTAAGGAGAGAGCGGTCCCTGGAATTCTCGCCAGTAACAATAAGCTCATGAGCTGCCTGCTCACCAAGTCGTTGCATCTGCCTTGTCCCTGCTCCTTCCTGGAGTTGGCCCTCAACCCACTCCTTAAACCAAGCAACGTACTCAGTAACAAGGTTGTACATGGGCCAGCAGTCCTCATCGTACTTAAGGTTCCCAGGATTAAAGGTGTTAGTAGCCTTAATCTTGCGGCCTCCAACAACCTTATAGACAAACTCTCCATTCTCCTTAATAGGATAGGTGACATCTGACAAGAGATTCTTAAAGGTCCACATGGCACGAGACTTAGCAGGCTCAGGCAGTTTCAGCTTTTGCTTACCAAGCAAGGCGTACTCAGAAAGCATCAGCATGCCAACCTGAAGAGCTTGCATGTTATTGCAGGCTTCTTCAATCTTAACACCTTGCTGTGTGGCGTCAATGACATCACTCAGCATGATACTCACCATGCCCTTCGCAACTAAGACTGCCTCCTGTCGGAATGGATGCTGCTCCCCAAACACATATCCTTGAAGGATGAATGTGGCAAACATCTGTGCGTTAGCGGCACTTCCAGTCCAGGATGCAATCTCTTCCAAAACTGTAGCCTTACTCCACAAGTCAACAGGATCTACATCACCTTGATGAGACAGCTCCTCCTTGATTGCATGAAGAGCCTGGAGCCCAAATGGCTTGTGTGCTCGACCCTTCTTCTTGTGGGAGTTCCAAATCTTTGCTTCCATCTTGCGAACTTCGGAAGAAGACAAAAGACTCCAGTCTTTAATATGGTCAGAGATGGAGAGGCCAAAGAAGCTACGCTTTCCAGCGACCTCAAGAAGGAAGTTAACAACCTCCTCACCATCCATCTTATCTTGGAAGAGTGAGGACTTCTGATCTCCCCACTGGGTCATAAGTGCACCGAACTCTCCAAAGTTGAGCTCAAATGCATCATCGAAGTCAGCACCGTCTGAAGGAACAAGTAGGTGCTCTGGCATTCCTGCTATTGGTGCCACAAAAGCAGCTCCAAACTCAGGATGACCTGCTGCGCTCACAAGTTCCATCGGGGCCCCTCCACTCAGAGTCATTGGCCGACGAGTAACATACACCCTAGAAGTGCCATGCTCGTCAAGTGCTTTGAAAAACTTGGAGTTGGAAACCTGAATCTCCTGAACCTTCATGCCCTCCCAGCTTTCAAGCCACTCGCGCTGCTCCTCAGTAACGCGAAGCCGACCCAGTAGAATCTCCAGGCCAAGCAACACACGGCCCGGATGAGCAGTCAGGTAGTGAGTCTCTCGCCACACGACCCCGCTTTCAAGCTTACCTTGAAGACGAAGACGTTCCGAATCAAAGTTCCCATCACCAGCCTGAGACATAAGTGCCCCAAACAGCGCAGGAATTGAATTCACCTGGACCCCGGACGCCTGAAGTACCTTGGCAATTGCTACTTCCTTGAGGCCCACGTCTGCCACATGTGACAGGTCGTCAAAGGAGACTTCAGCTTCAGCATCTTCCTGAATCTGCTCAAGCCAGGAATCTACGCCCTTCTCCTTCTCAGCCTTCTGGGCTTGAATGAGTCGACTAAGACCCTCAAGAACCTCTCCTGAGTTAATGTCAAGTGACATTAAGAAGTTCTGCAGGTCAGTCGCGGCGGCTTTAGGTCGCTTGCACTTCGACGCTGCACCGAAAATTGCAAGCTCCGCCTCAACCACAACTTCGGTTTTGACCTCAGAAGCAATCACCTTGTACTGCCTTCCTCCGAAGTTCAAGAAGGAGTCAGGCACAATGACAGCCCCGCCTTTCACAAGCCCCAGCTCAGGGATGTAAAAGCGGCAGATGAAGACTGACCACAACAGTCGGTCCACAGGCTTAAGCCAACTCTTACGAGCATGACCTTCAGTCTGAGAGCTACGGACAGCCTCCTCGACAACAGAAGCAGCGACAAGGACCTGGCCGTCCATGAACGCCTCTTCAATAACTTCGTACTCAGGAGCAATGATGACATCATTCTTCCTAATGTCTACCCATGAAACAATATCCATGGGGCCAAGCAGGCTCTTGGCGTACTTGTGGCCTTTGAGAGCCTTGCTCATAGGCTGAAGCTGGCTTCCCATAAACTCAACACCCTTAAGGTATTGACGGTCACTGCTCCAAAGAGACCGGCTCTTGCTTACCCGGAAGTAGCAGGAGTAGCCTAACTTTTGAAGCCAAGTGGAGCCAATGTCGGACTTGGCTGTAACCGTAAACTCTGCCATCTCCTTGTCAAAGAGCTGGAGAGGTGAACCCGCATGCGCCAGCTTCATTTCATCTTCAAATGTGATAAGATGCCCAAGCTCTCGCAGGGCCACCAGCATTGGTGAGTCCCAGTGGTATGAAACCAGAAAGTCAGAAACATCTGCTTGTATCAGCCACTGGATGTGTGCTTCTTCTGAAGCTTTCTCCGATGCCCCTTTGCCAAGGAGCAGGTTAGAGGCATCAAGGCAATCTCTGCCCCATGTCTCAATCGAAACATAGTGGATAAGATCCATCAGGGTCTCAATCTGCTTTGCAAGGGCATCCTTATCCTTACCCTCTTCTTGCTTACCATGCTTAATCATGGCCTGTGCAAGCTTCCGAACAAGGACTACCTCAATATCCTCGTTCTGCTCCTGTGCCAAGTCACGTGCCTTTGAGGCTTGGGATGCCAGCAGTTTCAAGCTAGCAGGACGGCTTGATTGCCGTGCCTTACCAGCAGGCTTGGCCTTCTCTGCCAGCTCCCTGTCAGCCTGAATCAAGGCAGTTAAGACTGCCTTCTGGGTAGCAGGTCCAATGCCCTTAATCTCAAGGGCCCGTCCTTCCTCAATTGAAAGAACGATCTTCTTGACCGTTTTAACGGTAACCGGTTGCTTGTAAGTCATACAGACCTTACGTAATGCCGCCGCTACACGGCCCTGCCCCATAAGCTTGGCAACAGCCAGACCCAGAACAGCAGGTGAGGCAGATGCCAGCTCCAATGAGCCAGCATCTCCAAGTAAAGGCAACAGGGTCATTGCCACTGCCACAACCACCTTGACCCAGGTCTTCACCCGAGACTCAGTCAGTTGCGGCTCATCAGTCAGGTGGCTCACCTTGTAGGCAAGCCGTCCCCGAGAAAGATCTCGGTACTCCTGCGTCTGCACAAACAGACGCTCAACGGGGGTGAGATTCCCCCAGTTCATCTCTAGCACTGGCGTCTCAATCCAGTGCCATGCTCCGACGATCAGAACGACCGCCAACAACACAAACAATACTACCACGTTATCCTCCAGGATGTGTGGTGTAGATGCCCTTGCCTAAGGGGCTAAAGATAGGCAAAGTCCCCATGAGATAATGAATCTCTAAGCACATGGTTATTAGCCATGCCTATGGGGCTGCTGAAGAAATTGGGTTCTAAAAACCCTGGCTCTCCATGTACATGATGTAGCGCAAGATTGCCGCTGAGCAGGAAAATAACATCCACCAGGCCAACAGCCCCATGAACAGCAAGAAGGACACCACAAGGATGTCCGGGTCAGCGGGCATAGCCCAGCTCACAGGGAGCAGGACTAGCCAGAGCGCCATGTTCACTACCATCCGTTTGCCTCCTCTCCACGGGCGTTCCACTCCAAGGCCCAAGCCGCCTTGTACTCCTCATGGCTCACCTTGCGATGAGTCAAGAGCCCCTTGCACTCCTTCACGCACTCATCATCCTCGGTTTCTCCGAGATCGATTGATGCCAGCCTGCCGCAGTCGCGGCAATACACTAACGCAATCCACTGCATATGTCCTCCATAGACACAGTAGTAAGTACACTATATACAACATGTATATACTGCATACGATACACAGGCAGGGCCCATATACCCTATGCAGTACACCCATCAGGATGTACTACAGCTTCTACTCGCAGACCTCACCGAAGTCAGCGATTGTGCCACCAGGACACACGGTAGGAGCAGTGTAGTCCACAAGGACAAGGTCCATGAGCACCTCACCGAGGTGGCTTGACGCTACCACCTTACCGAGCGGGCTTGAGGCCACTACAGCTGCAAGTACAATGGGCACTGCAACGATAGCGAAGGAAGTTGCCAGTACACAGATCGACAGAACGAGAGCCTTGAAATCAGACATATACCCTCCGAGGTATAAAGAGTCAGTACACTATATGGAACACCCATATACTGCATGCAATGCACACACATAGCCCCTATAGCCATGTATATACACTCCATGCAGTACACACGTTAGTATGTACATACCTACAGCACATAGTGCTGCATATGTGGCAAATGCCATGTTGTAGCGCTGTTAGGATCAACACCTGCGCATTGGTTGGCCTAGGCTGCTTCTAAGGGTGTTTCCACGACCACTTGTATCGCACCTAGACTGGTATCTCCTGCTACCCTGTTGCAGCATAGCTCATATAGTGGGGCTATGTTCACTCATGTTATAGTGTTGTGTCACTTGTATGCAGATTCGCGTCTCAGCTGCCCCTGCATAAGGCCATACATATCTTACATATCTTGGACTACTACGAAATGATTCATCCGTTGATATGAGCTCTCTTGTACAAGAGGTATCTGTTAGAGTTATTAGGGAGATACAATTCCCTATTGTGCATTTTTCGCGCATGCTGTATTCGTCTAACTTCAGCGCCTATTCTTTATCTATATTAACGAGACTGAAAGGTGATTAGCTACCTGTGATATCTCGACCTTATAAGTAAGATGTCGTAAACCAACAGTCTTACCTAAAATGGACATCACCCGAGTACTAGGTCAATACTCAGATATGAGACCCGGGGGCCTCGAAACAAGCCCATACCCCCATGGGACCCGTAACATCCATAATAGGTACTGCCTCTCAAAAATCCAATTTTCCACCCCTTATAACTGTTTCGAACCTATAAGTCTTGATAGTATTTGCATCCTTTAAGCAGTCCTTTAAGCAGTCCTTTATATATATATAATATGGAATCAGCCTATGGCTATATGTGTTTCGAACCTATATCTATCCCATGTAAGCACTTTAAGGTAAAATAAACAGGTAACTATAACTATGCCCACTATTGGAAACTTATTACATGGAAAATAACATGGTAGAAAAAGCTAAGCTGATTGAAAAGCAAAAGCAAAATCGGCTAAACGCATTAACTGGTGACCTCAACATAGAGCATGTTGAAGTCAGTTTAGAAAATGAAGACTCTAACCTTAGTTTAAAAGACCTATATATGAGACTAAGTCTATTATGTCTCAGTTTATTAAACTTGTTAAAGTCTAGTTTATATCTTAGCTTCGCCAATATATTCATAAGTAAAGGTTTATGCTACAGGTCGCGCATAAGACTTAATGCAATCATGAAAGAACAATATGACTTCATGCAACTAAAAGAGTCAATAGACAAAATAAGCCACACAATTGGCCTAATAGAAATGTTTGAGTCAGAGCAAAATGCCAAAAAAGACAAAAATACTATGCAAATGGAACTAGACATATATGGATAACAAGAAGGACACCAGCACTAACACTAGCACTCCTGGCCCTGTAGCTAACCTAGAGATAGACTTAGAGCAAGGCCTGTTAAGCAACATTAACACGGCAATGGCTAATGCAGAGCCTGCTCACATTGATGTAAAGTCCTTTTTCAGCTTCCTAAAACTAGGAGGCATTAATGAAGAAGAGTTTAAGCACATCAAGTTAGATGAAGAATCGGCCACAAAAATGAAAAACCACATGATAAGCATGAAGCATGGAACATATGCTGCTGTGCCCCTCATGTGTCAAGGCCACAAAAAATGCCCCATAATAAGCCAGTGCTGGTTTGCAAAGCGTCAAAAAGACGGCTCAATAGATGAAGTTAACAGTAACTTCCCTTTACTTAGACCATGCCCAGTTGAGTCCAGTGTAATCCAGTTAAAAGTACAACAGTATGTAACTGAGTTCGTCGGGGATGTGAATGTTAATGTGACTCCAACAACATTAGCTCTTATTACAAAGCTAGCAGAGCTAGATATCTATGAAATCAGATGTGACATGATATTGAGCTCAGGTGACTCCTTAGGCCAAGGTAGAGACATGCTTGCCCAGACTGTCGAGG
>Ga0206129_10008231_pt1 | contig 10059 bp, 21 predicted proteins | sample Helgoland_Spring_8_FD_148616 | JGI IMG/M metagenome (GOLD analysis project Ga0206129, IMG submission 148616) | Pelagic subsurface seawater microbial communities from Kabeltonne, Helgoland, North Sea - Helgoland_Spring_Bloom_20160502_2 | ecosystem: Environmental > Aquatic > Marine > Epipelagic ...
ATTCTCTGCTACTTAACCGAGCGCGAAGGATAGAACAACAAGACGAAGCTATTAAGGCGCAAAAAGAGGCGTTATTTAAGTTCAAGGAAAAAGAAGTAATCCACCAAGAAAAAGAAGTTTACTACCGAGAACTAATCAAATCAAAAGATAAATCAATTAACCGATTAAAACGAGGCAATAAACTTTTAAAAATTGGTTGTATTTCCTTTGGATCAGTCGCTGCAATTTTAGGAGGGTTAATTTACATTCAAAAGTAATTTCGCACATTAAAACGTGCGTTAACAGTCGCTAAGGAAACATACGCTTCGCTTTACGTTTCTTAGCTTGGTGTTATAAAACATTAAAACGATTTTACAACAACGTGTATAAATAATAACTACTACTCCCAACATCCGTGAGTTAAGTACTTGCCACCTAAAAAATAAAAATCACATTCAAAACTGTAATATCCAATTCCATTTTCAAGGTTTAAACAAACATCCCATTTAGCCTCGCCATCATAAGAGGTTGTTGTTACATCTTCGCTATATTCTTTTTTTGCTGTCTTCTCTGTAAATTCCACACCTAATTCAGTAAATGTGTTTTTCATTTTTTCTAAGTCTGTCATATCTTTTAAGTTTTTGTTTATTTAACCGTTACTATTTATACACAATACGTTGTGCGTAACTATATTTTGCCACTAATTACCGTTTAGTGGCTATTTATAGGATTCCTTATTTCTGCCTAATGGGTTAATAAAAGTATAATAATATTCTTCAGCAGGTTCATAATAATATTTTCTTGGCATAGGGTTTAAATAATCTTTCGTCATAGCTCTAATATAACAACTTATAAACTGTTGTTTCTCTTTCTCAATAAGTTCATTATACTTAGCTAATAAATCATTACCAATAAAATATTGGTTTTGCTCCATATACTCCATTAATTCTTGTACCGGTGTTTTCATAATCTTTCTATTTCTTTTTGTACTTCAATCCAAAATTCTGTTTGGTAATCTGTTAAGTTTATTACAAAACTTGTTAATGTTTCTGTTACAAATAAATCACATAACTGCTTCGTAGTTTTATCCATATCTTCTAACGGATTGCTTCTATCAACTATTCTGTTAAACTTATTGTAAAGTGCTTCCGCTTTTTCTTTTGGTGTCATATCACTAATGTTTTAATAATTGAATATGTAAATTCGTTGTTTTCAATATAAAAAGGCTCAACAAAGGAAGTTCTTCCTTTATTTGTGTAATAACCGTTTAAAAAATTACTTCCTGCTTTTTCAGCATTTTCTTCTGTTTTATAAACACCTTCAAAATCTGCTGAAAAAAATCCATTTTGGCAATAATGGATATGTAAAACATATACTTCTTTCATAATCTTATAATTTTAAAATACGCATAACACGGTATATAAATCATTTCGTGCCTCAACGCTTCATATACTAACCGTTAGCCAATAACACCACAAGGCAAATCTAATATATCAATAATGTCGCTTTCTAGTTCGTTTCCTTCTTGGTCAAAATACGCTGTATGATTCAACACTTTAATACTTTCACTCCTTCCGTATTCGTCAATAGTACCGTAATCACTTCCGAAATTTTCTTCTACTGAAATATCCAGCAATAGAGTATTTTTATTTCCTTGTAATTCGTGAAGATCGCGCCAATCTTTATCCCACCTATCAAGTATTGACTCATTTGCTGGGGTTAATTTTACTTCAAATTCTCTTTGTTCTGTTTCCATTGTTCTCTGTTTTGTTCGACAAATATACAAATTAATTACTTTGTACAAACATTTGTACAAATCAAAAGTTTATTTTATATTTGTCGGGAATTTAAAACTAGAGAAATGCAATTAACGCAAGAGAAAACAATCCGAGAACAAGACCTAAAAGAGATAGGCGTTCAAATTATAAACGTCAAATCAATTACCCAAATGGGTTATAATGTTTTTGAGGTAGGAAAGAACAATACTTTAACAGCGTTAGACGGTTCAATGACTTGTCAGATAGTACAATTCAATGACGCTTCATTTACTTGCGTCTTTCATTTGCTAGGACAGTTGAAGAAAATACAATTTAATTATATAGATTTTAAACTAATATAATGGAAGCTAGAGAAATAAGGATAGGGAATTACATTTATTGTAATGAAAAATTAGTATCCGTTTGTGGATTAAAATTAGAGCCATATAACCATATCACGGTTAAATTAAGTACTAATAGTTACTCAAAATATTTTAACACCGATAATTTAAAACCAATACCACTTACAGAAGAATGGTTATTTAAGTTTGGTTTTGAGTTTAAGGATTTAGACACAAAAAAATACCCAACATTGACGTACGGGTTTTATTATGGCCATGAAGATACTGGATTCAATCTACATTTATACGAGGATTCAGAAGAAATAATGGAAGCGCTTAATATTGAAGGTTGGTCAGACGGGTTTTATTTTGTGTACGATAATTGGAGTGTTTGGAGAAGGATTAATTATGTTCACCAACTTCAAAACCTATACTTTGCCTTATACGGAGAAGAGCTAGAATTAAAAAACAATGACTAAATACAAAACTATGATAACAGCACAAGACTGGAAGTTAAAACTTCTACAAGCTAAAAGCGGTATGCCTATAAGGTTCGCTTACATTTCAGAGATTAGAGAAATGTACCCAGATTTAAACCCTAAACAAGTAGCACACCTTCACGCTATTTGGAATGGTCGAGTAATTCAACAGAAAGAAAACAAAGACCCTTTTTGGGGAGTTAAATTACTAATAGACATTTGTTACCACGTTAAAAATAACATTCAAAAATAGAGATATGAGCAAAGCAGAGAAAACACATTACAGAAAAGTATTCAAGTCTGATCATTTAAGTAGTGCAGATTTAGAGGACTTGCAAGAACAAGGAGTAAAGTTAATTTTTACAATTAGAGAAGTTACTCAGCACGTAATTGACCCAGCAATAAAAGGTTCTGGAGTTCGTGTAGCTGGTAAGAACATAAGCGCAAATATTGCACACTTTATAGAGGATATTAAACCGCTTGTTCTGAACGCCACTAATTCTAAACAGTTAGCAAATATTGTAGGCTCAAATTTTGTCCAGGATTGGCAAAATGTAAAGGTTGAATTGTTTGTAGATCAATCAGTAAAATTTAAAGGTGCTTCGGTTCAAGGGATTAGAATTAGAAGCGGATTCACAATAACGTTAGAAGTTATTGAAAATTTATACAAACAGAAAAAAGAAAAGGTTGCAGAAAGTCAAAGAGAAGGACTAGAAAGGGTTATTCTAGAAGAAGAAAAACTGAGCTATAAAAAAGTGTACAACTATTTAATTAAACTATAATGAGCGGACTAGATAAAAAACTAAGAAACGGGTATTTCACGAGCAGCCAAATGTCAAGGCTCTGTGCTTCATTAAAAAGCGGACTTCCTAGTTCTGCTTTTTATACCTACGTTGAAGAAACGTATTATTCTATAATGTTAGGAAGGTCTTTAAGTGTAGAAATTAATACAGTACCCGTAAAATGGGGGCGGTTAATGGAGTGCGTTCTGTTTGGTATGGTTGGATTAGAGTATACTATGCAGCACAAAAACACAATTACAAGTAAGACGCTAGAAAGGCATTCAGGAACGCCAGACTTAGAGCAAAAAGGCGTTAAGGTTGGTGAAATTAAATGTTACTACCCTAAAAAGTTTGCTGAATTGTCTATTTGTTTAGGTAAGAAAAACATTGAACTATTAAAAAGTTCTTTTCCTTCTGAATATTGGCAATGTGTTTCTAATGCTATTTTAACGGGAGTTGATAAAGCCGAATTACTTTGCTTTATGCCTACAAAAGACAAATTAATAGAAGTTATTGAGGATATAAACAATGGGGACTTATTAGAGCGTAACGGTTTAAACCCTTCGGACTATTATTTTATGTCAACAGAAGGAAAGTTTTTAGAAGAAATAATAGAATCTTTACCTTATTTACCGGAAGAAGCTAAACTAGATAGCGTCAACACTTTTGAGTTTGAAGTACCACAAGAGGATAAAGACTTTTTAATTCAGCGAGTAGAACTAGCAGAAGCAGAACTAAGAAAGTTATTGAAATAAAACCATTTTACCCACTTAGGGAAATTGGTTAAGACCTTTTTGTTGACGTTAACAAAATGGTATAATTTAGAAAAATGAAAGGATGGAGGAAATGTAAGTGCTGCGGTGTGTCGTTTGAAAAAAAGCGACCACTTCAAGCGGCTTGTTCAATTCAATGTTCTTGGGAATGGGCTAAAAAGTTGAAGGATAAAAAAGAAGCTAGGGAGTGGAGAAGCAGAAAGAAAGAATTGATCGAAAAAACCAAAACTTTAACCGACTATAAAAAAGACCTTCAAACGGTTTTCAATAAATTCATTCGATTAAGAGATAAAGATCAACCTTGTATAAGTTGCCAAAATCCAGAGCCAAAGAAAAAGAACGCTGGACATTATAAAAGCGTTGGTTCACACCCTGAATTAAGGTTTGAAGAACTCAATTGCCATTTACAATGTGAATACTGTAACACTTATTTACACTCGAATACTATTGAATATCGTAAAAACTTAATCCTAAAAATAGGAATTAAGAAAGTAGAATGGCTGGAATCGGAACACGCCCCGAAAAAGTACACCGTTCAAGAACTTCAAGACCTAACCAAACACTACAAAACCGAGATTAAAAAGCTCGAGCAAAAAAAATAATTAACTTTTTTTATTGTTAACTGTTATTTTTGTTTACATTTGACTTATCAAAACAAACAGAGATATGGAAAACAAGACAAAATTTAAAGTAGGACAAGTTTACAGAGGAACAAGCGGAGTAGGTCACATTGATTTAACCGTAGTAAAAAGAACAGCAAAATCAATAGTAGTAAAATCTTGCTTAGGTGAAAACAGAGTAATGGTAAAAAATTTCAGCAACGTTGAAGAAACCGGAACGTTTAGAAGCTGGTTTTTTGGTGCGAATGATATTTATTCTACCGAGCAAATGAAAAAGGACGCATATGATGCAGCCTATCATTCATAAAATTAAAGCCCCTTCAATATCGGGGGGCTACTAAACCCATAGAAAATGAAACTAAAAACATTTAAAGACCTAGAGTTTAAGCCTCACCCAATCGGAAGGGGAGAACAAGCAAAAACAAATTTAAACGGTTGCTTAATTTGCGTAAATAAAGGCGAAGATTTTGAATGCAGCTTTGATACGTTTGAACTTTATTCGGATCGGTTAAAACCGTTTAGCAAGGTCAAGGGATATGCCACAGTAACGCAAATAACTACTCACATGGTTTATGTACAAAAACACCCAAAGAAATGAACAAAAAACGTTATAACATATTCAACAAGCACAGCAACAACGAAGGAACTTTTAACTCCTTGAAAGAAGCGTGTGAATGGGGCGGCCTTAATTATAATTCAGTCAGAGCCTCAATGAGTAGGAATAAGAAAACAGTTTATCAAAATCAAGTTTACATATTAAGCCCAGAGAAATGAACGAGAAAGAAATACAAAAGTATATTAAAGAATTATTAGCTTATCAATTAGCAGGCGTAGCACCTGACGGAAGCAAGTTAAACGAATTTGAAAACAAACGAATTTCAGAGGAAGTTATAAAAATGCAAGATTGTATTCGAATGATCCAATCAACACGAGTAAAAAGGAAAGGAAGTACTGAATGTAAAATGCCTTTTAGAAAAACACCTTCAAAGGCTTGGTTTACTGGAAAGCTACCGAGAACAACAACAGATATTAACGAAGAACTAGTTTAACTATGAAATTCGACGTCAAAACAATAAACAGAAGGTATCAAACCCGAAAGCGATTAGAAGCCTTTAAAACGATTTTAAGCAAGGAAAAAAGAAACGCTGAGAAGCTGGAAGTATTAACAATTCAAAAACAGAGATAATGTACTACAACACAACAAAAGAAAAAGGAGAACAATTAACAATATTCAAAAAACGAGCTAAGAAGCAAGACGATAAAATTCTGGAGTTCTTCCAAGATAATCCAATGGTTGAGTTTGGAGCGAGTCAAGTTTGGAACGCTTTGTTCTACAATTCAGTACCGATTACAAGCGTTCGGAGATCAGTTACTAACTTGGTCCAGGATAATAAACTTGAATACACCGGAAGGAAACGAAAGGGAGTATTTGGAAGGAATGAATCTTTAATACGTTTGAAATGAGAAACTCAGATAGCGCACCAGACGCAGAAATCCTGGAGAAAGTAGAATTAATATTTAACAAGACACTAGCAGTAATTGTAGCCACAACCTTTCTTAGTGTTATTTTATGGGTGGCATTTAATTAATTTGTTTACATTTGAATTATGATTAGTTGCAGTAATCTTACGAATTTATTTATTTACCTCTATCTAGTGGACACGCTGCAACCGTTGAAGCTAGTTAGGGGTTTTTTTATACACTAAATTATGAATGAATACCAGAGATTTTTGGAGGCAAAAAAACATTCAATAGGTAATTCGGGTTTTGATCCTACTTACTTTCCTGAAATAGCTTTTGACTTTCAGAAATACATTATTGAGAAAGCAGTACAAAAGGGTCGAATGGCTGTATTTGCTGATACTGGATTAGGCAAAACTTTAATCCAATTGTCAATAGCTAAAAACATTGTTGAGCATACCAATAAAAAGGTTTTAATACTTACACCTTTGGCAGTTGCTTTTCAGTTTATTAAAGAAGCTGAAAAACTAGGGATTGAAGGCGTTGAATATTCAAAAGACGGTTCACACTCAAAAAAGATTATCATTTGCAATTATGAGCGGTTACATTATTTCGATTCAAAAGATTTTGAAGGGGTAATACTTGACGAAAGTTCGATACTAAAGAACTTTGACGGGAAAATAAAAGGACAAGTAACAGCGTTCGTTAAAAAGATCTCTTACAGGTTTTTGAGTACTGCAACACCTTCGCCGAATGACTTTATAGAATTGGGTACAAGTTCAGAGGCTTTGGGTTATATGGGTTATATGGATATGCTAGGAAAGTTTTTTAAGAATAACCAAAATTCGGTAGATTCAACTAATAGAAATATTGGCGAGAAATTCTATTTAAAACCACACGCTGAAAAAGACTTTTTTGCTTGGGTTAATCAATGGTCGATAATGGTTAAAATGCCTTCTGATATTGGTTTTTCAAATGAAAGATATAACCTACCTGAATTGGTTGTAAATAGACATATTGTTGAGAATCAATCATTGATTGACGTTAATGGTCAGGTTCAAATGTTTACCCCAATAGCCAAGTCAATGACAGAGGTAAGGCACGAACAAAAGCAAACGGAATTACAACGGTGCGAAAAGGCTATCGAGTTAGCTAAAGGTAAAACGTCGGTGTATTGGTGCAATACTAATAATGAAAGTAAGATTTTAAAAGAATCTGATTCAGAAGCGGTTGAAATTATTGGAAGTCAATCTATCGAAAGGAAAGAAGAAATACTTTTAGCGTTTGCTAACTCGGAAATTAAAAGACTAATTACTAAGGCTAAAATGACTTCAATGGGTCTAAATTGGCAACATTGTAATCATTCTGTATTTTTTCCTACTTGGTCATATGAGCAATACTACCAAGCAATAAGAAGGTTTTGGAGGTTCGGACAAACTAAAGACGTAACTATTGATATGGTTATTTCAGACGGTCAAACACGAGTATTAGAAGCGTTACAACAGAAAACAAAGAAAGCTATTGAACTACACGAAAACCTCACTAAAAACGTAAACAGTAGCTTTGAAAACAAAGTCAGAGAATTTAACAAAGAAATTATTAAACCTAAATTTTTATAAAAATGGAAAATAGAGTAAAACAACAAGTACACGAGGAAAATTACAGCCTTTATAATTCAGACTGTATGCTAGTAACACCAGAGCTAAAAGACGAAAGTATAGACCTTTCAGTTTATTCTCCGCCTTTCGCTGGGTTATACAATTATTCAAGTAGTGAAAACGACTTTAGTAACTGTGAAAACAAAGAACAGTTTTTAGAACAATACGAGTTTTTGATTAAGGAAATATCAAGGATAACAAAGCCTGGTCGAATTACAGCGGTACATTGTACAGACGTATTCGATAATACTTGCCGACTTTGGGACTTTCCAAACGAGATAATTAGACTTCATACAAAATATGGGTTTGAATATCGAAACAGAATTACAATATGGAAAGAACCTTTGAAGGTTAGAATGAGAACAATGGTCCAGTCTTTAATGCACAAATTCATAGTTGAAGATTCGACAAAGTGTTTTACTGCAATGCCTGATTATGTACTTGTATTCACCAAGAAAGGAGAAAACGAAGTACCAGTAACTCACGAGTTCGGAATGAATCATTATGCAGGGGAAATACCAATTTTACCAAACATTGTAAGGGCTTGGAATAATGCTAATAATTCAAGTCTAAACGAGGTTGAACTTTGGGAACATTTGAACAACATAAACGAGGACGACAAAATTACAAAGTTGAATCATTACATTTGGCAACGTTACGCCTCAAGCGTTTGGGACGACATTAGAATTGATAATGTTTTACCTTTCAAAGATTCAAGAGAGGACGACGACGAAAAGCACGTTCACCCATTACAGTTAGACGTAATTGATCGAATAGTAGAATTATATTCTAATCCGGGCGAGGTCGTATTTACTCCATTTATGGGAGTTGGCTCAGAAGTATTCAGCCCCGTTTCAATGGGTCGTAAAGCTATCGGAATCGAACTTAAAGACAGTTATTTTAAACAAGCTGTTTTGAATTGTAAAGAAGCTGAAAAACGATTTAGAGAAACAGTAAAGCAAAAGGAATTGTTTTAATTTGTATATTTGAATCTTATAACGGGGGTATACGTTATTAAAGAAGTTTATTTAAAGCCTTGTTCGTTAGTAGGAATACCCTCCGAAAGCGACACAAGGCTTTTTTAATTTAATAGTTTATCGGTAGCTTAAAACCGTTATAATTATGGCAAATATAGAATTGAAGTTTATTTGTAATTCTGACCCAACTTGTAACATTCAATGTTTTGAGGATGACGGGGTAATTTCAATAATTTTAGAAGACACTGGAATTAAAAACGTTATTCATTTAGATATTCCAACAGCGATAAAGTTCGCTAAGACAGTAAGAACCGAAATCAACAAGGCTAAGAAAGAATTGGAGGATCAAAATGGCTAAGGATAAACTAACGGGCTATGAATTAAGCCGCCAATGGTTTGACTTTGCTTTTAGTAATCCAGAGTTAATAAGCCCAAGCCACGCAGCAGTTTACTTTTGTGCAGCTGAACACCAAAATAGGCTAGGAGGTAAGTATAAATTTGGCTTTCCTACCACTATGGTAATGGAGGCAATAGGTATAAAATCATACAATACTTACATTAAAGTTTTCAATGATTTGGTTAAATGGGGGTTCTTTGAGTTGATCGAAAAAAGTAGAAATCAATACTCAGCAAATATAATTGCCCTATCAAAAAATGACAAAGCACTTAACAAAGCACTAGACAAAGCATTTATAAAGCACGCATCAAAGCAAAGTGAAAGCACCTACCAAAGCAATGATAGTATAACTAAACAAGTAAACAAAGAACAACTAACCATAGAACAAAGAGAGGCGAATTTTAAAAAAATTCTTTTATCAATAGAAAAATATTCAATCGGATTAAGAGAATCATTTTTTTTGTATTGGACCGAGAAAAACCCTAACGGAAAAAAAATGAAGTTTGAAATGCAAAAGACGTTTGATATTCAAAGGCGGTTATTGACTTGGTCGAAAAACGAAAAAAACTTTAACGGCAATAGCAACGGAAAAATGACCCTAGAAAGAAAGCAAGAACTAAACAGAAATATTTTAAGTGAATTAATGGAGGGCAAAAAATGAGCAATTTATCAATCATAGAACGTTACGATTTTAAAAACCTTTCTCCGGACCTTACAAAAAGTCAATTAGAAATTATTAATGCTAGGAGGTCTGAAACGGTTAAAAGTTTGATCATAGAAAATAGTGCTTTGTTTTACGCTGAAATTTTAAAAGCGTTTGATTTGGCTTTAATGC
>Ga0206129_10008234_pt1 | contig 10055 bp, 10 predicted proteins | sample Helgoland_Spring_8_FD_148616 | JGI IMG/M metagenome (GOLD analysis project Ga0206129, IMG submission 148616) | Pelagic subsurface seawater microbial communities from Kabeltonne, Helgoland, North Sea - Helgoland_Spring_Bloom_20160502_2 | ecosystem: Environmental > Aquatic > Marine > Epipelagic ...
TTAACTGCAAATAATCAATCATAATCATTTTAACCCCTTGCTGAGAGGCAAGACGTCTAGCCTTTGCACGCAAATCAAAAATAGAAAGAGAAGGGGTGTCATCGATAAAAAGGGGCGCCTTTTCAAGGCCTTTCACTTTAACATTTAACTGCTCCCATTCGTGTTTTTCTAAATTTCCAGTTCTTAATTTTTCTGAAGATAGACCCGTTTCACTAGATATGAGTCTGGTAATTAACTGTACCGAAGACATCTCACAAGAGAAAAATGCAACAGGAATGTTATGATCTACAGCCATGTTACGAGCCATAGATAGCGTTAAGGCTGTTTTACCCATACCAGGACGGGCTGCAATTATAATTAAATCACTAGGCTGCCATCCAGAGGTTAACTTATCTAACTCTGTAAAACCTGAAGGAATACCAGACAAACCTTCTTTATTGGCGATTTCTTCAATCTTCTTTTTGGCCTGAATAACCAAATCTTGAGCCGTTTCACTAGAACGTTTGATGTTACCTTGTGTTATGTCGTATAATTTACTCTCTGCCGAATCTAAGAGATCAAAAACATCTGTAGTTACATCATAAGAATCTTCAATAATTTCATTTGAAATTTTAATCAAACTTCGCTGTATATATTTTTGTAGAATGATACGGGCATGAAACTCAATATGGGCCGAGGAAGATACTTTTTGAGTGAGTTGTATTAAATAAAATTCTCCTCCAGCAAGTTCAAGCTTTTGCATCTTCTTTAACTGCTGTGAAACGGTTAATAAGTCTACAGGCTGGCTTTCCACAAACAGTGTATTAATAGCCTCAAAGATGTGTTGATGTGCCTCTTTATAGAAAACATCTGGATTTAAAATATCTATAACCTCATCAACTCCTTTTTTGTCAATCATCATAGCTCCAAGCACAACCTCTTCTAAATCAGTAGCTTGTGGGGGTATCTTACCTTTCTCTAAGTTTATTACTTGAGCAGGACGCTTTTGATAAGGGGAGTTAGGTTGCAGTTTTTCCATAGAACGAATGTAAAGAAATTGTTATGATGGCTAGGGTTATTTTGTGGTTCTTCTGTTAACCACTCATTAACAATTTGATTGTTGAAAACTCCGAAATATTGTTAATAAGCATAAAAAAAATCTGAGACAAGCGCCTCAGATTTTAAAAGGTATTGCTACCACTAGCTTTATTGATTGTAGACTCCCATCTGAGAATATTTATCCATACGTTGGGCGACCAAATCTTTTGGTGATAAGTCTTTTAATTGATTGTATTCTTTGGTAATTACATTTGCCACAGTGGTAAATGTTTTTGCTCTGTTTGCATGAGCACCTCCAAGAGGTTCTTTTACAATAACATCGATGAGTTTTTGCTTTTTCATGTCTGTAGCGGTAAGCTTCAAGGCCTCTGCGGCTTGTTCTTTAAACTCCCAACTACGCCACAATATAGAAGAGCAACTCTCTGGAGAAATCACAGAATACCATGTGTTTTCTAGCATCAGTACGCGGTCTCCAACACCAATTCCTAGTGCTCCACCACTGGCACCTTCTCCTATAATAAGCACTATGATAGGTACTTTAAGACGTGTCATTTCTAGGATATTTCTTGCAATTGCCTCTCCCTGGCCACGCTCTTCTGCTTCCAGTCCTGGGTAGGCGCCTGGAGTATCAATAAGACATACTACAGGTACTTTAAATTTCTCAGCAGATTTCATTAAACGTAAGGCTTTACGATAGCCCTCTGGGTTGGCCATACCAAAGTTTCTATATTGGCGTGTTTTGGTGTTGTATCCTTTTTGTTGTCCTATAAACATATAACTCTGATCTCCAATCTTACCTAGACCACCCACCATTGCTTTATCATCTTTAAAACCACGATCTCCATGCAACTCAACGAAACTCTCTCCGCAGATTGCATTTATATAGTCCATGGTGTAAGGTCTATTGGGGTGACGTGATAATTGTACACGTTGCCAAGGAGTTATATTTTTATATATTTCTTTTTTAGTTTCTTCTAATTTCAGTTCAATTTGCTCGCAGGTATTTGTAACATCTACATCATTGTCCTCACCAATTTGGCAGGCCTTTTCATATTGCTCTTGCAAGTCTTTAATAGGTAATTCAAAATCTAGGTATTCCATAATGGTTTTTCAATAGGTTGTATTACTAGTTTTCACAAAGATAAAATTTTGTTTTGAGCTATGTATTGAACTGCTTTAATTTTTTGATTTCTTTTTAATCCTGTTTTTAATAACTCCGTTTGCAACAACCGTTAAAATAATAATTGCAGCACCGTAATAAAACTGTGGCCCCATATTCTCTGACTCTCCCAAAATAATAAGCGCCAACACAATACCGTATACTGGTTCCATGTTAATGGTTAGCATCACTGTGTATGGACTAATCCATTTCATGACATGCACAGAGGCTATAAATGCATAGGCTGTACATGCTGAGGCAAGAATGAACAAATACCCCCAATCTGAGGGGGATAACGTAAAAAATGAAGCGTCAAAACTCCCACTAAAAAACAAGTATAAAGAAATACAACAAACTCCAAAAAACAGCTCATAAAAAGAAATAGCACTTGCATTATACCTCACGGCCAACTTTCCATTAATAACAGAGAAAAGAGCTCCCAAAAATGAGGATATAAGAGCCAGTACAATCCCCCAAGAGTAATCTCCCTCTACCTGAAAAATAACGTACAAACCCAACACTACAATAAGGCCAAAAACAACTTCATACCAAATAATTTTTCTTTTGTAAAAAATAGGTTCTAAAAAAGCAGTAAAAAAAGAACCTGTAGACATAATGGCTAGTGTTATGGAAACATTGGCGGTTTTAATAGCCCCAAAAAAAGCAAGCCAATGCATGGCAATAACTGCCCCTGCAAGTAAAAAAACCAACATGGTTTTTTTGCTAAATGTAAGTGGTATTTTCTTGTACCCTACCCAGGCCAATATAAGCAAAGAAGCAATACTCATCCTAAACCAAACCAAACCTAGGGCATCAATACTAATAAGAGCTCCCAGCACGGCAGTAAAGCCCCAAATAAAGACTATAAAATGTAAGTGCAGGTAATTAAGGAGTTTAGCGTTTGGCATTGCGGAGCAAATAAATGGCTAAAATGGCGAACACAATATTTGGCGCCCAAGAAGCTACAAAAGGCGAAAAATCACTTTTGGCAGCGAGGGTTCCGAATATTTTATCAAAGAAAATAAACACCATTCCTATGGCTATACCAATGGCTAGGTTAACACCCATACCACCACGACGTTTCACTGAAGAAACTGCAACTGCAATGATAGTTAATATGTATGCAGAAACTGGCAAACTCCACCTTTTGTAACGCACCACCTCATATGAGCTAATAAAAGAAGATCCTTTTTTCTTCTCGCTTGCAATAAAATTATTAAGCTCTGGGAGGTTTAATGTTTCAGCTATATACTTTACGGGAGTTAAATCATCAAGATCAAAACTAAAGACGGTATCCAGTCGTTTTTTACGCTCAATAATATCGTTGTCTAGCCCTACCCTTCTTTTTGTATAATTAAACAAAGAGTAGGTACTGTCTTTGTCATTAAATTTAATTCTACTGGCTGCTAGTTTGTATGTCATTTTTTTATCCTCGAAATGTTCTAGGGTAAAATTACTTCCACTTTTTTCTGAAACATTAAAGTAACTCACATATATATAGTCATTATCATTAATCTGCCTATATACGTTAGATTTTTCACGATCCTGCCTGCCTTTTTTTAGGTATTTAAATGAAAATTCATTAAAGCCTTGACTGGCTTTTGGAGCAATAAACATTCCTAGAACAAAAGCTGCAATACACACAATGGTAGCACCAATAATGTAGGGTCTTAAAAAACGATAGTAAGACACACCACTACTCAAAAAAGCAATAATCTCTGTGTTATTTGCCAACTTGGAGGTAAACCAAATCACAGATAAAAATAAAAATAAGGGAAATAATAAATTGGCAAAGTAAATAGTAAAATCAAAATAATAGGTGACCACTTCCATAAATGGCACCTCATTATCTAAGATTTTATCAATCTTCTCGGCAAGATTTACAATAATACCAATTGGTATAAATAGCAGTAATAGGAGCACAAATGTTCCTAAATAGCGTTTTAGTATATACTTATCGAGTATGCTTAACATTGTTTATGGCCTTATAGCCTTTTATCCATTTGTTGTACCATCATGTTTTTCCATGGCGTGTAATCTCCTGCTAAGATATGTTTTCTTGCCTCACGCACCAACCATAAATAAAAACCAAGGTTGTGTATGGTGGCAATTTGCCTGCCTAACATTTCATTTACAGTAAATAGATGACGTAAATAAGCTTTGCTATATTCTGTATCTACCCATGTAATTGCCATTTCATCTATAGCGCTAAAATCTGCCTCCCATTTTTTATTTTTAATGTTAATAGTGCCATGAGCAGTAAATAACATACCATTTCTACCATTTCTAGTTGGCATCACGCAGTCAAACATATCTATACCAAGGGCAATATTCTCTAGCAAGTTTATTGGAGTTCCTACGCCCATTAAATAACGAGGCTTATCTTTAGGTAAAATAGCCGTAACCACCTCGGTCATTTCATACATTTCATGGGCAGGCTCCCCAACAGAGAGACCGCCAATGGCATTACCTTGGGCCCCTACTCCAGCGATATACTCTGCAGATTGTTTGCGTAAATCTTTATAGGTACTTCCCTGTACAATAGGAAAGAAAGTTTGTGTATAGTCATACATAAAGGGAGTCTTCTCAAGATGAGTCAAACAACGCTCTAACCAACGATGGGTCATGTGCATAGATCTTTTTGCATAATTATAATCACAAGGATATGGTGTACACTCATCAAAGGCCATAATAATATCTGCCCCAATACTTCGCTGCACTTCCATCACATTCTCGGGAGTAAAAAAATGATAACTTCCGTCTATGTGAGATTTAAACTTCACCCCTTCTTCTTTAATTTTTCTGTTGTCTGAGAGAGAGTAAACTTGATACCCTCCAGAGTCTGTAAGGATGTTTCTATCCCAGTTCATGAACTTATGAAGACCCCCTGCTTTTTCAAGAATTTTTGTTCCCGGGCGTAAATACAAATGATAGGTGTTTCCAAGAATAACATCTGGATTTATTTCTTCACGCAATTCTTTTTGATGGACCCCTTTCACGGTACCTACGGTACCAACAGGCATGAAAATAGGTGTTTGAATTGTTCCGTGATCTAGTGTAATGGTACCAGCGCGGGCTTGACCCTGTATATCTGTAGCTTCGAGTTTAAAATCCATGTGAAGTATTAATGAATAGCCAAAGATACATTTGCTGTAGGAAGTACGAATAAGGAAAGACATTTTTTTTTGATGGATGAAAAACCACACCAAAAAAATGTATGATTTGATATTAAAATTTAAAACAATACAACAATGTTAACTAAAACTTAAAAATCGTTGATAACCTCATTTGGCTCTTCTTTTTCTTAGGCCTTTAAAGAAGTATTTTTGAGCCAGAAACCAAAAAACACCATGGCAGATATTACCCAATTAGAAGCATTTGTTACCCAAGTGCGTAGAGATATTGTAAGACAAGTACATAAAGTAAATTCTGGCCATCCTGGAGGATCTCTAGGCTGCGCAGAGTTTCTTGTAGCACTTTATCAACACGTGCTACAGCGCAAAGAAGGATTTAATATGGACGGAAACCAAGAAGACATTTTCTTTTTGTCTAACGGGCATATCTCACCTGTTTTTTATAGCGTTTTAGCACGCTCTGGGTATTTCCCAGTTGAGGAATTAAACACCTTTAGGCTTCTTAACTCAAGGCTGCAAGGACACCCAACCACACACGAAGGATTACCTGGTATTAGGATTGCATCTGGATCACTTGGACAAGGAATTTCTGTGGCTATTGGTGCAGCAGCAGCAAAAAAATTAAACAATGACAACCATATTGTCTATGCCCTGTGTGGTGATGGAGAATTGCAGGAAGGTCAAAACTGGGAAGCAATTATGTACGCCTCTGGAAACAAAGTAGACAACTTGATTGTAGCTGTAGATTTAAACGGACAGCAAATTGACGGATCTACAGATACAGTATTACCTCTAGGAAATGTAAAGGGTAAATTTGAAGCCTTTGGTTGGGATGTTGTTACCATAGAACAAGGTAATGACATACAAGCCATTTTAGAGGGTATGGAAAGTGCCAAAGCTAAAACGGGTCAAGGAAAACCTATTTGTGTATTACTGCAAACAGTAATGGGTAATGGGGTAGATTTTATGATGCACACTCATGCTTGGCATGGAAAAGCACCCAATGACGAGCAGCTAGCATCTGCACTAGCTCAAAACCCAGAAACCTTAGGAGATTATTAATAAGCTACTACCATAATATTATGAAAACATATATAGACACAGGAAAAAAAGATACAAGATCTGGTTTTGGAGCAGGTCTTACCGAGCTTGGAAAAACCAATGAAAATGTGGTGGCACTTTGTGCAGATTTAACAGGGTCATTAAAAATGGACGCTTTTAAAGCAAATCATCCAGAGCGTTTCTTCCAGGTGGGTATCGCAGAGGCAAACATGATGGGCATGGCCGCAGGCTTAACCATTGGTGGCAAGATACCTTTTACAGGTACCTTCGCTAACTTCTCTACAGGACGCGTCTATGATCAAATACGCCAAAGTATTGCATATAGTGGTAAGAATGTTAAAATATGTGCATCACACGCAGGGGTAACCCTTGGAGAGGATGGCGCAACACATCAAATACTTGAAGACCTTGGTTTGATGAAAATGCTACCAGGGATGACGGTAATAAATACCTGTGATTACAATCAAACCAAAGCAGCAACAATTGCCATCGCAGATTATGATGGTCCGGTATACTTGCGCTTTGGAAGACCTAAAGTAGCAAACTTTACTCCAGAAAATGGCAGCTTCACTATTGGTAAAGCTGTGGAGCTTCAAGAAGGTACAGATGTTACCATTATTGCCACAGGACACCTAGTTTGGGAAGCGCTTGAGGCTTGTAAAACATTACAAGAAAAGGGCATTAGCGCCGGGGTTATAAATATTCATACCATTAAGCCACTTGATGCAAATGCAATTTTAAAAAGCGTTGCTATTACCGGCTGTGTGGTTACTGCAGAAGAGCACAACTACCTTGGCGGACTGGGAGAAAGTGTTTCTAGAATACTAGCAGAAAATCATCCCGCACCACAAGAATTTGTAGCCACCCAAGACACTTTTGGAGAATCTGGAACTCCAGACCAATTAATGGAAAAATACGGCTTAAATGCCGCTGCAATTGTTAAGGCTGCAACAAAGGTTGTTGCGAGAAAATAACTAGTTACATTTTAAACACTAAAAAGCCGCTGTAAGAATTTCTCACAGCGGCTTTTTAACTATATGATACATATAAAAAAGGCTTAACTATCTGAGTCTAGATAATCAACAACACCATCTCCATCTGTATCTGGAAAAGTAATCGTGCCGTCTTCATTTATTTCTATTTCATCTTCTGTAGGTCTTCCATCTCCATCATCATCTGGATCAAGGTAATTACTTCTGTTGTCTGAATCTGTATCGTCATCTTCTTCTAGTCCATTTTCATTTACATCCTCTAAAACAGAGGGGACACCATCACCATCTTGGTCACCAATTTCAGTTTCAAATAACTGAAATGTAAAAATAAGCTGAGAATACACAGGAATAGCTACTGAAGATCCAGGAGGAGGATTCACATAATATCCTAAACCACTTTGCATAAACACAGCGCCTACGCCAAAACCTTCGTAGGTTACCGTTCCGTCAGCATTATTTATAAAACCAGTTGCAGCTTTAAATTCTATGAGCGCATCTTGAAGCCCGTTAACAATCGAGGTCAAATCGAACTGGATTGGCGTAACAGAGCTATCAAAGAGTTTATTTTCGTTTATACCTTCTTCATCAACTACATAGGTGCCCTCATAGTTAATTCTAACAATATCTGGAAAACTAGGTTGATCACCCTGGCCTTCAATCACCTTTAAGTAATATAATTTATAAGATACATCTTCATTGACCCTGTCTTGCACCATTTTAAAATCTACTTGATCTATTAGTGGTGTTTTATCTGCGTTTGCAGCCGCTATGGTATCAAACTTTATTTTAAAATCAAAGCCTGCTGGTGGGTTTTCAAACTCCTCATAGTTATAAAAATGAGTAGTTAAATAACCCTCTACTTCTAATGTTGAATCAATATTTTCCTCTGCTCTATCACGGGCTGGTATAAAGTTGTCTTGTGAGCTATCATCGTCATTATCACAAGCAGTTCCCAAAAGCAATGTTAGTGCAACTATAGGTAGTAGAAATTTTAAATTTTTCACAGTTGTTTATTTTAGCGTGCAAGATACAATTTTCAGTTATTTTTGTTGTATTGTTAATATACAAATTAAGTAAAATGTATGAGGATTGATAAATATTTATGGTCTGTACGGTACTACAAAACAAGAAGCATTGCAACACAGGCCTGTAAAAAGGGAGCTGTACGTATAAACGATGCTGCAGTCAAGCCCTCTAGAGACGTCTATCCTGGAGACAATGTTACACTTAGAAAGAATCAAATAAATTACTCTTTAAGAGTAATAGAGGTGCCAAAAAGCAGAGTGGGGCCCAAACTCGTTGACCTATACAGGGTTGACACTACACCCAAAGAGGCCTTCCAGCAACAAGAGTTATTAAAATATTCAAAAGAATATTACAGAAAAAGAGGCATGGGAAGACCCACCAAAAAAGACAGAAGAGACATAGAAGACTATATTAAAGAGGAAGAATAAACCAACACATCTTTTACTATCTTTGAAATCTAATATATTGTTACCTATGGCATCAACAGAAACAGTAATTCTAGGCAAAGAGGAAATAGCTCATAAATTAAAGCGTATTGCGTATCAAATTTATGAGGCTAATATTTCTCAAGAAGAAGTAGTTATTGCAGGTATCAAGGCAAACGGTTACATCTTTGCAGAAAAATTAAAAACCGCCGTAGAGAAAATCTCACCCATCAAAGTAACACTGTGCAAAGTAACGATGGATAAAAAAAATCCTATCAACTCTATTACCACATCTTTAAAACCAGAAGCCTATCAAAATAAATCATTGCTACTAGTAGATGATGTACTACACTCTGGAACTACCTTAATTTATGCTGTAAAGCATTTTCTAGAAGTACCTCTTAAACAGTTTAAAACGGCAGTGCTGGTAGATAGAAATCATAAAAAATATCCTATAAAGGCAGATTACAAAGGCATTTCTTTATCTACTTCTATTAATGAGAATGTTGCTGTGATATTTGAATCAGGGAATAATCGTGCTATTTTAGAATAAAAGCGCTACTATTTCTCTAGCTATTTCTTGAACAGGTTTTTGATCTACCGCAATTTTATAATGTGCTTGATGGTAATAAAAACTTCTCTCAAAGAGGTGCTTGCGTATAAAATCACGTAATACTTCTTTATCAGAAATATGAGAAATTAATGGCCTTGTTTGCAGCTGCGAAAATAATCGGTGTGTAAGGGTATCTATTTCTACGCCAAGGTATATGGTTATCACCTCTTTTGTGCTTGTTAATTTTTGCATCACATCACCATAACACGGGGTACCCCCACCTAGGGCTAAAACCATATCTTGAGTGCTATCTAACAAAGAGTTAAGCACAGCCTTCTCTTTGGATCTAAAATAGAGTTCTCCCTTGGTTTCAAACAATTGTTTGAGGGATAGATTTTGATCTTCTTCAATGGCGATATCTAAATCAACAAAAGAGTATTGTAATGCAATTGCCAGTTGTTTTGCAACAACTGTTTTACCACTTCCCATATATCCTAAAAGCACTATTTTCATAAAATTTTAGTTCTTATTTATTGTAGTTTAAAGGTTTACAAATAAAGTTTAAATTTATTTTAAAATGCTTTGAAAGATAAATATATTGATAGTATATTTGCACTCGCTTAACAAAACTTATTTAAGTTTGTAAAGCTTAAAAATGTTTTTGAC
>Ga0206129_10008240_pt1 | contig 10051 bp, 9 predicted proteins | sample Helgoland_Spring_8_FD_148616 | JGI IMG/M metagenome (GOLD analysis project Ga0206129, IMG submission 148616) | Pelagic subsurface seawater microbial communities from Kabeltonne, Helgoland, North Sea - Helgoland_Spring_Bloom_20160502_2 | ecosystem: Environmental > Aquatic > Marine > Epipelagic ...
GATGGGCATGACCGAAGCAGAAATCAACCAGCCGCTCGTTGGCGTTGTTTCCACTTGGAATGAAGCCGCACCTTGCAACATTGCGCTTGCGCGTCAGGCACAGGCTGCCAAACGCGGTGTTCGCGAACATGCTGGCACCCCGCGCGAATTTACCACCATTACCGTTACCGATGGAATCGCCATGGGTCATGCAGGGATGAAATCATCGCTTGTCAGCCGTGAAGTGATCGCCGATTCGATTGAATTGACCGTTCGTGGCCATTGCTATGATGCTGTTGTTGGCCTTGCTGGCTGTGACAAATCACTTCCCGGTGTGATGATGGCGATGGCGCGGTTGAATGTACCGTCAGTCTTTATGTATGGCGGTTCAATCCTGCCAGGCCGGTTCAAAGATAAAGACGTCACCGTTCAGGATGTTTTCGAAGCTGTTGGCGCGCATGCTGCCGGCAATATGTCTGATGAAGATTTGCACGAGCTGGAATGCGTTGCCTGCCCAAGCGCAGGGTCATGTGGCGGCCAGTTTACCGCCAACACAATGGCGTGTGTTTCCGAGGCGATTGGCCTTGCCATTCCAGGTTCAGCAGGCGCACCAGCACCATACGAGTCGCGTGACGAATATGCCTATCATTCAGGCCGCATCGTGATGGATCTTGTGCGTGCCAATCTTCGGCCGCGTGATATTCTGACCCGCAAAGCCTTTGAAAATGCGGCAACCGTTGTTGCAGCCTCAGGGGGATCAACCAATGCCGGATTGCATTTGCCTGCACTGGCATCGGAATGCGGTATTGATTTTGACCTTCATGATGTTGCCGAAATTTTCAAGAAAACCCCCTATATTGCCGATCTAAAACCGGGTGGACGTTATGTGGCGCGTGACATGTTTGAAATTGGCGGCGTTCCAGTTTTGATGAAAACCCTTCTTGATGGTGGGTTCCTGCATGGTGATTGCATCACTGTTACCGGCAAAACGATTGCCGAAAATCTGGCCGATGTAACATTCCCGACCAATCAGGATGTTGTTCGTACAACCGATGCGCCATTATCACAGACCGGCGGCGTTGTTGGCCTTCGCGGCAATCTTGCCCCTGAAGGTGCGATCGTTAAGGTTGCTGGCATGAAAAACCTGAAATTCACCGGCAAAGCCCGTTGTTTTGATTGTGAGGAAGACGCTTTTGCTGCGGTTGAACGCCGTGACTATCAAGAAGGTGATGTTCTGGTGATCCGTTATGAAGGGCCAAAAGGCGGTCCGGGCATGCGCGAAATGCTGGCCACCACAGCGGCGCTTTACGGTCAGGGCGCTGGTGATACGGTTGCTTTGATCACTGATGGTCGTTTTTCTGGCGCAACGCGCGGTTTTTGTGTTGGCCATGTTGGACCTGAGGCGGCTGTTGGCGGACCAATCGGCCTGTTGCAAGATGGCGACACCATCACCATCGACGCTGAAACAGGAACGATTGACGTTGATCTTGATGAGGCCGAATTGGCAAAAAGACGTGAAGCGTGGAAATCGCGCGGTACCGATTACAATGCTGGTGCCATCTGGAAATATGCGCAAACCGTCGGTTCAGCCGAGAAGGGCGCTTTAACCCATCCGGGCGGCAAGGCCGAAACCCATATGTATGCTGATATCTAAAGCCAAACCAGAAATGCAAAAAGCCGGGTCAGTTCGATCCGGCTTTTTTGTTTGGGACGATTGAAAATTTCGTGACTAGGCGCGAAGCTGGCACCAAATCGGGGTATGATCAGATGGTTTTTCCAACCCGCGTGGTGCCCGATCAATGCCTACATCTTCGAGCCGGTCAAGCGCTTCGGGCGACAGCAATAAATGATCAATCCGCACGCCATGATCGCGCTGCCACGCACCAGCTTGATAATCCCAATAGCTATAGAAAACACCCGTTGGATTCAGGCTGCGAAGCGCATCGGCATAGCCTTTGTGAAGAAGGCTGCGAAACGCGCTTCGGCTTTCCGGCCTTGTTAGGGCATCACCGGCCCAGCCAGCGGGATCATAGCAATCGATATCATCGGGAATGACGTTAAAATCACCACCAAGAATCACCGGCTTTTCATCATTTAGTAAAGCAAGAGCGCGCGCCTCAAGACGTGTCATCCAGCCAAGTTTATAGTCAAATTTAGGGCCGGGTGCCGGATTGCCATTCGGCAGATAAATTGTTGCCACCCGAAAGCCATTAATGGTGGCTTCCATATAGCGTGCCTGTTCATCTTCGGCATCGCCTTCCAGCCCCATAACAATATCTTCCATCGGAAACCGGCTTGCAATTGCCACCCCATTGTAACTTTTCTGGCCATGAAAGGCGACATGCCACCCCAGCGCCTGAAACGCATCAATTGGGAAATTCACATCTTGCGATTTTGTTTCTTGAATCAGCAAGACATCGCACGGATCAGTGGCAAGCCAACCGGTTACAATATCCAGCCGAGCCTTGATTGAATTCACATTCCAGCTGGCAATTCGCATGATGGTTAAACAGAAAAAGACGTGCCGCAGCCGCAAGATGCGGTTGCGTTCGGATTGGTCACGGCAAAATATGACCCCATCAAATCCTGCACATAATCCAGTTCGGCATGATCAATCAACTCGATCGACATGTCATCAACGACCACATCCACCCCATGCGCGGTGAATACGATGTCATCATCATTACGCGTTTGATCGATGCTGAAATCATATTGAAAGCCCGAACAGCCGCCGCCAAGCACCGCAACGCGGAAAAAGCTGCCCTCAGGTTCGTCGCTTAGCATTTGCGTAATGCGTTCAGCGGCTGACAAGCTTAGGCCGAATACGCCAGCGTTTGGCTGTATCGCGGCGGTTGCGCTGGTTTCCAGATTGCTTTTATCGCTCATTGGGCTGCCTGTTGCTGATTGCTTTTCACTTGCATGAATATGGCCCTAGATTAACCGCAAATCAAGGTCAACAGACAAGCCAATACATTAAACACGCGTGATTGCCCTCGGTGACGATTGCGGTTTTTTGCGGCAACGCCTACATTGATCTGGAAATCTAGGCAGGGATACCCGCCAATGGCACTGCCAGCCATCGGTTTTGGTTATCATGCCAAGGCACATTAATGAGCAGGTGCAATGTGACTGCAAATATCGAACATCGTACCCTAGCGGTCTATGCCTGTCATGGGCCGGCAAGCCGTGGCCGTTTTCTGGATGAGCAGGAACATCAATCCCCAACCAGCCGTACACCATTTCAGCGTGACCGTGACCGCATCATCCATTCAGGCGCATTTCGGCGGCTAAAACATAAAACACAGGTCTTTGTCTATCATGAGGGCGATTATTTTCGGACGCGTCTGACCCATTCACTCGAGGTGGCGCAGATCGCACGATCGATGGCACGATCGCTTGGGCTGAATGATGATCTGGCCGAAGCCGTGGCGCTTGCGCATGATTTGGGTCATACGCCTTTTGGCCATGCTGGTGAAGACGCGCTTGACCGGCTCATGGCCGATCATGGCGGTTTTGACCATAATGAACAAACGGTTCGGGTATTAACCCAGCTTGAACAGCGCTATGCCGGTTTCGACGGTTTGAACCTGTCATGGGAAACGCTTGAAGGTGTTGTAAAACATCACGGCGCCATCAAAGATCGCACCACGCTTCGCCCCGCCATTATCGCCATTGATAAAAATATGGATTTGCAACTCGAGCGCCATTCATCAGCCGAGGCGCAATTGGCAAATCTGGCCGATGATATTGCCTATCTTTCACATGATTTTGACGATGCGCTTCGTGCCGGCCTGTTTAACATTGACGATATACGGCCATTGCCACAGGTGGGAAAGGCGTTGCTAGATATCGAAAAAAATTATGGCGATTTAGAATTAGGCCGGATCACCCATGAATTGGTGCGCCGGTTAATTTCGGTGTTTGTCGAGGATATGCTTGGCGTATCGGCTGGCAATCTGGCGGCATTGCAGGCCAAACATGCAGATGATATCCGCAATCACAAAACGCCAGTGATCGGCTTTTCATCGGGCATGGCGGCTGATCTGGAAACCTTGCGCGGGTTTCTATTCAAAAACATGTGGCGGCATTACAAAGTGAACCGGATGACAAGTAAGGCAAAACGGGTGGTGACAGATCTGTTTGATTTGTTTATGTCCGAACCCAATACATTGCCAAGTGACTGGCAATTTAGTGGTGGAAAAGCCTTGAGTGACATGACAAATACCGATCGGGCGCGTATTATCGCCGACTATATTGCCTCAATGACTGACCGCTATGCCATTATCGAACATGAACGCCTGTTCGATCTTGGCCCCATTTTACGATAGATCCCGTTTGCGGATAGAGAAAAGACCCGAATTAATGAATATTTTTTCCTTCTTTGAAGTTGAATTTCAAACCATCGTCACGCAGCTTGTTACCGCAGATTTACTATCTGGCGATATTGATACAAGCCGTGTTGTCTTTGAATTACCGCGCGATGAAAGCCACGGCGATCTTGCCACGAATGCGGCAATGGTTCTTGCCAAACAGGCGGGCAAATCGTCGCGTGATCTTGCCGCCTTATTTGCTGGTGAACTGGCAAAAATTGACGGGGTGATCAGCGTTGATATTGCTGGCCCAGGCTTTTTGAACCTGACCATCGAATCTCGTCTGTGGACTCGCGAAATCGCCGATATTCTTGCCGCCAATCTGACTTATGGCAAAAGCGATGTCGGGGCAGGAGGACCGGTGAATGTCGAATTTGTGTCGGCAAACCCGACCGGCCCATTACATGCAGCCCATGCCCGCGGTGCGGTGATTGGTGATGCGCTTGCCGGTTTGATGGAATTTTGCGGCTGGAAAGTCACTCGCGAATATTACATTAATGATGCTGGTGGACAGGTCGATGTTCTGGCGCGGTCAACCTATCTTCGCTATTGCGAGGCGCTTGGCCGTGATATTGGCGCTATCCCGGCAGGTCTCTATCCCGGAGTTTATCTCAAAGATGTTGGCCAAGCGCTGGCGGCCCGCGACGGCGAACTCTATCTTGACAAGCCTGAGGCTGAATGGCTTGAAATCGTGCGCAGCTTTGCGATTGACGCCATCATGCAGGGGATCAAAACCGACCTTTTGGCACTTGGCATCAAGATGGATCAGTTTTCATCTGAACGCGCGCTGGTGAATTCGGGCGCGGTTCAGCGGGCAATTGATAAATTGCAGCAAGACGGCCATCTCTATCAGGGTGTTTTGCAGCCGCCAAAAGGCAAAGAGCCTGAAGATTGGGAACCACGCGAACAATTGCTTTTCAAAGCCAGCGAATTTGGTGATGACACTGATCGGCCTTTACAAAAATCGGATGGCACATGGACGTATTTTGCCGCCGATGTTGCCTATCATCTTGACAAGCTGGAACGAACCCGCGGCCCTTTGATCAATATTTTTGGCGCTGATCATGGTGGCTATGTCAAACGCATGACCGCGGCGGTTACCGCATTATCGGGTATGCAAAACATGCTTGATATCAAATTATGCCAGCTGGTGAATTTACTGGATAATGGACAGCCGGTAAAAATGTCAAAACGCGCTGGCACCTTTGTCACGGTTGAAGATGTGATCGAGGCGGTTGGCGCTGATGTGATCCGTTTTATCATGCTGACGCGGCGCAATGATCAAACTTTGGATTTTGATTTTGCAAAAGTAACCGAACAATCACGCGATAATCCGGTTTTCTATGTTCAATATGCGCATGCCCGCGCCTGTTCGGTTATTCGGCAATTTGAAAAAGACCGGACAATCCCCGAAACGGCAAATCTTGACCTGATTACCGACCCTGCCGAGCTGGCCGTTGTAAAGATGCTTGTGGGCTGGCCAAAGCTGGTTGAGTCAGCCGCCAGCGCGCATGAGCCGCATCGCATCGCCTTTTATCTTGTCGATCTTGCAAGCCGGTTCCATTCCTTGTGGAATGCAGGTCGGGAAACCCCGTCATTGCGCTTTATCCTTGATGATGATGAGGCAAAAACAGCCGCCCGAATGCAACTTGTTCAAGCAACAAGTTTCGTTATTCGCACCGGCTTAAATGTGTTATCAATTAAAGCCTTAGAAGAAATGTAGAGAACAAAATGAGCGATGAAGACCAACAGGTTAGCGGCGTAAATTGGGGGTGGTTTGCCATCCTTGCCAGCATCATTGCCATTGTGGGCGGCGCAACTTATTTCCTGCTGCCGAGCCTGATTTCAAAAACCGTTACCGATATCACCGTGGTTAAAGCCATTGACGAGCCGATCAAGGTAAAGCCTGTGGATCCGGGGGGTGAGGTGGTCGATCATCAAAATTTGCTTGTTGTTGATATTCTAAAAGGCGGCAGCAAAGCCGATGATCAGACTGAAACGCTTCGCCCAACGTCACCAAGCCCTGAACCACCACCCGTTGCCGAAGCCGAAACCGCACAGAAAACACCTTTGGAAACACGCGTAAATACTGGCGAAGACCAGTCCGAATCCGAAGATACAGCAATGGCTAATAGCGGTGATGAGGCGGCCAAAGAACCGGCTAAGGAGACGTTACCAAAAACAAAACCCGTGCCAAAAGCTGCGACTGGTGATGATGCGGTAAAGACCACCACTAAAACAGCAGCTAGCGCAAATAAGACCAAACCGATTTCGGCCAAGCCTGCTGATGCCAAAGCCAATAAAGACTCTGCATCAAAAATCAAGAAGCGAGTGATTGTGATTGAGGGTGATGCGCCGCTTTATATGATCCAGCTTGCCGCGTTTCGTAATGCGGAAAAAGCCTCTGAAATGGCTGAAATTTTGTCGCAAAAACATAAAACGCGCCTCAAAGATGTCGATCTTGAAACGATGTTGGTTGATACTGGCAGTAACGGCATTTTCTACCGAATTGTCAGCGCCCCGTTGCCACGATCCGACGCCGATAAGATTTGCAGTGTTTTGCGGCGGTCGGGTCAAGATTGTTTTTTACGCAAATACACGCCGCCAAGCCCATAAATCAAGGCCAAGCCCGAAACCTCAAAGCAAAATGTGAACTGGCATACTAAAGCGATTATGACCGATCTCCAAGACACATTCACCGCCGATGAAAGCCCCATAGACCGGCCAAAGCAGTTGGCGCTTTTCGTTAATCTTGATGGGTTTGAAGGGCCAATTGATTTATTGTTGAAACTGGCGCGTGATCAAAAGGTCGATTTGACCAAAATCGCGATTTTGCCACTTGCCGAACAATATCTCACCTTTGTTAATAATGTGCGTGAACTCGATCTGGAAATCGCTGCCGATTATTTGGTGATGGCAGCGTGGCTTGCCTATCTGAAATCACGGCTTTTATTGCCTGATCCTGAACCCGAACAGGCCGAAGAAATGGTCGATATGGCGGATGCCTTGCGCTACCAGCTCTTGCGGCTCGAAGCCATGCAGCAAGCTGCCAAACGCTTGTCATCACGACCCAAACTGGGGCAGCAACGATTTGCCCGCGGCGCACCCGAACAATTTGCCAATACCAGCGAGCCGATCTGGACAGCATCACTTTATGACCTGTTATCGTGCTATGGCGATATTCGCTCAACCGAAGATGCTGAAACCTTGACCATTGCCTCAACCCGGCTTTATTCGGTTGAAGAGGCGGCAAAAAGGTTGCGTAACCTGATTGGATCAAGCCCGAATTGGACGGTTTTGCAGCATTTCTTGCCCACGGGCCTGCAATCACCAATGGATTTGCGATCGGCAACGGCGTCTCATTTTGTCGCATCACTGGAATTGGCACGCGAAGGCGTGCTAAGACTGCGCCAAGACAATCATTTTGCGCCGCTATATATGAAGGTTAGAGACTAAGATGAGTGTGCTGTCACCGCTGCAAGATTGCGCCGCTACAATTGAAGCCCTGATTTTTGCGTCGGATCGGCCAATTCGCGAGCGCGAGCTTATTGTGCATCTACCAGAAAATATGGATCTTGCCGAAGTGATTGCCACAATTGCTTTGCGTTATGATGCGACAAGCGGTGTCGAACTATGTCAGGTTGGCGATGGCTGGGCTTTTCGTACCAAAGTCGAAATTGCCGAACGGCTAAGCCAGCATAAACAGGTTGAGCGGCCGCTATCCCGCGCCGCGCTGGAAGTTTTGGCAATCATCGCTTATCATCAGCCCATTACACGCGCCGAAATCGAAGAAATCCGCGGGATCAGCCTGTCAAAAGGCACCATGGATATTTTGCTTGAACTTGGCTGGATCAAACCACGAGGCCGTCGCCGCACGCCGGGCCGTCCCTTAACATGGGGAACCAGCCCAGCCTTTCTTGATCATTTCGGCCTTGCCGATGTTGGTGATTTGCCGGGTATGGATGATTTGAAAGCAGCAGGCCTGCTTCGCAAAGGCCAGATACTTGGCGCTTTAATGGATCATACACCGCAAACTGATGATCTTGATGACGAAGATGACAGTGACGCCGATTTTCTGGAAGATGGACTGCTAGAAGCCGGTTATGACGGAGATGAACATGCTTGAATTTGAGCGTATCCGGCATGCCTATAACGGCAGCTTGTCGGTTCGTGATGTCAGTTTTAAGGTTCAACCAGGCGAAGTTGTATCGCTACTTGGGCCGTCTGGATGCGGTAAAACAACCTTGCTGCGGCTGGCAGCAGGGCTTGAACAGCCGCAACATGGCAGCATTAGCCTTCATGGTGATGTTATTTCGTCTCCTGATTACATCCAGCCACCTGAACAACGCGGCATTGGCTATATGTTTCAAGATTACGCACTATTTCCGCATATGACCGTGATGCAAAATGTGGTTTTTGGCCTTGCAGAAAAAGGCAGTGCGGCGACAAGGCGCGGGCTTGACGTGCTTGGTGAGGTTGGCATTGACGATCTTAGCGATATGTATCCGCATGAATTATCGGGTGGCCAGCAACAACGCGTTGCCTTGGCGCGCGCGCTTGCACCAAAACCATCGGTTATCCTTCTCGATGAGCCTTATGCCGGTCTTGATAGCCGCCTTCGCGAACGTATCCGTGACCAGATGCTGCATGTTCTAAAAGCTTCGAATGCCGCAGCCCTGATGGTGACTCATGATGCCGAAGAGGCGATGTTTATGTCTGATCGAATTGTTGTTCTGCGCGATGGTAACGTTGTTCAAACTGGCCGTCCGGTCAATCTATATTGCCAGCCAAGCAGCGCCTTTGTTGCTGAATTTTTTGGTGAAGTAAATCGCATTGAAGGCATTGTTGCCAAAGATAAGGTCATTACCGCGCTTGGCGAATTTAGCGCGCCAAAAACCTTGAATGATGGCAGCGCGGCCAGTGTCGTGATCCGGCATGAAGCGCTTTTGATTGATGCTGGCAATGATGGCGTCGTTGGCGAAGTCATGGAGTCGCGCTTGTTAGGCCGCGCATCACTGATCCATTTATCGGTTCCAACGGGGCGGGATGTGCTTCACCTTCACGCGCGCATACCCGGTTTGAACTCGATTGAAGTTGGAAGTCAGGTTCGGGTTCGCGTTGATCCGGCACAGGCATTTGTTTTTGCCGCCGGAAATGGCGCTGAATAGACTGGGAGTTAAACCATAACGGCCTAAAGTCAGTGGTTTTTTCACATATTTGTCACTTTTCTGTACCGGTTTTGCCAACGACTTCTTGTAGACAGCCAAAGCCCTGTCTATAGTGCGGGGGCAACAAGGCCATTGGTTTTTCCTATGGCCGAAACGAATTGGAAATGAGGACCTAAACTATGTTTGGTGGTACATTCAGTATTTTACATTGGATTGTTGTTCTGGCGGTTGTTCTGCTACTTTTTGGTGGCAGAGGCAAAGTTTCAGCGATCATGGGTGATTTCGGCAAAGGCTTGCGCAACTTTAAAACAGGCCTGAAAGGGCCTGAAGAAGATGCTGGCGAAGAGGCCGAGGCCATCGAAGATGCGCCGAAGGCAGCCAAAAAGCCAGCAGCCAAAAAAGCGGCCCCAAAGAAAGCGGCAGCCAAAAAAGCCACAGCCAAAAAAGCACCTGCTAAAAAAGCCGCCAAGAAATAGGCGCTAGGAGCAGATAATGCTTGATATTGGCGGCTGGGAATTCTTGGTTGTTGCCTTT
>Ga0206129_10008244_pt1 | contig 10049 bp, 7 predicted proteins | sample Helgoland_Spring_8_FD_148616 | JGI IMG/M metagenome (GOLD analysis project Ga0206129, IMG submission 148616) | Pelagic subsurface seawater microbial communities from Kabeltonne, Helgoland, North Sea - Helgoland_Spring_Bloom_20160502_2 | ecosystem: Environmental > Aquatic > Marine > Epipelagic ...
CAAAAAAACAATAGAAGAGGTTTTTGATATAAATATTCATAATCATTCACTTTACTTTTACGGAACAAAAAAACAATCAAAAAACTAATTTTTTAGAATTAAATTACATGGGGGTAGATTTATTACTTGGTCTTCAATGGGGAGATGAAGGGAAAGGAAAAATTGTAGATGTTCTTACTAAGAACTATGATATTATAGCAAGATTTCAAGGAGGACCTAATGCCGGTCATACTCTAATTTTTGACGGACACAAACATGTTTTACATACAATTCCATCTGGAATTTTTCATAAAAGTGCTTTAAATGTTGTTGGAAATGGTGTTGTTATAGATCCAGTAATTTTCAAAAAAGAATTAGAAAATCTTGATAAACATAACATTGATTATGAATCGAAATTACTTATTTCTAGAAAAGCACATTTAATTTTGCCAACCCATAGATTATTAGATGCTGCTTCAGAGACTTCAAAAGGTAAAGCTAAGATTGGTTCTACTCTCAAAGGTATTGGTCCAACATATATGGATAAAACTGGAAGAAATGGAATGAGAATTGGAGATTTAGAAATGGACAATTGGAAAGATAAATATCAAGCCTTGACTTCAAAACATATCAAAATGTTGGATTTTTTCAATGTAGATATACAATACAATCTGAAAGAGCTAGAGGAAGAATTTTGTGAAGGTGTTGATAAGTTAAGAAGATTACAATTTATTGATAGTGAAGAGTTTTTAAACAATGCTGTCAAGGAAAAGAAAACGATACTGGCGGAGGGAGCTCAAGGCTCATTATTAGATATAGATTTTGGAACGTACCCGTATGTTACCTCCTCGAATACTACTGCAGCTGGAGCTTGTACTGGTTTGGGTGTTGCACCAAACAGAATTGGTGAAGTTTTTGGAATTTTTAAAGCGTATACAACTCGAGTAGGTTCTGGTCCTTTCCCAACAGAATTATTTGATAAAGATGGGGCAAAAATGGCAAAAGTAGGTCATGAGTTTGGAGCAACAACTGGAAGACCAAGACGCTGTGGATGGTTAGACTTAGTAGCTTTAAAATATGCAGTTGATATCAATGGTGTTACTCAATTAATGATGATGAAAGGAGATGTTCTGTCGGGGTTTAAAACATTAAAAGTTTGTACCTCCTACAACTATAAAGGAGAGGAAATTAGTCATTTGCCTTATAATATTGAACCAGAAAATGTAGCTGTTAATTACACCGAATTTAAGGGGTGGAATGAAGATTTAACAAAGATGACTTCTGAAGACCAATTGCCTAAAAACTTACTAGACTATGTAGCTTTTGTAGAGAGGGAGACTGGTGTACCTGTCAAAATTGTTTCTGTAGGCCCAGATAGAAAGCAAACTATTCTTCGGTAGTTTTATAGTATAATTAAGAGATTTAGGGTTGTCATTTCAGTATTTTAGCCAAAAGAAAATAACAGTTTGAAAAATTTACTGATCATATTTTTTGTTTTAATTACATCTATAGGATTTTCTCAGAAAAAGAAAATTATATATGATGCTGATTTGCAGTTTGTTGATGAGGAAAAATATCCCGGAGCAACAGTACTTATAGGAAATGTAAAAATGATTCATGCTGGCGCTATCTTAACCTCAAAAAAAGCCTTTTATTATAAAAAAGAAAACTTTTTCAAAGCTATTGGTGAGGTAATAATCAATCAAGGAGATACAGTAAAACAATTTAGTAATTACGTAGATTATGATGCAAATTTTAAAAAATCTGTTTCTTGGGGTAATGTTGTTTTAAAAGATCCAACAATGACGTTAACAACAGATACTCTCTATTTTAACAGAGCTAATCAATTACTTTTTTATAAAGATCATGCAGTTATAAAAGATGAAACTAATGTTCTAGAAAGTAAAAATGGTAACTATTATTTAAAACAAAAGAAATTTACTGCAACAACTAAAGTAACCGTCACCAATCCAGATAATATTATAACTTCAAATCATTTAGACTATTATACCAACTCAGGACATGCTTTTTTGTATGGGCCGTCTACCATAACAAATCAAAAAGATAATAATAAAATATATTCTGAAAGAGGTTTTTACAATACAAAAACGGACATATCGCATTTTGTAAAAAACGCAAAACTTTTTATAGATGATCGAACCATAGAAGGCGATAGTCTATTCTATGATAAAATCCGAGGATTTGCATCAGCTACTAATAATATCAGAGTAATTGATACTGCTGAAAATTTTATGGCTAGAGGAAATTATGCAGAATACTTTCAAAAAAAAGATTCAATTTACTTGATCAAAAGAGCTGTTGCAATTTCTGTTGTTGAAAATGATTCTACTTTCATCCACGGTGATACGCTTCTAGTAACTGGTAAAAAAAAACACAGAATTATTCGTTCATATAACAATGTTAAGATCTTCAAATTAGATCTTCAAGGTAAATGTGATTCTTTACATACTAATCAATCAACAGGGATCACAAAAATGTATGTAAATCCCATATTGTGGTCTGATAAAAGTCAAATAACTGGAGACAGTATTAAATTATTGAGCAATACAACTACTGAAAAATTAGATTCTTTAAAAATATTAGGAAACTCATTTATTATTCAAAAAGATTCAATAAACCCAGAAAACTTCAATCAGATTAAAGGTAGAAATATGTATGGTAAATTTATTAAAAATCAACTCAGAACTCTTTTAGTAAAAGGAAATGGAGAGGCAGTAAACTTTAATAGAAATGATGAAGGGGTTTTAGAAACCATCACAAAACAGTATTGTAGTAATATCGAATTTGATTTATTGGATAGTGAAATTAATCAAATTAAATGCTTAAACATGTCCGATGGTAAAACCTACCCCCCATCGATGTATCCAGAAAATGATAAAAGGTTAAAAGGTTTTATATGGAGAGAATCTGAACAACCAAAAACAAAAGAAGATATTTTTTTAAAAAATAATAAGATAACAAAGAATAACAAAGAAAATTAGTTATTTGGTACAGGAGAAAATAGTTCTAGACAGAATTAATATAAATTGAATCCATAAATTAATGGTGAAAAATGATTTCTTAACATATCAAGCACAAACAAGTCCATATCCTTTATCAATCGAGGTTAAAAAAGCTAAAGGATCCTATATATATGACAGCAATGGAAAAAAATACTTAGATTTTGTTGCTGGAGTTTCTGCAAATAGTTTAGGTCATCGACACCCTAAAGTAACTAGAGCAGTAAAAAAGCAATTGAATAAATATACTCATGTAATGGTATATGGAGAATTTATTCAAGAACAACCGCTTAAGTTAAGTAAACTTTTAGCTTCCACCTTACCTAAACCCTACAGTGTTTATCTAACAAACTCAGGAACAGAAGCATGTGAAGGTGCATTAAAACTAGCAAAAAGACATACAAAACGACACGAAATTATTTCTGCATATCAGTCTTATCATGGAAACACACAAGGCTCTATGAGTGTTTCAGGAGCAGAAATTCAAAACAGAGCTTTTAGACCATTAGTACCAGGCTCAAGATTTATTAAGTATAACTCATTACAAGATTTAAGTAAAATCACAAAAAATACTGCGGCAGTTATTTTAGAGACTATTCAAGGGGGTGCTGGGTTTATAGTTCCAAAGAATAATTATTTAAAGAAGGTAAAAGAAAGATGTGAGGAAGTAGGTTCGTTATTAATTTTAGATGAAATACAAACTGGAATTGGTCGCACAGGAAAATTTTGGGGGTTTGAACATTACGGAATTACTCCAGATATTATCATTACTGGAAAAGGTTTAGGTGGTGGAATGCCAATTGGTGCATTTATTGCTGAAAAAAATCTAATGGATTTATTAAAAGAGAATCCTACACTAGGTCATATAACTACCTTTGGAGGGCATCCTGTTATAGCTTCTGCTGGAGTTGCTACAGTTCAAACAATTTTAGATTCAAAATTAATTAAAGAAACACTTGAAAAAGAAGCATTAATTAGAAAGCTTTTAATACACCCAAAAATTAAAGAAATAAGAGGCAAGGGGTTAATGCTCGCTGCCATTGTTGAGTCTAATGAAATGGCTTCTAAAATCATTCATAAATGCTTAGATTATGGATTAATTTTATTTTTCCTCTTGTTCGAGGGAAAAGCGATTAGAATTAGCCCACCACTTACGATATCAAAAAAAGAAATCATCAAAGGTTGCGAAATCCTAAAGAAAGTGTTAGATGAAGTAGTTTCGTAAAACTCGACAATAAAAAAACTCCTGAAGAATCAGGAGTTTTTTTTATTTAGAATCAAACAATTAGTTAAGCGTTTTGTTTTTTTATCAAGTTTAATGCTGAACCCTCATTATACCACTTAATCTGACCTGAATTGTAAGTATGATTTGTTTTATTAAATCCTTACTACCATCTTTGTGAATTACTTCAATAGTTAAGTTTTTACCTGGAGAAAATTCATGTAAATCTATAAAGTTGAAGGTATCGTCTTCTTGAATTAAATCATAATCGGATTCATTAACAAAAGTTAAACCTAACATCCCTTGCTTCTTTAAATTAGTTTCGTGAATTCTAGCAAATGATTTTACTATAACTGCAACTACACCAAGGTGACGCGGTTGCATAGCTGCATGTTCTCTTGAAGAACCTTCACCATAATTATGATCACCTACCACTATAGATTTAATTTCTGCCTTTTTATAAGCTCTTTGTACGTCTGGAACACCAGCATATTCTCCTGTAAGTTGATTTTTTACAAAATTAGTTTTCTTTCCAAAGGCGTTTACTGCCCCTATGAGCGTATTGTTGGCAATATTATCTAAATGTCCTCTAAAACGTAACCAAGGACCTGCCATGGATATGTGATCTGTAGTACATTTACCATGTGCTTTAATCAATAATTTAGCACCTTTAATTTCATTGCCAATTGGTTTAAATGGGGTTAATAATTGTAGACGTTCTGAAGCTTCATTAACAACAACCTTTACATGACTTCCATCACTTTCAGGAGCTAAAAATCCATTATCCTTTACCTCAAAACCTTTTGGGGGTAATTCCCATCCTGTTGGCTCATCAAACATTACCTTGTCTCCATTAGAATTTATGAGTGAGTCTGTTAGTGGATTAAAATCTAATCTCCCTGCAATTGCAATGGCTGCTGTGATTTCCGGTGAGGCAACGAAAGCATGTGTATTAGGATTTCCATCTGCTCGTTTTGCAAAGTTTCTATTGAAAGAATGAACAATGCTATTTTTTGGTGCATTTTTAGGATCACTATACCTTGCCCATTGACCAATACAAGGTCCACAAGCATTAGTGAAAATCTTAGCATCCAATTTTTCAAAAATTGATAAAATACCGTCTCGTTCTGCAGTATAACGAACTTTCTCTGAGCCTGGGTTGATACCTAAATCAGCTTTCATTGTTAAGCCTTTGTCTAATGCTTGCTGAGCTATTGAAGATGCTCGAGATAAATCTTCATAAGATGAGTTTGTACATGAACCAATTAAACCCCACTCCACTTGAAGTGGCCATTCGTTAGAGGTTGCTTTTGTATTCATATTCTTACCTATTTCTGTAGATAAATCTGGTGTAAATGGACCATTTAATAAAGGACCTAGTTCAGATAAATTAATTTCAATTACTTGATCAAAATATTGATCTGGATTTGAATATACTTCAGGATCTGCACTAAGATATTCTTTTACGTTATTTGCTGCATCAGCAACGTCTGCTCTGTCGGTAGCTCTTAAATATCGCTCCATAGATTCGTCATATCCAAAAGTTGATGTTGTAGCCCCAATTTCTGCACCCATATTACAAATTGTTCCTTTGCCAGTACATGACATAGCAGTTGCACCTGGTCCAAAATATTCAACTATCGCACCAGTACCTCCCTTAACCGTTAAGATTTGAGCAACTTTCAAGATTACATCTTTTGGTGCAGTCCAACCAGATAATTTACCTGTTAATTTTACACCTATTAGCTTAGGGAATTTTAATTCCCAAGCCATACCAGCCATTACATCAACAGCATCTGCACCTCCTACTCCAATTGCAATCATACCTAAACCACCAGCATTTACAGTATGTGAATCTGTACCTATCATCATTCCACCAGGGAATGCATAATTTTCAAGAACTACTTGATGAATTATACCTGCACCAGGTTTCCAAAAACCTAAACCATATTTATTAGAAACTGACTCTAAAAAATTAAAAACTTCGCTACTTACAGTATTTGCATGTTTTAAATCATTAGATGCACCATCTTTTGCTTGTATTAAATGATCACAATGTGTAGTTGTAGGAACAGCCACCTTGCTCTTACCAGCTTGCATAAATTGTAACAAAGCCATTTGAGCTGTAGCATCTTGTAAGGCTATTCTATCCGGAGCAAAATCTACATAATCTTTTCCCCTGACATATGCTTTATTTGATTTTCCATCCCATAAATGAGAATATAATATTTTCTCAGCAAGGGTTAAAGGTTTACCTGTAATTTCTCTAGCAGCATCAACACGTTCTTTAATGTTGCTGTAAACCCTTTCAATCATATCTATATCAAATGCCATAAAAAGTATTTTTTCTGTTTATTTAAGTATCGCAAAACTAAGGATTTTGAATGATATTTAAAAAATAAACAACAAATAGGTTTGATTAAAAGAATAACAACGTAAAAAAGTGAGATTACTAAGAATACCTTAAAAAAAATAACTTTATAAAGGTTTATTTTATGAATACGATAAAAAAAGCAGACCAATAAGCCGGATTCTGTTCTCATAGTAGAGTCTTATCATTTATCTAGTTCTAAAATTACTCTTAGAATCGATCTGCCTACCCCTTAGAATCGGGCGAGTAACCCTCAAACTCTAATGTACATGACATTGCACCGCACAGAGTTTACCTGGTTTCACTACAGCCTAACTGTACTTGCTTTCTGTTGCACTTGTCCTCAATTTACATTGGACGGATGTTATCCGCTGTGCTACTCTATGGTGTCCGGACTTTCCTCTTTTTAAAACTAATCTATCATACTATGTAAAAAATAAATAGGTTTTTAAAAGCGATAAGATAGGTCTGCTTTATGATTTCAAAAGTACAATCTTTATTTATAATAAAAACCCACTCAAAAAAATTGAGTGGGAAAAATTGCTATGAAAAAGATTTTTTGAAGTTTTATAAACTACAAAATTTCAAAATTAGTATTATTTCAAATAATAAAGATGATTAAGAATCTATTTTATGAAAACATATCTTTTACTTTTTCAAAAAAAGATTTATCAGATTTTTTTGGTGATGGAATAAAATTTTCATCATCTTTCATTTTTTCAAAAAATTGTCTTTGTTCTTTTGTTAATTCTTGTGGGGTCCAAACATTTATATGAATTAAAAAATCTCCTGTACCATATCTTTCAATGCTGGGAAGCCCTTTTCCTTTGAGTCGTAAAATTTTACCTGATTGTGCGCCAGAGTCAATTTTAATCTTCACCTTTCCTGTAAGAGTTTGTACCTCTTTACTAACACCAAGTACAGCCTCAGATAAGTTTATATATAAATCAAAATGTACATTTGTCCCTTCTCTTTTTAGAGTCTCGTGTTGAATTTCCTCTATCAAAACTAACAAATCACCAGAAATTGAATTTTTACCGGGGGCTTCATTTCCTTTACCCCCAACTTTCAATTGTACACCTTCAGTAACACCAGCGGGTATATTTATAGAAACTGTTTCTTCTTTTGCAATAAGACCTTGAGCATCTGCACCATTAGGCTTGCTAGAAATAATTTCACCGCTACCCTTACAGGCAGAACAAGTAGTGGCTGTTTGCATTCTTCCCAGGATAGTATTGGTTACTCGCATTTGTTGTCCAGTACCATTACAAGAAGGACATGTTTTGTAGGAAACTCCATCTGCTTGAATTTTTCTACGAACTTTAACTTTCTTTTCAACCCCTTTGGCTATCTCTTCAAGCGTAAGTTTTACACGAATACGCATATTAGATCCTTTCACTCTTGCTTGACGTTGACCACCACCGCCAAAGCCTCCGAAACCACCACCAAAACCACTTCCACCAAAAATATCACCAAATTGGCTAAAAATATCATCCATATTCATACCGCCACCACCAAAGCCGCCACCTCCTTGAGCGCCTTCAAAGGCTGCATGACCATATTGATCATATCGTGCTTTTTTGTTTCCATCACTCAAAACTTCATAGGCTTCCGCTGCTTCTTTAAATTTTCCTTCTGCAGAAGTATCATTTGGGTTTTTATCAGGATGATATTTAATAGCCATCTTACGATAAGCTTTTTTAATCTCAGCTGAACTGGCAGATTTGCTAATTCCTAGTGTATCGTAATAATCTTGTTTTGCCATATTATTTTTTATTTTTCCTAAAAGGAGAAGTGATCTATATTTATTTTAATCTGTTAGACAAATGAATAATTTATGATTGTCCAATAACTACTTTAGGGTAGCGTATGATTTTGTCTCCTAACTTATAACCTTTCTCAACAGCATCGATTACCTTACCTTTTAACTTATCTGATGGTGCAGGTATTTGTGTAATGGCTTCATGAATTTCGGCATCAAATACATCTCCTTTATTCACTTCAATTTCGGTTAATCCTTTTTGAGTAAGTGTATTTTTAAACTTATCATTAATTAATTGCATTCCTTTTAAAAGCTCTTTGTCTTTTACCTTCTTAATTTCAGTTAAACCTCTGTCAAAATCATCCATGATTGGCAGTAAAGATGTCATAAGCTCTTGACTGGCAGTCTTAAATAATTCTATTCTTTCTTTTGAAGTTCTTTTTTTATAATTCTCAAACTCAGCAAAAAGACGTAAATATTTATCTTTCTCTTGCTGAATAAGTTCCTCAGAAGTTGGCTTAACTTCATCAATATCTTGGTTTTCATTAACTTGAGGATTATTCTCTGAATCTTTTATTTCTTCTTCTTGTTTGTTTTCTTTAGTACTCATTTTATAAATTGTTAAAATGTTTACATTTTATATTCAATAATTTTGCCAATAAAAAAATAGTGTCAAAGTGACACTATTTAGGATGTAAGGTTAAAAGTTTAGTAAAAATTAATCTTCTATTCTTTCTATTTTTGCTCCCAAAGATCGCAAACGATTTTCAATATCTTCATAGCCCCTATCGATCTGCTCAATATTATTTATAATACTTGTTCCTTTGGCTGATAATGCTGCAATTAATAAAGATATTCCAGCTCTAATATCTGGTGAGGTCATTTTTGTTGCTTTCAATTGCGATTGACGATTATGGCCTATAACAGTAGCTCTATGGGGATCACATAAAATAACTTTTGCTCCCATATCTATAAGTTTATCTACAAAGAATAAACGGCTTTCAAACATTTTTTGATGTATCAGAACTGTTCCTTTTGCCTGAGTAGCAATAACCAGAACAATACTTAATAAATCAGGTGTAAAGCCAGGCCAAGGAGCATCTGAAACAGTTAGAACGGAACCATCTATATAATTTTGAATCTCATAACTTTCTTGAGAAGGAATATAAATATCGTCTCCTTTTTTTTCTAATTGAATTCCTAATTTTTTAAAAACAGATGGAATCTGACCAAGATTTTCCCAACTAACATCTTTAATTGTAAGTTCAGATTGTGTCATTGCTGCTACACCTATCCAACTTCCAATCTCGATCATATCTGGAAGAACTCTGTGCGTACAACCTTTTAAAGAATTCACTCCTTTAATAACTAACAAATTAGAGCCAACACCACTAATATTAGCCCCCATACTATTCAACATTTTAGACAATTGCTGAATGTAGGGTTCACAAGCTGCATTATATATTTTGGTAGTTCCTTTAGCCAATACAGAAGCCATAATAATATTGGCAGTTCCAGTAACAGAGGCTTCGTCAAGTAACATTTCTGTACCCTTCAATCCTTCAGGAGCTTCTACTCCATAAAAATACTCTTCTTTATTGTATCTAAAGTTTGCTCCTAAACGAATAAAACCCTCAAAATGTGTATCTAATCTTCTTCTACCTATTTTGTCACCTCCAGGCCTAGGAATATAAC
>Ga0206129_10008246_pt1 | contig 10048 bp, 6 predicted proteins | sample Helgoland_Spring_8_FD_148616 | JGI IMG/M metagenome (GOLD analysis project Ga0206129, IMG submission 148616) | Pelagic subsurface seawater microbial communities from Kabeltonne, Helgoland, North Sea - Helgoland_Spring_Bloom_20160502_2 | ecosystem: Environmental > Aquatic > Marine > Epipelagic ...
GGCAGTCGCACCCGCGATTATTTTCGGTTACGCGATGATCAGGGGGCAGGGTTCTGGCTATATCGTGAAGGTTTGCCAGAACGTCACGAAACCCCATCTTGGTTTTTGCATGGGTTTTTCGCCTGATGGCCCTATTGCGTAAACAAGGCCAAGCCGCATCACATGCGTTGCTTGGCTGTTATAGTAATTTCACCTTTTTAAAGGGCGCATCGCATCCTGATGAAATGGTGGCACAGGCGGCCGCGCTTGGGTGGGCGGCGGTTGGCATTGCCGATGTGAATTCGCTGGCCGGTATTGTGCGGGCGCATGTGGCGGCGCGTGATCACCAGATCAGGCTTGTTGTTGGTGCCAGATTACGCCCTGCCGATGGTCCTGATATTATTGTTCATCCGTGTGACCGCGTTGGTTATGAAGCTTTATCAATGCTGCTAAGCGAGGCCAATATGCGAGGCAGCAAAGCCGCGCCAATTCTCTATCTTGCCGATCTTGCCCGCCTGCCAGCAAGCACCGCATTGCTGGTCATGCCGCCGCGTCATCCAGATGCGCATTATCAAACGCATTTGCAGACCATTCGCCAAATTGCCAAAGGGCAATTATTTGCAGGGATGTGCCTATATCGTGATGGGGCTGATGAGGCACGATGCCAGATGTTAGCAGCAGCGGCAGCGGCGCTGGGGCTGCGGGTGGCGGCAGCGGCAGATGCGCTTTATCACATTCCTGATCGCCGCCCGCTTGCCGATGTTCTGGCGTGCATCCGTGAAAAGCAACAGCTTGATGATGCTGGCTATCTTATTTCGCGCAATGCCGAACGCCATTTGATTGATTGTGCCGAGGCTGAACGGCGTTGGCGGCATGTGCCAGATGCGCTTGATGGGGCAAAAGCGCTTGCAGATTTATGCCATTTTTCAATGGATGATTTATCTTATGAATATCCTGACGAGCTAAAGCCGAGTGGACGAACCGCCATGCAGGAACTGGCCTTCCAGACATGGCGCGGCGCTGAAAAACGCTATCCTGATGCGATCCCTGATAAGGTAAGTGCCTATCTGAAACATGAATTGATCTTGATCGAGCGTTTGAATATTGCGCCTTATTTTCTGACCGTCTTTGATATTGTTCGCTTTGCGCGGGGGCGCGGTATTTTATGTCAGGGGCGCGGTTCGGCGGCGAATTCGGCGGTTTGCTATTGTTTGGGCATTACCGCGGTTGATCCTGAACGATCGCAACCCTTATTTGAACGTTTTGTCAGCGAGGCGCGTGGTGAGCCGCCAGATATTGATGTCGATTTCGAACATGAACGCCGCGAAGAAGTGATCCAGCATATCTATGCAAAATATGGCCGGAATCGTGCTGGCCTTACCGCCAGTGTGATTACCTATCGTCGCCGCAGCGCATTTCGCGAAGTGGCAAAGGTGTTTGGCCTTAGCCGTGATGTTCAGGCGGCCTTGGCTGGCGAGGTATGGGGGCGTGAAAAAACCGGCCTTGATGCTGCGGCGCTGGCCGCGGCGGGACTGGATGCCAATGACCGGCGACTGCGGTTGGTTTTACAATTAGTGGCCGATATCAGCCGGTTTCCACGGCATTTGTCACAACATGTTGGCGGGTTTGTGATCACCCGTGGGCGGCTTGATCATCTATGTCCGATCAGCCCTGCCGCGATGGCTGGCCGTACCGTGATCGAATGGGATAAGGATGATCTTGATGCGCTTGGCTTGTTAAAAGTCGATGTGCTTGCGCTTGGCATGCTAAGCTGTATCAGGCGCAGTTTTGATTTGCTTCGTACGCATTATAACCGGCATTTAACGCTAGCATCATTGCCGCCTGAAGATATGAAAACCTATGACATGCTATGTCGGGGTCAATCGGTTGGGGTTTTTCAGGTTGAATCGCGGGCGCAGATGGCAATGTTGCCGCGCCTGCAACCGCGCTGTTTTCACGATCTTGTTGTGCAGGTAGCGATTGTCCGCCCGGGCCCTATTCAAGGCGATATGGTTCATCCTTATTTGCGGCGGCGTGCTGGTTTGGAAAAGGTGGATTATCCGTCAGATGCGTTGCGTGATGTTCTTGAACGCACGCTTGGTGTGCCGCTATTTCAAGAACAGGCAATGCAGATTGCCATTGTTGGGGCGGGGTTTTCAGGCGCTGAGGCCGACCAGCTGCGCCGAACGATGGCGACGTTCAAAAAACAGGGAAACATAAGCCATTTCCGCAATAAAATGATCAATGGCATGATCGAGCGCGGCTATGATGAAGCGTTTGCCATTCGCTGTTTTCGCCAGATCGAAGGCTTTGGCATGTATGGCTTTCCTGAATCACATGCGGCAAGCTTTGCGCTTTTGGTCTATGTGTCGGCATGGCTGAAATGCCATTATCCAGATGTGTTTATCTGTGCCTTGCTGAATGCCCAGCCGATGGGGTTTTATGCACCATCGCAATTAATTGCCGAAGCCAAGCAAAACAATATTACCATCCGACCCGTTGATGTGAATTTTTCAGGCTGGGATCACCGTCTTGAAAGCGACCCTGACAATCGAAAGGGTCATCATGCGTTACGGTTGGGCTTGCGACTTGTCAAAGGGCTGGCGCGCGGTGAAGGTGAACGGATTGCCGCCAGCCAAATAGCTGCCAGCCAAATAACCAATGGCGGAAAACAGGCTGGGTTAAGTTTTTCCAGCCTTGATGATGTCATGCGAAAAGCCGATGTATCGGCAAAATCATTACAGGCCATTGCCGATGCGGATGGTTTTGCCAGCCTTGCAATTGAACGGCGACAGGCATTATGGGCAGCACGCGGGCTGGCACGTCACCGGCTGCATGATATGCCATTATTTGCCCATGCTGGCCGCCGGCATGAACGGCTTGCGGGGAATGAACCGGTGATTGAATTGCCGCAAGCCGAACTTGGTGAAAATGTGGCCGAAGATTACCGCAACCTTGGCCTGTCATTAAAAGCACACCCCCTCGATTTACTGGCAAAGCCGCTTGGTCTGGCTGGGTGGCAGCTTTGCAGCCATGTCCAAAATGCACCTGACGGGAAACGACTTCGCATCGCTGGTCTGGTGACGATGCGTCAACGGCCCGGCACCGCCAGCGGTACAGTTTTCATAACGCTTGAAGATGGGCAGGGCACGGCGAATGTGATTATCTGGCCAAAATTAACCGAAACCTATCGCGAGGCATTGTTGCGGGCGCAGGTTTTAGGGCTGGTTGGCCGCGTCCAACGCCAGCAGGCGGTGATTCATATCATTGCCGAATCTCTATTTAACCTGAACGGGTTTTTGCGTCATATCGATGCCAGCAGCGGCAGCAAAAATGCCGTTCGGATGAAAAGCAGAGATTTTCATTAAAGATTAATTTTGAACATGATGACGCAAATAATGATTGTGGGAGGAATCTATGGCTCATTTCAAAGATATCGCCATCACCAAAGATAAAATTTATCAAGGCGGGTGACATTGCAGGGGGGACCGGTTTTGCCTAACCGGCCCATTGCGTCAGGCGTTGATTTGCCATTGCCGTGATTGTTTCCAGATTGCCGGCCTTAGCTGGGGTTCGACCTCGGTTCCGGATGCCAGCTTTGAGCTAACGGCCCAGCAAACGCTTGGCTGGTATGACAGTTCGGCCTGGGCCAAACGCGGATTTTGCCGAAATTGCGGTGCTTCGTTATTTTATCGCCTAAATGGCATCGCCCGAACATCAGTTGCCATTGGCATGCTTGATGATGCCAATGATATGGTGATTTCTGGCCAGATTTTCGCCAATAGCCACCCACATTGGGATCGGCTGCGTCCTTATGATTTGCCGCATCTTGATGATCAGTTTTGGGGTAAAAAATCTTAAAGCCTTTTAGCCGCGTGATGTTGGCGACACGGCAATGGCAATGCAGGGCCGTCCAGCGGCAAATAGCGCCGCGCAGGCTGCCCGCGCCTGATCTTCTTCAAGATCATTAAATCGAACACGCCATAATGGAATCGCGCCACGCGTGACAAGATGCAAATTTGCCGGTGTCATGCCAAGCACATCATCGGCCGTACGCCGTGCCACAATCGCCGCGCGATGCGCATTGACACGTTGGGCAAAATTACCAATTTGCACGCTCCAGCTTGGGTTCTCATCACTGGCAGGGTCGGCAGCGCTTGCGATATCAAGCTGGATAAATTCGGTCTTTTTTGGCGCTGTGGCTGGCCGGATCTTGGTTTTATTGACTGGCAGGCTTTCGGGCAATTTGTCGCCGCGTTCGGGTGGTGCCACTGGCAAGGTTGTCGGCATGGCAAGCACGGCACGCCGAACCGCGATGGTTTTAACGCGTTTGAACTGATTATCTAGAATTTGCATCATATGGCGGTCGCGGCTGCGCGATGTTTTCCCGCCAAACACAACGCCAATCAGCCGAACACCATTGCGTTCTACCGTGGCAACAAGATTGAATCCCGATGCATTAATATAGCCTGTTTTGATGCCATCTGTGCCGCTATATTTTGCCAACAGATTGTTATGATTGCCGTATTTCCGGCCTTTCCAGTTAAAGCTTTGGGTGCTGAAATACCTATAAAATTGTGGAAAATCGCGCCGCATAGCAACCGCCAGAACGGCCATATCACGCGCTGTCGATTTCTGCCGACGGTTTGGCAGGCCTGAGGCGTTCTTGAAAACCGTATGCCGCATGCCCAGAGCCTTGGCCTTGCGGGTCATGCGTTTGGCAAATTTGCGTTCCGTGCCAGACAGTTTTTCAGCAATTGCTGTTGCCACATCATTGGCCGATTTTGTCACCAACGCGTAAATGGCCTGTTCGGCGCTGATTGATTGACCCGGTTTTAAATATAATTTGGATGGCGAACGACCAGCGGCTGTTTTGGAAACCGGAATCCGGCTTTTCAGCGTCATACGTCCCGCTTCGATATCTTCAAACAAAAGATAAAGCGTCATGATTTTGGTCAAGGATGCCGGATAGCGCAGATTATCGGCATTGCGCGAAAACAGCACTTTACCAGTGGCTTCTTCAATGACGATTGACGCATATTTGCTGGCTTTAGCCTGTGTCGCCAACAGACCAAACCCAACCATAAAGATGATCATCATTGTTAAAAGAGATTTACCGAGGCGGAAAAACCCAAGCCGTGACAAAGCCAAAAGGCTGGATTTTATCAAAAATAGACATTCGTCACCGCGGCGATTGAGTGATCGGAAGGAAGGATGCTGCTTGCTCAGTAGCGTCTTGGCTACATTTGATCGTGCCATTAAGGCCTGTCCTGTTCCGAAATTATAACTACCATCTAACACTGCGCAGCAAAGCATAACGCAATTAGGATTCTATTCAAGAATCTTGCCAAAATTTGGACAATAAACTGCAATATGGTCGCATCATGTATTTGCGAAAGTTTTTTTGCTGCACCCCTTTTCCTTGATGGATGCGATACCAATATCAAAAGGATGCGACGGGCGTTTTGTTTCTGTGCTATACTCAGTGCTCTGGACGGGTGATTGAATTACGAAGGTTTAAAAGAGAATTTATGGCGAATGAAGACGATAAAAACGGTAATGGTCAGTTAATCCTCGACAGCCGTACCAAAACGAAAAAGCCATCAATGTATAAAGTCATTATGCTGAATGACGACTATACCCCGATGGAGTTTGTCGTGCATGTCTTGCAAAAATTTTTCGGTCGTTCAGCAGATGAAGCCACCCAGATTATGCTGAATGTGCATCAGCGCGGTGTTGGCGTTTGCGGTGTCTATAGTTTTGAAATCGCCGAAAGCAAAGCGCAAAAAACCATTGATTATGCGCGGAAGAATGATCATCCGCTGCAATTACAACTGGAAAAGGAATAGGCACAATGCTGTCACGCGAACTCGAAGAAACATTACGCCGCGCCATGTCGAATGCGGCATCATGTTCGCATGAATTTGCCACTTTAGAACATTTGCTGTTGGCGCTAACCGAAGATAGTGACGCACTTGAAGTCTTGCATGCCTGTAATGTTGATATTGATGAGCTGGTCAAAAAGCTGGCTGAATTCATCAAAATTGAGCTTGCATCAATTGTTGATCCCGAAGGCAATGTTGATGTGCAGCCAACGGCAAGTTTCCAGCGCGTGATCCAGCGCGCCATCATCCATACACAATCATCAGGGCGTGAAGTGGCCACCGGCGCCAATGTTCTAGTATCGATTTTTTCCGAGCGCGAAAGCCATGCTGTCTGGTTTCTGAAATCATTGAATATGACACGGCTTGATGCGGTATCCTTTATCAGCCATGGCGCCGACAGCAGTGTCGCCAAAAGCCAAAATGAAGATCAGGCTCGTGAAACCATTGGCGAGGATGGCAAAGACCCACTTAGTCAGTTTGCTGTCAATTTGATCGCCAAGGCTGCGGCTGGCAGGATTGATCCATTGATTGGCCGCAGCCGTGAATTAGACCGCACGATCCAGGTTTTATGCCGTCGCACGAAAAACAATCCGCTTTATGTTGGTGATCCGGGTGTTGGCAAAACCGCCATCGCCGAAGGGCTTGCCTTACGAATTTATGAAGGCAATGTTCCCGACGTTCTGGCAACGGCGGTGATTTTTTCGCTTGATATGGGGCAATTGCTTGCTGGCACCCGCTATCGTGGTGATTTTGAAGAACGGTTGAAAGCCGTGATGAAAGCGGTGGCAGATGATGAAAATGCCATTCTGTTCATTGATGAAATCCATACGGTGATTGGCGCCGGGGCAACCTCTGGCGGTGCGATGGATGCGTCAAATCTGCTAAAGCCTGCGTTGCAGGAAGGCACGCTTCGCTGTATCGGGTCGACAACCTATAAAGAATATCGCGGCCATTTTGAAAAGGATCGCGCACTGGTGCGCCGGTTCCAGAAAATTGACGTTGCCGAGCCGACCATCCCCGATACGATCAAAATTCTGAACGGTCTAAAAAGCCGGTATGAAGATCATCATAAGGTGCGTTTTACCGGTGCTGCCCTGAAAACCGCGGTTGATCTGTCTGCCCGCTATATCAATGATCGCAAATTGCCCGATAAAGCGATTGATGTGATTGACGAAGCTGCGGCGGCACAAAATCTGCTGCCGCCATCACGCCGCCGCCAAACGATTGGCCAAAAAGAAATCGAGGCTACGGTGGCAACAATGGCGCGCATTCCATCAAAGCATGTTAGTCGTGATGACAAGGCCGTGCTGGCATCACTTGAAACCGATCTGAAACGTATGGTGTTTGGCCAAGATCCGGCCATTACCGCTTTGGCATCAGCGATTAAATTATCGCGTGCTGGCCTTCGTGATGCCGAAAAGCCGGTTGGCAATTATCTGTTTTCTGGCCCAACAGGCGTTGGTAAAACCGAGGTCGCGCGCCAGCTTGCCGAAACGCTTGGCATCAAGCTGATGCGGTTTGATATGTCCGAATATATGGAACGCCATACGGTATCGCGCCTGATTGGTGCGCCTCCAGGCTATGTCGGGTTTGATCAAGGTGGACTGTTGACCGATGCGGTTGACCAGACGCCGCATGCGGTTCTGCTTCTTGACGAGATTGAAAAAGCGCATCCTGATTTGTTCAATATTTTGCTGCAGGTCATGGATCATGGCAAATTGACCGACAATAATGGCAAAATTGTTGATTTCAGAAATGTCGTTTTGATTATGACAACAAATGCCGGAGCGCAGGAATTGTCAAAGTCGGCGATTGGATTTAACCGTACGCATAATGAAGGCGCCGATATCGAAGCCATCGAAAAAATATTTTCGCCTGAATTCCGTAACCGGCTTGATGCGATTATTCCGTTTGCGCCGCTTGGCAAAGATGTCATCCGGTTGGTTGTTGATAAATTTATCATGCAGCTTGATGCCCAGCTTGCCGATCGTAATGTCGAAATCGAATTGAGCGAAGCGGCGATGGATTGGCTTGCCGAACGTGGCTATGATGCCAAATATGGCGCGCGGCCATTGGCGCGGGTTGTGCAGGAACATATCAAAAAGCCACTTGCCGATGAAATGCTATTTGGCGGGCTTGTTGGTGGCGGACTTGTTTTTGTCGATGTTGCTGATGATGATTTGACGGTTACGGTCAAAGCCCCACCGCAAAAAGCGATTTCAGGTGGAAATAAACGCGCCGCATTGCCCGCACCGCACGATAGTTAATCAAGCCAGATCACAGATATCACCCGCGCAGATATCACCCGTGATAGGGCTAGCTGGCTTTAAAAGGGCTGGTCATGGCGATGTGGTTTTTCTCGGCTTCGACGCCGAGCTTTTCTGCGTCTAGGAACCGCGCAACAGCCTCACGAAACCCGTCATGTGCAATCAGATGCACTGAATGGGTGGTGACGGGCAGATAGCCGCGCTGCACTTTGTGAAAGCCCTGCGCCCCTGCTTCAACCCGCGACAGACCCTGTTCGATGGCAAAATCAATCGCCTGATAATAACAAGCCTCGAAATGCAGATTGGGAATATCGATATCGGCACCCCAATTGCGCCCATAAAGCGCATCATCACCAATGAAATTAAGTGCGCCGCCGATAATGTTGCCCTCATATTCGGCCATCACCAAAAGCATGCGGTCGGCCATGGTTTTGCCAAGTTGGGTAAATACCTCATGCGTCAGATAGGCACCTCCCCATTTCCGGTCGATGGTGGACATGTAAAACCGGAAAAAAGCGTCAATATGATCTTGGGTAATTGCCGCGCCGGTGAGCCGAAGCATGGTAACGCCAGCCTTGGTGATCGAGGCACGCTCTTTGCGGATATTTTTACGTTTGCGTGATGACAGATTATCCAGAAAATCATCGAAATCAGCATAGTTCTGATTATACCAGTGAAATTGGATGCTGGTTCGGTCAAGCCAGCCTGCGGCGGCAAGCTGATGTGCATCATCAGATGGCAGAAAATTAATATGCGCTGACGATAGCTGATATTTTTTCACCAGCGTTTCCATGCCCTTGGCAAGGACGGTTTTTAAATCGGCGCGGTTATCGCGAACCAGAAAGCGGGGGCCGGTTGCTGGCGTAAACGGAACCGCAGCAAGCAATTTTGGATAATAAGCACCGCCAGCGCGTTCAAAGGCATTGGCCCAGCCATGATCGAAAATATATTCGCCATAGGAATGATGCTTTAGATAATTTGGCATGGCGCCAAGAAGCTGGCCGTCATCGCTTCGCAATAGCAGATGCATCTGATCCCAGCCGCTGTCACCGCCAACCGCACCGCCTTTTTCCAGCGCCTGCAAAAAGGCATGGCTGATAAAGGGATTTGCCGATCCGGCAAGCGCGTCCCATTCAGCGGCGTCGATTGCCACCATTTCGGTGCCGATATGAAGATTTAGCGCGCTACCATCCATGAGGCTTGCAAATCGCCCTTTGGCGGACAAGCCCGTTGCGGGCTGTCCGGTTCATTTTTTGACAGAATTGAAATAAAGATGGGGGGTTAAGCGATTTCAAATATACCATCAATTTCAACAAGACAATTTAAAGGCAATGCGTTGCTGCCAACGGCAAACCGTGCATGCCGACCAGCGTCACCAAAAGCCGCAACCATCAAATCGGATGCGGCATTGACGACAACCGGCTGGCTGTGAAAATCATCGGCTGACGCGACAAAGGCGCCAAGCTTGACCACCTGAACAACACGGTCGAGGTCGCCATCACAGGCCACTTTCAACTGCGCCAAAAGATTGATCGCGCAAACTTTTGCCTGACCTTGTGCGTCTTCGATGCTGGCATCTTTACCAACGGTTCCGGTAACGGTTAGCTTGCCATCAACAAAAGGAACCTGCCCTGACACGAAAACAAGATTGCCAGTGCGGGTAAATGGCAAATAATTCGCCGCTGGGGTTGGGGCATCGGGGATGCTAACGCCGATCTCTTGCAAACGCTGCTCTACTTTGCTTGTCATGGTCATACTCCGTTAAACTGGTAAAGAGGCTCGATGGTTGATGGCGTGAAACCAATCCCATCATAGTCCATATCCTGATTGCGAAACTTGCATAATCATTGCTGGATAGCAAGCCAGTTCAGATGATTAGATACCTGTTTTAGACAAGAAAAAGGCCCCACGATTGAG
>Ga0206129_10008248_pt1 | contig 10047 bp, 9 predicted proteins | sample Helgoland_Spring_8_FD_148616 | JGI IMG/M metagenome (GOLD analysis project Ga0206129, IMG submission 148616) | Pelagic subsurface seawater microbial communities from Kabeltonne, Helgoland, North Sea - Helgoland_Spring_Bloom_20160502_2 | ecosystem: Environmental > Aquatic > Marine > Epipelagic ...
AAAAAAGATAATGACATACCATGAAAGTTTTTGTTACTGATTTTTCATATGTATTTATATTAGCATGTGCATCAATTCAAACAACCTTTGTATTTTTATTTAAACTGTGAGCTACAGTTGCTATACTCATACTGTGGTCTCCTCCAATATTAATTTTAGGATTATTAAAACTAGAATTAATATTATGTAAATTAGATAGGTTTTTATTTAAATTGTTACTAACTTGAGTTAAGATAACTTTATTACTTTGAATAATTTTAGTGATTGTATTTAAAGCATTCGATGGTTTTTTTGTCCTAAGAATGATGTGTATCCTATTACTTTTCTCATTACTAGTAATATTATTAAAATATTAATATTTTTATAATAATTCTTTTAATTTGAAATACTTTGTTTTATATTTGAGGTATTTTTCGTAATAATTATATTTACTAGTTTCTTCTTTATTATCCAATTCAGCAATTCTTTTAGAGATAGTTTTTAAATTTAAATGCATTCTATATATACGTAAATGGTTTTCCTCATTATTTGCTCTTATTAAATGAAACCATTTTAAATCTACGAGTACTGCTTCAATTACATCATCAGATACGTCGTAGTCCATATCTCGCGCAGCTGTAAGATACTCGAATAATTCAGATAGTTGTGAAATTGTATTTAAATGAACTTCATATCTAAAATTAGATTTTGAAATAGTCTCTTCATTTTCTGCATCTAATCTTGCCTTAACTATGCGAATCATTTGTTCTATTTGTTCATTTTTCATTTTGATTAAATCATCCCTAGTAGCATTGGCATCTATATTAAATTTATATTCGACGAAGGGTTTTTTAGTTTCTTGAATAATTTTATTCGACTCCACTTTTTTTTTCTCAACTTCTATTTTACTTTTTCTAGCGCGTTCTTCTTCTTTTCTTTTTTTTTTCAATTCTAAGTTAGCTAATCTATCTTTTTCCGCTTGTTTGTCACGAGCTTTTCTTTCACGTTCTTGTTTTTCGTTATATTCTTTTTCAAGTCTCGTAGTTTCTCTTTCTCTTCTTTCATTCATTATTTCCCTTTCTATTTCTTTAGCCGCTTTGGCCTTTTTATCTTGAGCCTCTTTCTCCGCAGCTGCTTTAGCCATAGCCATTTTAGCAGTTTTTTTCTTTTTAGCGGCTATTGCATCAGCCATTGCAGTTTTCCTTTTTTCAGCAAGATCTTCATCATCTGAATCTTCTAATGCAAGTAAAGGAGCAGGTGTATTTTCTTCCTCTGATGTTTCTGAATCTTTTAATGCAAGTAACTCATCATTTTTTAATTCTAAAACTTCTAAATTATTATCTTTATTTGCTACATTTTTATTATTATTTTTAGAATTCATTGATCCCATTAGTATAATTTTTAGATTAATTAAATTTAACAAATTTTGTATAAAGGTATTTACTTCTATATTTTTATAAATGAATAAAGATTGTAAAAATCCAAGATTTTCTTTAAAACTATTAAATATTTTTACAGTATCACCATTTAAAAAACTAGTATTTAAATTATTAATATTTTTATCGACTTCTAATAATCTTTCCATTGTTTTTTTTAAGTTAACATCTTGTATTATTTTATCTTTTGATTCTTTATCTAAACTTGATAAAACTTTCATAATTGTACCTTTGTTTTCAACACCAAGAGCTTCAAAAATTTGATTCATAAAGTTTCCAAATGTTAAGGACATATATATATATACACATAAAATTTTTAATATTTTTTAAATATAAAAATTTAATCCGGGTAAACTTTTACCATCAAGTAATTCTAGAGATGCTCCTCCACCAGTGCTGACATGTGTCATAGAATTTTCCATACCAAATTGTTGACAACAACTTGCTGTATCACCACCTCCAATTTTAAATTTTTAAGTTTTTTACTTATTTATAGTATATCATTTAAAAAATAAAATATAAATATATTTAATGCCTAGGAAAGGAAGTATGCCTAGTTTTAAGAGGAGAAATAATAAACCTGTTCCTATGAAGAAACCTTCAGTTGGTTCTACAATAATGGGTAATGTCGTTACTGGTGCAACTTTTGGTGTTGGTAGTGGATTAGGTCACGCAGCAGTAGGAGCCATGATGAGTGGAGGCGATGAACATAATCAACAAGTAGAATCTCAACAATCAGTACAACAATCAACTCCAATGACGTGTCAAATTTTATTTGATGAATATAATAAATGTAAGAAAGATAATCTTGATAACTTTGATAAGAAAGATTGTTCAGAATATTTAAAAAAAGCGATGGACTTTAAATGTTGATATAATTAATTATTATTAAAATGATTTAAGATAAAGTCCTTCTTTTTATCTATATGCACGTTTTTAACTTACCAGGTTGTATTGACATTAACACAATGCAATCTATCTTAAACTCAACTATTTCTAACGGTATTGATTATAATACATTTAATAATAACACCAATGAGACTACCGGTCTATTAGTTATTCAAAAACTTTATAAACTAATGGGTCTAAAACAAAAAAAACTTAAAGGACTCAAACATGATGATATTGAAAAATTATGTCTTGAAGTCATGGACATGATGCCTAAATGGTCAACTAACGATGTTCTTAATATCTTATTAGAAGAAAAAAAGACAAGTAGTGATTTCCAAAGTTTATTTTTTCTCAAAGCAATTATTTATCTTACTGAAAAATATCCTCAAATTATGCGTTTTCAAATTAATAATATTAATTCTAATATTTCAAATTTACTTCATTCTCTTAGAAAAAATATTAGTTCATTAGCTGAAATTGCTGGTGAAAAACTTTTATCTAGTTGTGGTAATAAAGATTTAAATCCTTTTATACCAGATGTAGTTAAGACTATTAAAAACAATAGTTTTACAGAAGAAGCAATTGAAAATCTAGCCGGATGTATTTTTGTTCAAAATGTTGAATTTCCAGCTCTTGCAGTTACAACACCAATTCTAAAAAAAGGACTTAGGGGAAATAGAAATGAAATTAAACGTAAGAGTTGTGTTATCATTGATAATATGTGTAAACTGATAGAACATCCCAAAGAAATTATTCCTTTACTACCAGAACTGGAACCTATGATATTAAATTGTTCCGAAAACATTAGTGATCCCGAAGCTCGCGAGGTTGCTACTAAATGTTATAATACCATTCTTAAAATTAAAAAGATTGACTTTGAAATGAAAGAATTTAAAAATGAAGAAATCGAAAAAATGATTGCAGATAGTGATTGTGTTTTTGAACCTGAAGCTGTTCGTTTACTTGCTAGAAAAGTTAATTATATGATCAGAGTAGATAGTTTTGATAAGGCTGAATGGGAATCACTATATCAACTATATTTAGGTAATAATTATCTTAATATTTTTGAAAGTATGTATGGTAGTTTAGCTACTATTAATGAAATTAAAGAAGATAGATATATAGATGAAGAAGAGGGTGCTGACTTGTATCGTGGTGAGTTTTCTCTAGCCTATGGTGCTCTCACTCTCCTGAACAACACTTTTGTTCATCTTAAGAAGAACCGTTTTTATGGTTTATTAGGTCCTAATAATTGTGGTAAGACTACTCTAATGAGAGCTATTGCCAATGAACAAGTTGATGGATTTCCAAAGAGAGATGAACTTAAAACAGTTTTTGTAGAACACGAAATTGATGAAAGAGAAATTGGAGAAGATGACAAAGGATATCCTATTTTTAACATTGACTTATGTGGTATTGATTGGGTAGTTGATTGTTGTAATAATGTTTATCATATGGAACCACCAGTTAAAAGGGAAGCAGTTGAAACAGTAATGCAAGACATTGGTTTCGGTAATTGCAAAAAATATCCAGGAATGGAAAGAGCAGCTGATGCTGAGATGGGAGTTACAACTTATAGTGGTGGTTGGAAAATGAAAATGCAACTTTGCGCAGCAACTCTTATGAATGCAGATATTCTGATGCTTGACGAACCAACTGGCCATTTAGATGTTGATAACATCCAATGGTTAAAAGATTTCTTAGCTGATTTTAGAAATAATGGTGGAAGTATTATTTGTACATCACATGATAGTGCTTTCCTTAATGATATGTGTACTCATATTATTGATTTCCAAAACAGAAAATTAGTAACTTTTAGAGAACCTGGTGACAACTTGTTAGAAAAATTTGTAGCTAAATATCCTGAAAAGAAGGGTTATTTTGAACTTAAAAATGATGTTATTAAATTTGAATTCCCAGAACCAGGTCCGCTAAATAGTAAAAAGGGAACTAAAAGTATTCTTAAAATGAATAACGTTACTTTTCAATATCCTATTAGAGATAAACCTACTGTCTTTGATATATCATTAACATGTTCTCTGTCATCACGAGTAGCAGTTATTGGACCTAATGGTGCTGGTAAATCAACTGCTATTAAACTTCTTATTGGACAATTGAAAGCAAGTGAAGGTACTATTTGGCGAAACAATACTGCTCGTATTGCTTATGTAGCTCAGCATGCTTTCCAACATTTAGAAAAACACATTACTAAAACTCCATCACAATATCTACTTTGGCGTTTTGCGGGCAACGTAGATAAAGAAAGTGAAGACTTTAAAGCAGAGAAAGAAGAAGAAGTAGTTAATTCTAAATACTATCTTCATAAAATTGAACTAGGACATGAACTTAGAGTTGCACACACACCTGAACAATTAAGAAAATCAGTAACTCTTAAAAAGATTTTAACACGTAGAGAAAACAAAAAAGCTAAAACAAGAGAGTATGAAATTACTCTTAGAGATCAACCAAAAGACCTCACTGTTTATGTAGAATTAAAAGTTTTAGAAAATATGGGTAAAGTTGCTGAAGTGAATAGATTTGAAGAAAAACTAGCAGCACAACAAGGAATGATGAACCGTTCACTTACTCTTAAAAATGTAGAAAAACATCTTAAGGGATTTGGAATAGAACCGGAACAATCGAGTCACACACGTATTAGTAGTCTTTCTGGGGGTCAAAAAGTTAAGGTTGTACTGGCAGCTAGTATGTGGATGTGTCCCCATCTTCTTATTCTTGATGAACCTACTAACTATCTAGATAGAGATGGATTGGGTGCCCTGACAAAAGCAATTGAAGAATTCAAAGGCGGTGTAGTAATCATTAGTCATAACCGAGAATTCGCTAATGCTGTTGCAACTGAAAAATGGATTATGGAAAAAGGTAGATTACATAAAGAAGGTGAATCTTTAGCTAATATGGAGGAGAATAAAGCAACTAAAGATATCACACCTGATACTGTTAAAGATGCTTTTGGTAATGTAATTAAAGTTGATAAAAAACAACAGATGACTGTTAAGGAAATTAAAAAAGAAATTAAGTCTTTAATGAAAGAAAAGAAAAGTCTTAAGAAAAAAGGAATGATGGATGAAGCTTTAGATCTAGAAATTAAAATTGAAGAACTTCAAGAAAAAATGGAAGAATTAAAAAAAGAAGATAACTAAATCCTGAAATTTATTTGATAATTATATTATTTCATACTAAGAAGAAGAGATACTGTAGATATCACATTATAAATTGTCAGTTCATCAGCTCTTTCTTTAGTTTGATTAACATTTTTAGAATAATAGGATGAATCATTTTTAATATTATTATTTACTTTAAGAATTATCTCATTAGGATATTTCAGTAAAATCTTCTCCAAATCTTTCAAATATAAATCTATCATCTCACTATTATCAACGTTATTATTAAGGTTATTTTTAACGAAATCACTTATCTTATTTAATTGTAAACTATCATTAAGTTTATCAATACCATTACTTAAAACGTCGTTAGTTTTCATCAATGTTTGATGCATATCATTCTGTTCCTCTAATTTCTGATTCCAAAAATTATTAATAGTATTAATAGCTTCCATCATATTATTCATATTAATACTATTGCTATCAATATTATTAACAATAAAACAGGTCTTGTCATAAACATTTTCTAATTCCATAATATCTTTTTCAGTGAACTCATCTTTCCAATTTTCAGTAAACATAAATATATCAAAAATTTTTAAACAGATAGAAAATAATCTTTTAATATCAATAATATTAAACCTATTATTTTCAAGCTGTTGACATATCTTACCTAGAAATCCTATGAAAGAATCAAAGATAGTATCTTCATCATTAGATATCATTAATTCATTAAATTCAACTTCACCAATTATAGTTTTACTATATGATATAAAATTATTTCCGTTTTTTATACTAGACATTATATATTACATAAAACATTATATTGTCAATTTTATTCTTATCAATTTTTATAAAAAATTGAATAATTTCAACATATTAACAATGTATGTCTAAATTGACGCTACCAAATTCACCTTCTCATATTGGAATTAAAATTATTCCAGAAAATTACACGCAGGAAGATATTGATGAAATTATGTATCAATATCTTCAATCTAAAATAAAATGTAGAATGAAAATATCTCTAGTATTCTCATTACTCATTTTACTTTTGATAGTATGGTCTATAATCACCACATATTATAATCCTATTAGAACCAGTATTCCTCTGTTTGGAATTTTATTAAATACACAAATAGCTAGTTTTACTATTACACCATTAGTTCTTACAGTTTATACATATCAGGAAAATATTTTTAAAAAGAGGAAAAATAACTTTGATCTTATTAATACATTGTTAGGTCTAATATGTCTAACATCTAATATCATAATGTTTTCTCTGTATGTTGACCAAAGTATAATTACATTTCTTACACAAAATCAAGGTAATAATGGTATTATAATAACTAGTTTTATAATATCAATATTAGTAATTATTATTTTCATAGTAACAATACTATATCTCATTTATTGGTATCTATCAATATATTGTAAATCTTGTATGTTATAATTTATTTCCACTCAGATTAGTCATTATATTATTAAATTTATCCATACTATCTGAAAAAGTATTAACTTCATAATTTACTTTAGAATCAATATTATCAAAAATAATATCAGTTTTATTTATCAGATTAAAACTTTTATCGAATAAATAATCTAATCTTATCATATTTTTACTCAATGAATTGTTTATTGTTTCAGAAAAATCTTCAACATTATCAATTGTATTAAATCTTATCTTTATTGTCGTCTATTATTATTTGAATACTATTAAATAAAGCATTACCATTAATCATAAAGTTATTAAAGTTATTTATACTATATACAAGAAAAACAAAACTAGTTGATATTATAATTAATTGGATGAATAATATTATACATATACTAGCAAAAATAAAATTATAGCGTGTTGGAATTTTCATTTAATATAGATGTATTTTATTTTTTAAATATATAAATATATATAATATGGAGGATATGTTTAGTTTTCTATTCAAATTATATCTTTTAAAAAAACCTGATATAATTTACAATATTAAATATAATAACACTAATTACAATATGGTTTTGAATGATTGGTATAGGTATAAAAAAGGTAATATAGAAACCGATTTCATTTTAAAATTTCCTTATCTTTGTGCAATTTTTGAACAACATAAAAATAATCATAATCATATAATATTATATCATTCCAGGAATAATGACTATCTGATGGTTATGACATGTCTGAATAAAAAAAGAGTTAACACTATCATACCTTACATGGTTCATAGTGAAAAATTATTAAAAATAAAACATTTAAACTTTATAGCTATCTATAGCTAATTAGCTTAAAACTAAAACATTTGAAAAAATCATCCATCCTAAGAGTAATTTTGCAGTCAAAGATAATATTACGTATGATTTTTCTTTGGTAAATGGATTTAATCCAGTGATAAGTTCCATTAGTTGAACAAATCCAAAAGAAGAATAGAGTAAGAATAGTGCGATAACAATAACATAAACAAAACTAGGAGGACCAGTATTAGAAGATTCTTTTGCTGCATCTATTGATTTGAAGAAAGCATGGCCAATAATACCATAAGCCCACATAAATTGTAACCATCCTGTAAGATGAACCACCCATTTTATAGCTTTTTCTTGAATATATTCAACTGCTAATCCACACAATTGACATGATGCTGTTAACACAGCTATTGAAGTGATCAGATTAATATCTGTAACTCCATTTAGTAAAGCAATAGCTATTAACATAATTGAAGCACTAAAACTATATTCAATAAAACGTAACGGATTTTTATTATTTTCAACCATAATATTATACTTGTAACCTAATATTGGAGGGGTAAAATAAGTTACAGCAGCAAAACTTTGAAAAACAAAAGATAGTAAATGAAAAGAAATAATTAACCAACCTAAATCTATTCCATAACAACCTTCGTCATTACAACTAACCGGTTGAGTTGTAGAACCAATACAAAATTTACCATCGGAAGTATCAAATTCTCTACTACCACGCTCACAAGTAGAATTATTAGGAACTGGTTTCCATTCAAGATAAGTTTCCGTATAGGGAATAACCAGTGGTGGCTTATCATAATACAGAATTGACATTAGTATAGCACTAGTGAAATGTCCGAATATTGCAAAATAATTATATTTAGTATAATTTGAATTATTACTCATATAAATTATTAAAATAGTATTCTTTAAACGAACGGTAATAATATTTTTACTTTAAATATTATTTATCATTTACTAATAATGGAATGCAGAATTTGTTTTGATTCTGCTAACTCTGAAGATATGATTTCACCTTGCTTATGCAGGGGTAGTAGTAAATATGTTCATCGTGAGTGTTTAAATTTTTGGTTTAAACTCAGCGAGAACCCACACGCCAGAAGTAATTGTCAAGAATGTCAATTTAATTACTATAAAACTATACCAGTAAAAATACCAATGAATAATTTTATTGTTTTTGTAGCTAATTATAGATTTATAACTTTTATTGTTTATCAATTACTTATCCTAATACTATATTATATCTTAGAGCAGTTTTATCATTTTGAGTTTATTTTAGATAATAATTTCTTTTACATTAATAATTATTTTATATCTGGTTGTATTTGGATAATATTAGGTTTAATATTTAACACAGTTATTATATTTCAAGTAAAACAAAGAAAACAATATTTTAAATATTATAATAACGAAAACCTTTCTTTAGCACTTTGTTTATTATTACCAGTCGTACTTTCTTTTTATTTTATTCCTATATTTTCCATGATTTTAGCTTCAGGATTCGTAATACAATTAGTAAAAAATTATCATTATACTATAAAAAAAATGATTAGTGAGGGTTATATGATAGTTTCATTTAGTGATGAAGAAATACAAAAACTTAGAGAAGAAATAGTTTAATTTTTTTTGTAAATATATGTATATAACACATGGTTAATATAAATACATCAAATAAAAAAGATGCACAACGTATCATACAAAAAGGGCTAGATATACCTACGAATGAAGATTTGTTAGTTAGGGAAGATAAGAAAGCACATGAAGCACCCTATACCATTAAAAATGTCAAAGCTAAAATTCAAGACACGTCATCGATTACCCCAGAAGTCAAAGGTATGATTAGAAGTAAAATTTTTAAGATAATGAAGGATAAAGTTAAAAACTTTACTATAAATGTTAATAAATTCGTTACTAGTAGAACAATGATAGCTTCTAATGAAATGGTTAATGAATTTAAAAGTAAGACCAATGCTCAAGCTATTGCAGAAAATATATTAAAAGACGTTACGCTTGTAGCATCTGGTGGTGCTGAAATTGATATTAGACAAGATACAAGTGCTCAATTAGAAATGGCTGCAATTGTTAATATTTTTTCTGATGACGAACGTAAAGATGGACTATCAGCAAAAGTCATTGAATCATTAAAATCTTCTTTAAAAAACGCTCCAAAATTTATGAATAAAATTGTCCAAGCTGGTAAAATTGAGGAGATGGCTAAAAGAAAAGGAGGTTTTGATAAGATGATTGATCATTTGGTAGATAAATTTAGTAGTATGAGTAAGAACTCGATAAATTCAGAATTAGAAAATGAGATAAATTATACTATATTTAATGAAAACAATTTTGTTGATAAAATAGAAACAGAAATAAAA
>Ga0206129_10008250_pt1 | contig 10042 bp, 10 predicted proteins | sample Helgoland_Spring_8_FD_148616 | JGI IMG/M metagenome (GOLD analysis project Ga0206129, IMG submission 148616) | Pelagic subsurface seawater microbial communities from Kabeltonne, Helgoland, North Sea - Helgoland_Spring_Bloom_20160502_2 | ecosystem: Environmental > Aquatic > Marine > Epipelagic ...
ATCCTCGCATTCTAGCGGATCCATTTTACCGGATCAACACGGTAGTATCTTTTAAGCTGCTCGTAGACTTCTGGGTAGTGCTCGCTAAGTTGTTTAGGCTTTTCGTAGAAGGTTTCTGTCGCGACAGCAAAAAACTCAGCTGGATTAGTGGCTCCATACGGGTCGATCACCGTTCGTCGACCCTTTTCAAGTTTGCGTTGAAAACGCCTAAAAGCCTGATTGAAAACCAGCGACCAGTCTCTGTATGTTCCCGCACTTGCCAGCTCAGGAACCCCGTCAGCGGCTCCATCAGCTTGATCAAGTTGATGCGCAAACTCATGTAGAGTGACATGACTGCCGTCCTCTTGATTTCTCCCCCCGGCAATAACGCTTTCCCATGCTAATACGACGCTGCCCGATTGCCAGCTCTCACCTAATCGCACATCGTCATGGCCATGCTCATTTTTCGCTTTATAGGCAGAAGGATATAATAAAATACTGCGTAGCTTGCGGTAGTAATCATGATTTCGATTGACCAGTAAAAGGCAAGCCTGCGCAGCGATAACATGCTGCATGTGCCTAGTAACTGCCTCCAGTCCGCCGCAAGCCTCAAACGACTTTTCGTAGAGGAACACATGCATCAAACCCTCGAGCTCATCTCGAAGATCATGAGGAATTCGAGCAAAGGTCACAAAATCTTGTGCAATAGCCTGACGATCTTCATCACTCAACCGCAGCCTCATCCACTTCTGCCGCCGAGACCTAATGATGGCAGCTTGAGCGATGAAACCAACGCTTATCAATGCAACGACCGTCAGTATGATATAAATAGCGGTCATCGACTACCTGTGTTCCAAGCCAACAAGTCGTCATACTTAACCCCAGAACCACCAAAAATATCGAGAGCACTACCCACCGTCACGTCCACGCTACCACCACTGCGGTCTGCGACGAGCTCGAGGTCCGCCATGGATGCCACGCCGCCCGCGTAAGTGATTGGTATGCCCGCCCAGGCACCCAACACATCAACGAGCTCAGCATCAACCCCACCACACAATCCTTCAACATCCGCAGCGTGAACAAGGTATTCAGAACACCACTCTGCCAGTGTTTCCAGAGTTGCGTGAGTGACATCAATTGACGTCAACGTTTGCCACCGGTTCATAGCCACCGTCCAGCCAGACTCTGTGCTGCGACAGCTCAGATCAACCACTACATTTTCTCGGCCCACTTCATTGGCTAGCTCTCGCAAGCGATCTTCGCGAAACTTACCGTCATCATCAAAAAGCCACGAGGTTACGATCACCTGTGAAGCCCCTGCCTCCAGCCACTCAACGGCATTGCGTATGTTGATACCACCACCCAACTGCATACCTCCAGGCCAAGCTTGGAGCGCATCACGCGCAGCATCAGCATTACCCGCACCCAGCTGGATAACGTGGCCGCCCCTCAGCTCATCTTTGTGGTAGAGATCCGCGAACCATGCAGGAGCACGATCTGAGACAAAGTTTTCGGTCGGCGGAGCTCCTGTGTCGCTCAGCGTAGCTCCGACGATTTGTTTAACCTGACCATCATGGAGGTCAATACATGGGCGAAAACGAGTCATGTCTTTTCTTATCCCTCTTCCCCTTCTTCTGCAAGCGCCTCTGCAAGCAACTTGATATATTCCTCTCGAGGCACTTCCATACCGCCGAATTGACGCAAGTGATCGGTCATCCACTGGGTATCAAGCAAAATGAAATTATGCTCTCTGAGCCAGTCAACGAGATACGCCAAAGCTACCTTGCTGGCATCCGTCTTACGTGAAAACATGCTTTCTCCAAAAAAAGCTCTACCAATAGCAACCCCGTATAATCCGCCCTGAAGCCCCTCATCGTCCCAAGATTCAAAGGAGTGACAGTATCCAAGCTCGTAAAGCTGAGTATAACTATTGGCTATCATATCATCTATCCATGTCTCTTCACGTTGACTACAGCTGTTAATCACCTCTTTGAATGCCGTATTCACTTTCACCTCGTATCTTTTAGCCTTGAGGGTTCGTTTCAGGCCATGAGGTATGTGAAAGCCATCATCTAGGGGAATCACGCCACGCATTAGTGGAGCAAACCATAAGATCTCACCCTCATCCGCCATCGGAAATACGCCTTCTGTGTAGGCGCCTAATAAAACATGTGGGGGAATTATTTCCATATGGGCATCAATACGCTGCAGCTCACACAACCAATAAGTATAACAAGTAAACACATGGCACCGCGCGGGCAATTTTGAATATCTGTCGATGTTACACTATTCATGTGGCATTACGTTTCTTCATAGCGGCAAGAATGTCGTCAGCTTCTTGCTCATCTTCCTCAGCAACGACTAATCTGACACCACTGTGCATCGTCAAATGAGGCGCAATCAATCCTGTGATTTCGTCTAAAATCCTAGAATCTATGCCAAAGCTGGCGAGTTCCAGTCTTGCAAGCTCGGCCTGTATTAGCATCGTGTATTTACGCAGGACAACCATACCTTTTGAAATTAGCCTGCGCGCTAAGCCTTGCAACACCCAAATACCCGCGCTTGTATGCCCACACAAACAAAGCCACAAACTATGGGAAATCCTGCTTGACTCAAGGCTGCTATGCCCCTATCTCATGCCCCCCGCAGAGTATTCTGCACATCAACAACTACTTTTTCCTATGGCCACTACAGAAGTTATTCTCCGCGAAAAAATCAACAACCTTGGTTCAGAAGCCGACGTTGTCACCGTCAAGGCTGGCTACGCTCGCAATTTTCTAATCCCAGAAGGCAAGGCTTTCGAAGCAAGCAAAGCAAACCTCAAGCACCTTGAGTCACTCAACACCAAGCGCATCCAGCGTGAGGCAGAAGAGCTTGAAACAGCAACTGCTCTTGTCTCCAAGATCGGCAAACTCAAATTGGACTTCACTCTGGAGTCTGGTCAGGGCGGCAAAGCGTTCGGATCAATCACCACGATCGACATCCACAAGGAACTTGCCGAAAAAGGTATCGAGGTGGACCGTCATGCGATTGAGCTCAGCGGCCCCATCAAAACATCAGGCAAGCAGAACATTGAGATCAAGCTTCACCCTGAGGTTACAGCCACACTGAAAATCAACGTTAAGGTTGATGGTGATGACTCAGCGCCTGCTTCATAGTAAGCTAAACAAAGCATCCTAAAATTTTCCAAACTCCTACCTGTTTCAGGTAGGAGTTTTTTCTTGTTGGCTGGTCAGTATACTCAACGAGCCAACCCAGTCATCAAGTGTTTGAAAAAGCTGTTCGCTGCCCACGCCACTAAAGGGCTCATGCCGTAGTTCCTCGATTTCTTCGTAACGCTTATTGCCATTGGGAAGCCGATCAAACAAGCGCTTGGTAAGCGCAGCTGGACAAACTGGGTCCGCTTTGCCTTGGGTGCATAGCAGAGCTATACTCTCAGGAATATCCTTAACGTTCTCACTCACCAGCTCTGCAAAATCAAGCAGGGATGTACCCCATCCAAGCGACACCCGGTTATGCCACAAATCGCTCTTCGTAATGCATTCACCCTCAATGGTAGCTTCAACGCGAGGGCTTTCGTCAGTTGCAGATGCGTTAAAGTTCTCAGGCTTAACGTGCGTCGAGAAAGTGAGTGCTGGAACTATAGGTGAAAGTAGTCGAGCGGCCCTCAGAAAAACGGGGTGCCTTCCTCTGCTGGGATCAACCAGAGGTGATGATAACCAAGCAAAACTCGGGATAGGTAAGCTGCCTTGACCGGCAAGCACAAGATGCCTAGCTGCCAACAAACCGCCCATAGAGTGACCCATTACTCCATAGGGAAGATCAGTGCTGTTATTGGCATGCTCAAGCGTGCTTTGAATCACAGCGTCAAGAAGATGAACATCTCCACAGTGCCCCCTAACTCCCGGACTATGCCCATGACCTGGCAACTCGGTAATAATACAGCGCACTCCTCGATCTACAAAGGGATGTAATACATTGAGGTAACGCTCTGCGTAGTCTCCTTGACCATGGTAGAAAATAGCTACAGCTGATACGTCCACACCCTGTGCTGGATGGATAATGAGACGATGTAGCAGATGACCCTCTATTTCTGTGCGCAGAAACTCTTCCCTCATTCTTTCAAGGTGGTTGCCAACTCTTTGAAAAGCGCAGCATCTTCATTACGATTCACGGCATTCAGACTGTGCTGCATTTCAGTCACATAACGCAAAAGTATAAAACCAAGATCGCCGCCATCAGTCACCGCACATCTTGCACGCTCTGATATCTCGGGGTGGAGACGCAACAGAGCGTCAGCGTCGAATTTTCTGCCGCCATGAAAACAATCAATCAGGTGAGCCGTTCCTCCAATATCGATGCGTGCAAGGAAATGCCCCGGGTAGTTACAGCCGTCAACCTGACAACCAAGACGGCGCCCCAGCAGCATGAAAAGACAAGCCAGACTTGTAGGGTTACCGGTGTGCGAGTCAATGACCTGGCACAAGTCATAATTCTTAAGAGCATCTGCCTGCTTGGAGTCCCCTTTATAACGGCCGCTCTTGAAAAGCCAGCGTCTCAGGTCATTTGCGCTGGGATCAACGAGATCTTGCTCGATCTCATCAGCCAGCATGTCTAAGCTATCAGAGAGCGAAGGCCGCAGGGTGACTCCATCATGCATAAAATCACATATCTGCCTGAGGAAATTTTCAAAGCTCTCCCAATCATCGCTCAGTGCTTCAGAGCCACCGGTGGGAACCAACCACTCATTGCGAAGCGTCTCCCTCCTTCCGGGTTGTAGTAAGCGGGAAAGGCGCTTTTTCCCTTCAGCATTAATATTGATACCTAAGGCGGCTAAATCGTGGCTAATATCCCCTCTTAGTTCAGAAATACGCTCCTTTACGATGGGGCGAACTGCGGGATCCTCATCATCAAGCAGCCTGATTAAGTAGGGCAAATCATCAAACACATTATCTCCTGCATTCTTTGACTGATCTTCTACATTGGCCATGCCTCATAATAACCTGTATTGACTTTATTAACCAACCTTAATCGTCGACAAAAAAGCCCCCGCAGAAAAAATCCTACGAGAGCTTTTTCCAACCCTGAACTAGACAAAATATTTATTCCTCGGGAGCTATGTCGCCCCCTTCTGGCTTCGCTTTTGGCATCACCTCAAATCTAAACCCATTCTCCATATCTTTGAAAAAATTAATATTATCGATCCTGCCGCGAACATCATCAGGCACCGCAGCCTTATCTTTTGCCGTCTCATAGGGCCCATCAAAAAGCACTTTGCCCGATTTATCTTTGACCATGACTTCATGGTGTCCGTCCGTCACCTTGATCGTGACTGAGCCCTCATCGTCCATCACCGTCATCGATGACTGGGCATTGAAGTTAAACATCTTCTGAGGCTTGCCGGGTGCAGGCGCTAACCTCGCACGCCTTTGCATTTCTTCAAACTGATCTGGGCCGAGAAACTTCTTCATATCGAGATGGATCTCTCCATCTTTTTCCAACTGCTTAGCCAGTTCATCGAGACGGCGCTTCATCATTTCGCGCATGCGATCATGTTCGCCCTTCGGCAAATCAGCCATACCTCGCCAGAGTGGATTGTTTTCTTGATCTGAGCCTAGTTGATTGGCTTGCCCTAAAGTGATCTTTCTTTCAGCTAGAACAGCCTTTTTGCGCATCAACACACCTTCTTGTATAAAGGCAACCTCGACTTCGTCCGCTGGTTTCTTTGACCGCACCGCATCGCGAAGAGCTTCAAAACCGCCTATCTTCTGGCCGTCAAATTCTACCAGCACATCATGTTTCTTAATGCCGATTTTGTCGGCCGGTGCTCCTGCTATTACATGGTGAATGGTGAGACCTACTCCCGGCTCTAGACCAAGGTGTTTGGCAAGAGTCTCAGACACAGGGGCCCCACCCAGACCTATACAAGCAACGCTCAAGGTTCCTTGTTTATCTGTTGTGCCCACAGCTGAAGGATCTGCAGGACCTTCATGATGACGTTGATCATTCACACCCCCATCAGCACTCGGTTTTTCAATAGCCAATGCAGGCAAAACAAAGGCGATGGATACTAACCCAGTAAGGGCTTTCGCTTTGTAAATAATATGGTGATCTATTCTCATTATTCTAGGGTGATTTACTGTTCTCGTATCTTGTTGATTTATATTTCATAACTCAAAACGCGCATGAAATAAAAATAATAGCTAATTGGTCTATCCACTTATTTAGACGTCATGGGCCGTCATTTTTGTCTGAATAAATTAGTATACTTTGATTGGAATTAGGTAACCGTCTTTTCTGGGGCGGCTAAGAATCACGTCCCGGCCATCGCTGCTTTTCACCTTCACCTGATCCATGTATTCCACCTCGACGAAACGGAAAGGATTCTGATCGTCGTCATAAATGATTGTCTCTTTGCTATTGATTACTTTGCTCGTCAATATCTCAGCCGCAGGAGACAGGCTTACGGCATTACCCGAAGCAATGGAAGGGGCTGATATACCACGTATATTGGAAGAACGGCTGCTTGAATTAGGTGCGTTGAAATCTAAAGGAGCATTCTGAGCAATTAGCTTTGTCTCCTTCGTTGCGAGGTCAGGTATCACTAATGCAGTCATGGCAGCAAGCAAGGCGACTGCAGCTGCAGCACTGAGAAAGCCCACACCCAATAATTTCGACTTCGTTTTTGTGCGGAGTTCATCATCACTGAAGCCAATGACATTTTGGCTATCGGACTCCGTTTCGTGCCATTGGTCCATGGCTTGAGCCATGCGATCCAGCATATTGGCAGGCATTGATACCGGCGCCATTTCTTTAAGATGAACTTCCAAAGCTTCTAGCTCCTGGGTGCATTCTTCGAAATGAACTTCGGCATTCACACTGGTGATCATAGACTCCTCCAGTCGGGAATGAAGCTCGCAACATACTGAGGCAGGCACTAATTCACACAACTGCTCTTCGAGCTCAAGTAGCTCTTGTGGTAGTTCATGGTCTGAATGGTTTGACATGATGTTACTAAATATATCGTTTGATCTGGTTTTGAGAAAATGTGGCTGAGCGCTTTAGAGATCGTCCTTTGCTCGTGTCGTCTCAAGCGCTTTCCTTAGTCGCTCGAGTCCATACCGATAGCGCGATGCGACGGTATTGAGAGACACACCGAGTATCTCTCCAACTTCAGCGAATGTGTGATTTCCCCATACTTTCATTATAATCACTTCCGAAAATTTTGCAGGTAGTTTTTTCAGTTCAAGTTCCAGCAAGGACCTTGTTTCTTGATTCGATACATCACTGTGAAACCATGGATCAGCGAGACCACCTGTTTCCGTTTCTCGGTCTGCTTCAGACTTTTTTTCACGCTTTACTCGACGATCATTTTTACGACTGAGATCAATAGCTAACCGACGGATAGTTGTGTAAAGGAAGGGCCGCCAAGACTCCTGGCCACCTAAAAAAGAGCCCTCTTCCACCTTGCGCGCTAACTTGACCAATGCGTCTTGGAGAACATCTTCTGCATCTTCAGAAGTTCGTGTTTGCTGACGTGCAAACAACAGCATCCGGGCACCATTCTCAGTCAGCCATTGCCCCCAGTCGGGAGCCCCTCCAGCCGTATGTTCAGCTTGAGCGCCATCTTTTAGGCTAGGCTCGGAGCCTTGCGGCGCCCCTGCGCTAGCAAATAGATGCTGAGTGATATTTGTTTGTGTGCTGTTCACAGATTTGTCCTTCTCACTCTCCATAACGATACTCCCAGCAACTATTGTTTAATAAATATGAAAAAAATCAAAGTTCACCTTTGCCATCATAACGCACTACCGGCCAGCATGACATCTAAATATTCACCCGTCGGCGACTCCGAAGAGGCTATTTCGGCTGGAGTGCCTGCAGCAACTACCCGACCACCATGCCTACCGCCCCCAGGCCCAAGGTCAATCACCCAGTCCGAAACCGAGATAACATCAAGGTTGTGTTCTACCACTACAAGCGAGTTACCGTTATCCCGAAGCCGGAAAAGAACATCCAGTAAAACTTGCACATCATTGTAGTGCAGACCGGTTGTCGGCTCATCCAATAAATACAAACAATGCCCAGTATTAGGCCGAGACAGCTCATGCGCTAATTTGACACGCTGAGCCTCACCGCCGGACAAGGTGTTTGCTGACTGCCCCAGCTGAATGTAACCCAGGCCTACATCACAAAGCGCATTCAATATACGCGCCAGCTTAGGCACATTTTGAAAAAATCGTGCTGCGTCCTCAGCGGTCATCTCTAGTACCTCTGCTATATTACAGCCCTTGTAAGACACCTCTAAAGTCTCCCTATTGTATCTACGTCCAGCACATGAATCACAAGTAATGTATACGTCGTTAAGGAAATGCATATCCAGACGGATAGCCCCGTCACCTTGACACTTTTCACAACGCCCACCTTGCATATTAAAACTGAAGCGCCCTACTCCATATCCGCGCTGCCTAGACAATGGCAATTTAGCAAAAAGTGCGCGGATTAAATCCAGTGCTCCGGTGTAAGTGGCAGGATTAGAGCGCGGACTTCTACCCAGTGGCTTTTGGTCCACCACAATGACCTTATCCAAATGCTCAATGCCTTCAATATCATCATGGGCGCCGGGCTTAGCCGAAGCGTGATTAAAATGACGGGCCAATACTCGCCGTAAAATACGATCAACCAAGGTTGATTTACCACTGCCGCTGGGGCCGGTTATAGAAACCAGCATACCGAGAGGGATGACGACATCAATACCCTGCAGGTTGTTTTCACGAGCATTCCTGATGACAAGCTCACCTATTTTTTCGGCTGCTTTCTTGCTGAGCTCTCTCTTCGATTCGCCCGAGAGCCATTTTCCTGTGATCGAATCTTTGTGACTGATCACTTGTGCAGGAGTGCCCGCAGCAAGCAATTTACCTCCATGAATACCAGCCCCAGGGCCAATATCGATCAGCCAATCTGCTGAGCGTATCATCTCTTCGTCATGCTCAACGATCACCACCGTATTTCCAATATCACGCAAACGTTCCAAGGCTGCAATCAACCTGGCATTATCCGCACTATGAAGCCCAATGCTCGGCTCATCCAAAACATAGATCACGCCTGACAAACCTGCGCCAATTTGTGTAGCCAGACGAATGCGTTGAGCTTCCCCTCCGGAAAGAGTATTGCTGGCTCGATCCAAGGTTAAATAGGCCAAGCCGACATCATCAAGGAAACGAAGCCGGCGGGTCGTGTCATCAACAACTCCAGCCAGAGCATCACCACGATCCTGAGGCAGCGAAAGCTTAGCGAGCCATGCCAATGCAGCTTCCACCGACAAAGCACAGAACTCATCAATACTATGCAGGGCGCCGTCTTGACCCTCAAGTTTGACCGCGAGAATTTCAGGCTTAAGTCGACGCCCCTGACAACGGGCACATGGGTTTGCCATCATGAGACGGCTCATGCTACGACGCACGGCATTACTTTTGCTCTCACGCGAGAACCTCTCCACGTTAGCACACAAGCCCTCAAACCCAGCATCCTTGTCACCATGAAAGAGCACATTTTTGAAGCTTTCAGGAAGGTTTTCAAAAGCGGGACTGAGATCAACCTGCATTGCTGCAGCCAGCTTGCCTATGAGCCTGTCCTGCAAAGTCTTTTTGCGTTTATTGCTTTTCCACATCACAACAGCCCCATCCGCTATTGATTTTGTCGGATCAGGAACAAGAAGGTTAGGGTCGCATGACATCTCAGTACCAAGACCGTGACAAACCCGACAGGCACCATGGCTTGAATTAAAAGAGAAATGTTTAGGTGTTAGTGCAGGCAATACAAAACCCGTCGATGGATTACGATAGCTCGTCGAGAAAGAGACTTCGGAGAAATTATCTTCATCGGGCTTCTTGACGAGACAACTCACCTGACTTCCACAGATACGTAGGGATGTCTCTATCGAGTCAGCCAGTCTACTTTCAACCCCTTTTCTGATCACTAAACGATCGACTACTACCTCGACATTCTTAAGCTTCTGGGGCCAAGCCAAGGCCGCCTCATCCAGCTCATAGAGATCATCATTCAC
>Ga0206129_10008254_pt1 | contig 10040 bp, 16 predicted proteins | sample Helgoland_Spring_8_FD_148616 | JGI IMG/M metagenome (GOLD analysis project Ga0206129, IMG submission 148616) | Pelagic subsurface seawater microbial communities from Kabeltonne, Helgoland, North Sea - Helgoland_Spring_Bloom_20160502_2 | ecosystem: Environmental > Aquatic > Marine > Epipelagic ...
TTTAGTATCAAAACCATTATTATTTTGTGAAAATGCCTTTTGAAGACTTTTCTTTATCATACTCTTTAATTCTTGTTCGTTTAATTTCATTACTTAACTGCTTTTAAAGTTGGTTCCCAAAAACTCCTACGTGACCACATGATACGATAGAACTCTCTCATTATTTTTACGACTATATCATTGATGTCACCTGAAATCTTACCTCTTTGTATTTCTTTCTTTATAACATCAATCATTTTGTTTTCAAATTGTTTTAACGTATTAGAATCTAAGAAATCTTTGATTTCTTTTCTAACCATTACTTCTATCTCTTTCTTGTCGGAATTAGTTAGCGCCATTATTTACCGATTTTCCAATATATACGCCCCGATAAGACTGGTTGTAAATCTTGATTCACACCCAATCCTAACCCTAACATATTTTTTTGTTTATTCTTATACATAAGTTCCCCACCCAAATAATTAAGTTGGTCTGTTTGACCTTGGAGTCCTAATCCCCAATAAAATTCTCTTTTATTAAGGTATATTTCTTTTGTAATTATTGTTGTTGGTATTTTAATGTTTGATACAAAACTTCTACTTAAAATACTATTCATGGTTATAGTATCGTTTAAAACCAAAAAACCTAACGTATCCAATGTTAGGGTGTCGGTATAACTATATTTAGCGTAGTAATCTTTTAAAATCATCATTGTATCTATATCTGATGGTATCGTATCGTATTCAACCACTAATTTTGTTTTCCATTTGGGTACGTATTCAGTCTGAACAACCTCAACTGTATCCCATTTAGTTTCTATGGTCACAATAACTTCCGGTTCAACTGTAGGTTTCTTACTACATTGACTTTGAAATAAAACCATTATGACTAAAACCACAATTAGGAGTGATTGTATGGTGCCCAAATACTTTTTCATTACTCTTCAGTAGTTTCTACGTTTTTAGTTTTCTTTCTCTGTGACAAAACTTTTGCCCACTTAGATTTAAATTGCTCATAAAATGAGGTTAATTTATTAATTAATTCAACCAACGATTCGTCTAGTTTAATCATGTCACCATTAACATATACACCGTTGTTCTCACCAATAGAGTAAAAGAACTCCAAATCAAAATCAATTACCTTACCACTCCACTCAACATTGTTAGGGTATAAATGTAACGTACCAAAGTCAGACAAATCAGATACCTGTTCAACAAAGTCTTCCATAGTTTCTTGATACGCCAACTTCTCGTCCGTTGAGAGCTCAACATCTTGCTTACTTTTACCGTGTAGTGTTATTATACCACCCGAGACTCTATAACTCTCACTCCTATCTTCATTAGAGGTACTTTCAATGTTATCTTCAATATCGGCGGCAATATTAACTGGGTCGTCAGTTAAATCTGTCACAACCTCTTCTTCTTGTTCATTAAGGAGACCCATTGACTTCAATGTTTCTCTTGTTTCATTTAAGTTGTCTTTACCTAACATCTTTCTTGATGCGTCAAGTAAAGATTTCATTTCATCATATTGATTCATTCTCTAATATTTTTAAAAATTCTTCATAGTCGAAAGATGGGTTTAAATCCGTTACATTACTCGTATAGTTACTTCTAGTTACAATACCTTCATATGACTCAATGTTATCCACCTTTACATTATGACCTATACAGGTCTTCGGTATGTTAAACATGTCACACAAATCCAAACATAAACTCTGTACGGATTTCATTTGTGCTTCAGTATATGGGTCCCAAAAAAAGTTACCCCTCCACTTTCTGTTATACACACCTTTATTATAAATATTACCAATCCAGTTAATGTAAGAAGTATTAAGTGGGTTTTTCTTTAACCAACCTAAATTCTCTAATGAAATTATGATTGTTTGTTTCTTATTTTTAAATCCATTTAGGTAATCTGAATGTAATTCAGGGTCCAATAATTGAAAAACCCTCCCATCTTTTCTAATAAGATAGTGAGGGACTTTTAGATATTTTCCATTGTTTCTATTTTTTAGTGAGGTAATATATTCACCACCATCACGTGAGGTATGAGTTAATAGTATTTGTTTCTTATTTTTCCACTTACCATTACTATTAAATCCTGTCAATTCTTGTATTTCTGTTTGCATTACGAGGTTGGTATCTTAACGTCTTTATCTGAGGTTTTTCCTCCTCAACTTTTTCTTCTTCTAACTTAACCTCTTTTTTATAATTCTCAATATTTTCTAAGTGTTGTCTTAATTTATCAATATCTTCCTCAGTAGGGTTAATTGGTGTATTTACTTTCTCTTGTTGTAGTTTGTCGTAAACATCCATTTCATCATCATCAAGTATATCTTCCAAATCTAACCCATCGACCATTTCGTTCATTACCATATCCATTGAGTGGTCTTCATCCCACTCGTCATCTTCGTCATCTTCGCCCTCCTCTTCAATGACTTTTTCATCACCATCTTTTAAACGGTCAAAAGCAAAGTTAGCTGCAACCACTAAAGATATAGCTAAGGGGTCAAACACAAATATGATTATTAACATCAATATATTAACAACATTACTCATCGGAGTGTTAGTCAACTCACTAATATATTTTAGTGGACCTAATTCACTTGCAACTTCAGAATTACTCTGAATGTCTAATATGTTTATTTCAAGTGAAGATATTGAATCTGTAGCGGTTTCTACCTTAATACTAATGGTGTTTCGTGATGAAATCGCAGTGGTTAATTGTTTTTCTAACGCCTTACGTTGGGATGATGAAGTTGTGGTTATTATCTGACCTGTTTCTCTATCCTTATATTGTATGGTGTTGTTTGATAAACCGTTTCTTAATTCAGTAATACTTTTATCTAATTCTTTTTTCTCTGAAAGATAATACGTTCTATTCTCCTCAAAACGACCTTTCTTCAATTCAAGTAACGATATCTCTTTATCAATAATACCCGACTTAGTTGCTGTTTCTTGATATGCTCCCGATAAGAAACCGTATATACCCGCAGAAGTGATTAGTATTAATATAAAAGTAGCTATAGATAAATAAGTTCTTAATAACTTATTAAGTTGTGACCAATATTGATATAATAATGAGGCTATTACCAACTTAGCAAACTCCAATGAACCAGCCATTATTAACACCTGTAACGAGGCCCCCGCAAATAATTTTGAGAGTCCCGTTACAGAGTAGAATGCTGCAGATGCACTAACCGATAGTGCTGAAAGTGCAATTATTGTTGGAAATATTCTTTTCTGTATCCAATTTAAAATCTTCATAGTTATGTTTTTTTAGGTTACCCCTTAACTATAAATAGTTGATTACATGTAATCAAACAATTCTGAACTGTCGTTACGTAATTTACGTAGCGCCTTTTCTTTTATTTGTCGGACCCTTTCTTTTGTAAGTTTAAAGTCAGTACCGATATCTTCAAGAGTTCGTGGTGTCCCTGATATACCATAATAGTCCATCACTATGTGTCTTTCACGTTCGTCTAATACGTCCATAATCTCCATCATTTTATTCTTTAGTATACCTTCCGTACAAAATGATTCGTCAGGTTGTACCGCATCTAAGTTTTCAATCAAGTCAACCAAAGTATCTCCCTCTTCATTGATGTGCATATCCAATTGAATTACTTTCGGTAATTTAGTGAACTTCTCGCCCAACTCTTTATTTGTTTTTTGAGCTTCTTTCTTTGCTCTATGCATTTCTTGAACCACATTAACTGGTAGACGAATAGTACGTGAATTCTCATTCAAAGATTGAATGATAGATTGTTTAACCCACCACACCGCGTAACTGATGAAACGTAGTTTCTTTGTCCAATCAAAGTTCTTAATTGCTTTCATAAGCCCTAAGTTACCCTCAGCAATTAGGTCACCCATTGGAAGTCCCTGATTCTGGTATTGTTTAGCCACAGTAATGACAAACCTTAAGTTACCCTGAAGTAGTTCTTGATGGATTTTATCTAACTCTTCATCAGTAATATTACCCGAACATACCATTTCTGACAATTCTCTTTCACGCTCAGGTGTCATCACCTTAATCTTTCTAATGTCTGAAAGATACATTTGTATCTCGTCTTGGTTTAATGGTGAACTCATAGTTTTTTCTGTTTTATTTTTATTTATATTCATTTGCGTATTTCTCTAATAATCTTTTGTTCTCCAAAGTTAAGCTTTCCACACCATTTTCCACCATGTTATCTAATATTTCATTCATGGTTGGCTCAATTACTTTTTTAAACATCATAGGGTCAACTTCTTCATCTTCCATTTCAAAGTTTAATTCCATATCTTTTGTGAAGTAACTAATCAACTTATCCAGTTCATCATCACCTTGTTTTGATTGTCTTGTTAACCTTTCAACTTCCTCTAATGTTGGGATATCCATAACCTTCACATTCTCATTCTCTTCGTCTAAATCAAATAGATTCTCTGCCAATTTTTTAGGAAGTTTAACTGAACTTTTTTCTGAATACGGCATTAAGAAGTATTCATACGTGTCCTCTTTTAATGTTGTAAAGATGAATTGTTTAAACTCATCAAAAGGGATGTCAGTTGTTATCTTTAAAACCATATGGTACGAACCGTATATGTATTTTATTGTTTCATCACTACTAGTTAAGATAATTGATTGACCAACGTCATATACTTTACTATCTGTAGTGAAATCACCAAATACAAATAATAAGTATGTTTCTTCATTATTTTGTTTATCCATGTTATTTATTTTTTTCAAATATACGACTATTTATCTATTAAACCCAAAGATTATGAAAAAGATTTCATTAACTGAGTCTCAGTTGACAAATATAATACAAAAAGTTGTAACTAAGAAATTAAGTTACCTAAATGAGAATTCTGCCGATATGAACCAAGATGGTGTTATTTCACCAGAGGAATTATACCAACACTTTGATTTAGACGGTGACGGTGTTGTAACAATGGCGGACTATGCTAGTCATGTCGATTTTCACTGTGAAAACCCTGAACTCCTTCAAAAAGAAAGAGAATCAGAAGAATACATCTCTAAAATGGAACAAGACCGTGAACCATTCATGTCATTCTTCAATGTTGAAGATATGGTCCCGATGATGGAACAAGAAGACGAAGATTACGAAGAAGAAGATATGGATGAAGAACCAAATAAATACCCTGTTGACGATATAATGTTTGACTTAGATGATTCTGATGTTTCAGATATCATGTCAACTGACGGACGAACAAGAAGATTCAGAGGCTCTATCTATATCGATGAAATTATCCCTGAAACTGACGATGTTGAGTATGACAGAAAACTAGCAATCAAAGTGTTAGAGAATTACGCTAAGAAACTTCCAACCCGTGAATACTACATTGGTGGGGCAGGATTCAAACAAAGAAGTATTATTGAACCTTACGACAATATGGACTTCTAACCAAACCAAAACTATATAAATAAAAAAAACCCACCGTAATGGTGGGTTTTTTTATTTATATAATCTCACAAACAACATCATCGATACCAAACCGTTTAACAACCATATCAATTCTCTTAATCTTTGTCACATTAGAACCCCATGTGGACATGAACAGTCCGTTATCCATATGAACCTTATTGTATTCCCCCAAAGAATCTCTGAACTCTTCCTTATCCTCTTTAAAGAACCCTGAAAAGGATTCTATCACATCATTGTTGGATACCCCATCGATGAGTTTGTTCATAACGGTAACATACGTTTCTTTTGCGGTGTTATTAACAAATACGGTATCTCCGATTGTGACCTTAAGATTAGTCGACTTTGCTCGTCCAATGTTTTTCTTAACCTCAGTTTTCTCCTGTTCGGTTAGTGTCGAATCATTATCAACGCTAAACCCTAAGTCAACCTCGTTGATACTTAAATAGTTAACCATCTTATCAACCCTTTCGTTAAAGGTATCGATGTCAGATACTTCAAACCACTCCGTGGTGATGTTTCTACGGTCGTCATATTCTTTAATAACTCGATAATCGTGAAAACATACGTGGAGGATACCTTCCAATTTGTTCATATCTTCCGCCTCAAAGACTCTAATCATCATAACATCAAAAGGTAGGTGAGTTGAGTTTAACTGTGTCTCACGGACCTTATATTGCTTTGACAGACCAATCTTATGGTATCCGTTCACGAACTTACCTCCGTGGTCAATGATTCTGGCAATGTATACGTATCCTTCCATATTTTAATAGGTATAACTGTTAACAATATCTTCAATATATCTTAAATCATCATCTAATTGGTTAACATCCTTAACCATAGATTTGCCTTCATCATAAGACAAATCACCCATCGAAACTTTTTTAGAAACTATCCACGCATCTTCACCAACTAAGTTAGTAAGTGGTTCGAACATTGAGAGTTGTGTGTCGGTCATATCTTTATTGTTTATCATGATACAAATATATAACAAAAAAGGGACTCTCACAAGTCCCTTTCAAATTATTCATCATAAAAAATCACCTCCACACCACTTTCTTCAAACATTTGTTTCGAACGTTTTGCATGTTCGTCCCAATGTTCTCGGTTTCGTGTGGTATCCTGAGTCTTACAGTAGATACGTCTAACCCCTGATGAAATAATCCCACGAGCACAATCACTACACGGTATACCACAAGTTAGATACATTGTAGTGTCTCTTAGACTGACACCGATTCTAGCCGCATTGTAAATACTATTTCTTTCGGCATGTTCTATCCAAAAATACTTCTCAGGTCTTTGTTGACGTTCTTCAACATCATCATCAATACCACGAGGAAAGGAGTTATATCCCGTTGAGACAATCTCATTGTCCTTACCAACGATTACGGCACCAATCTTCGTTCTTTGGTCTTTACTCTTTTCTTTTACTGACTCAGCAATACTGAGAAAATACTCAGTCCAATTCATCGTATATCTCTTCATTAATCTTCTCCTGAAGGTATTCTTCAAGTTCAATCAATTTATCGTGAGCATCTTTCCAAAGTCTAACAACCTTTTCGTCTTCGTGGTCAATATCAGGACCATAGTAATGTTTAAGAGCATAACCCTCACCTTCATTCTGTAATCTATATCTTAAATCTTCGTATGTTATATTATTCATTTTCTTTTTGTTTTTCGTACCATTTAGGGTTGGGGAGTCCCGAATAAAAATCCCATTCTTCGTCAGCCTTTAAACTTACTGTTTCACCTGAGAGACGTTGTTCGTCTTCTCTATCTTTACTATTCCGTCTGCCCATTGTGATACCATTGGATTATGTGTAATTATTAAAATCTTCTCAAAGTAGTCCTTAATCTTATGAAAGAATTCCGCAACCATATCCAAATTGTCGTTGGATATCTTACCGAATACTTCATCAAATACTACAATATTTGGTTTTGGTAATGAACATACCTTAGATAATACCGCTCTGAGTGCTAAGGACGCCATTGTTCTCTCGAACCCTGAACCCGACGATATCAACTTCTCAATCTGAGTATTATTATCTATCATCCAAAACTCCACCTCATCTTTGTCTGAGATACGTACCTCTAACTTAAACTCTGCAGAGTCCATAAGTAATCTCTGTAACTCTGAATTAATGACTGGTAACATACTTCTCATTATCATTTTAGAAATACCTTTCTTACCGAATAACTCCAAATAGATTTTATATATTTTAAGTTTGGCTTCTTCTTCCTTAATCTTTTTTATAAGGTCATTAAAGTCACTAATCTTCTCCTCATACTTTTTAATGTTGGCTTCTGAGTTCGTAATCTCATAGTTAACACCATCTTTTTCAACCTGAAGTTCATCAAGTCTCATATCAGCACGAAGAATAGTTTCATCAATCTTTTTGTTATCTTCAAACTTCTCTTTGTCTTTGTTGAATCGGTCCAACTTATCCTGAACAGAATCTCTTTTGAGTATCAATGACTCCAATTGGATTTCATACTTTTCTTTGATGAGTTTGTTTCTTTCATATAAATCAAACTCTTTCTTAAGATTCACAAATGATTGCTCCTCTTCAGATAACCTATCAACCTGTGTTGATGAACCCTCGACATTAACATTAAGTTCTTTAAGTTCCACTTTTTTCTTTTCGGTATAGTCAGACTTAGCTAGTTCTATACCACAATATTGACATTGTAAACCCCCTTCAAATTCATTGATTTCCTCGGTGATGTCCTGAATTTTAGATTTCATTGTTCCCAATTTAATCTTTTCTTCGGACAGGAGTTCCTTAACGGCATCGTGTTTATCTTCATGATAATACTCAGAAGGTTCATTTACACTCACTCCTTTTAAGTCCAACTCCGTTAAGGTAATTTTAGATTTAAACTCTTCAATTTCCCTTTTTAACGTTTCTGGTCTTACTTTTAATAACTCATCATCCAAACCTGTGTGTTTCTGTTTTAAGAGTCCATCACGATACTCTTGTCCCTTTTCAATTCTTTTGTTGACATCTACGAGTTTGTCTTTGTTATCTTTTATGTTTTCTTTCTGCCCGTTAATGAGGTCATCGTGTTCACCAATGTAACTCTTTAAAGACACAATATCATAAAGATTTGAAGTCATACTCTTTTGAAATTTTGAGGACATTTCCTTAGCGGTATCTTCCTTTAATTTCAGTGCGTCCAACCCTAAGAACCTAGATAGAACCTGTCCTCTTGCTGTAGGTTTGGCGTCAATTAACTCTTCCAAGTTACTTGCCGTTGTTAATATAGTCATCAAGAAATCATCCATTGAACCAATGGACTTTTTGATGAAGTCCTCTGTCTCTCTTCTTTGTTCACCAGTGAAGTTTAATAAGCTTCCGTCGGCAAGTTTTTTGAAGAAGTCCAAAGATGTACTAACTGTGTAGTCCATCTTATTTCTTTTTAACTTACGTGTTACTTCTCTAACAATGATATACTCCTCACCATCAATTAATACTTCACCCCTTACCGTGACCTTATCCTTATTTCTAAATCTATTAAAGATTTCTTCTGCCTTACTCGTCTTAGTAGTCTGGTTGAAAAACAAGAATAGAAGGAGGTCTACTGTCAATACGGTTTTTCCTCCAAAATTGGGGGGATTGGATTCAACCGTAGATATCCCTTTTATTTTATCAAAATCTAAAATTTGTCCGTCACCAAAAGATAAGAAGTTTGAAAAATCAATCTTCTTAATATACCACTTCTTAAATGGTGTCACCTCAGCCTTATCAGCGGAAATGACATTCTCTACCGAGTCATCCAATTTAAGAACATCATCACTAAATTCTTTAAACCCATTGTTATCTAAAAACTTTACGATGAGCTCTCTTTGATAATTCTCATCCAAAATATTCATAGACACATCAATAGATTGTAACTCACCTTCAGTAGATTTTACCTTAGTAACCACATTCACATTGGTGGACGAATACTTTTTCTGAAAATATGTCCTAACTCTTTTAATCCTTTCCTGTGTGAAGTTTTCGGGGGTATCTTCCCACACTACTTGAATATGAGGGTTAGTCAAATCGTCAGTTTTTAGTTTATGAGTCATATAGTGATAATTTAATGTTTTTGGAGGGTTAAACAAATCCACCTTTATAGTTTAATCTCCAAAGGAATATTTTCGTCTTCGTTTGGTGTCATTACTTTACCCATATCAATAGTAGGTGTGTTACTTCCCTCTACAATTTCTTCTTGTGACTCTTCGCTTTGTTCCTTTAATTTTTCCATCTGCTTCATCATCTCGTCTCGCCACATTTTCTCCATCTGAACCTGATTTGATTTGATTTTGCCGTTTCTAGCTTGGACTCTTTTACGGTGTGCCTTTGCCCCACCTCTAGTTTTTGATTTTCCCATTGTATTTATATATAAATTATTTGTTTATGAGAAGTATAATAACAAAATTTATGAATAACAAGTGGGTTAAACTTATTTTCTCAATTTCGATTATAATCTCATCTATACCTTCAATTATAAGTGATTTTCAGGGTGGAGTCAACAACGGGTGGCATCATTATGGTACACTATTCATCGGAATTAACTACTTTTTAGAATCAACCTTATGGGTTATTGACTTATGGAAAAAATAAGAGCATTCAGAACAAAAATT
>Ga0206129_10008255_pt1 | contig 10039 bp, 9 predicted proteins | sample Helgoland_Spring_8_FD_148616 | JGI IMG/M metagenome (GOLD analysis project Ga0206129, IMG submission 148616) | Pelagic subsurface seawater microbial communities from Kabeltonne, Helgoland, North Sea - Helgoland_Spring_Bloom_20160502_2 | ecosystem: Environmental > Aquatic > Marine > Epipelagic ...
CAATCTAGCCTTCCGCTAACATTTGGATATACTTTCACAGACACTGAATTTCAAAATAGCTTTGACGCGAGTAGTGGTTTATGGGGTGACGTAAATATTGGAGATGAAATGCCATACATTGCAAGAAATCAATGGCATTTAAGCCTTGGGTACGAAATAAAAAAATGGCAATTCAACACCCAACTTAGGCATATGGGTGCTGTAAGAACCATTGCTGGTCAAGGTGATTTAGATCCTTTAAATAGTGTTAAAGCCAATACAATATTAGATGCTAGTGTAAATTTTCAAGTGAACCATCGTTTGAGGATTCAAACCAACTTGGTCAATGCCTTAAATAGTACTTATGCGGTCTCTAGATTACCACACGGATTAAGACCTGGCCACCCTTTCGGAATTAATATAGGATTCAGATACAGCTTGTAAAAATAACAGGAGCAAAACTTGTTAAAAGGAAGCAGATGGCATTAAATTCAATGGTATGCATTGAATAAAGCGGTGGCTTTATTGTGCGCCGCTTCAAAGGCCATCCATTTTACACCATGGGCTACTTTTTTACTGGTAAAGTAAGAAAGTAGCTTTTCTGTTGGCATGTTTCCAGTTAAGGCATCGGCTGCCATTGGGCAGCCACCAAAACCTTGAATAGCTCCGTCAAAACGAAGACAACCCGACCCAAAGGCTGCATGAACTTTTTCATACCATTCCGCAGCTTTGGTATGAAAATGAGCCCCAAATTCAATAGATGGATAGGCGGGGATTAAATGACGGTAAAGCGCAGAAATATCTTGTGGTTGGGCACTACCAACTGTATCTGAGAGGGAGAGAATTTCCACCCCCATAGCCGAAAGTTTAGACACCCAATTGGCCACTATTTCTGTACTCCAAGGGTCTCCGTAGGGATTTCCAAAACCCATAGAAAGATAGACCACGACTTTTTTGTCTTTTTTACGGGCTAAATCTAAAATAGATTGCAAAACCGTAATAGCCTCGGTGATTGTTGTATGTGTATTTCTCATTTGAAAATTCTCAGAAATCGAAAATGGAAAACCCAAATATGAGATTTCATCATGAGAACAAGCCGCTTCTGCCCCACGTAAATTAGCCACAATGGACAGTAACTTAGTAGCGGTGTTGTTTAAGTCTAAGCCAGATAAAACTGCGGAAGTATCTGACATTTGAGGAATGGCTTTAGGAGACACAAAACTGCCAAAATCTAGAGTGTCAAAACCACAATTTAATAGAGACTGTAAATAAATAATTTTCTGATTGGTCGGAATAAAAGTCTTGATCCCTTGCATGGCATCTCTAGGGCATTCAATAATTTTAACTCCTTTTATCATGCGACTATTTATAGGCTAAAGTTACAATTAAATTAAGGTAGAAAAAGAAAAATTGCGATCCCTAAGAATAAGATTATTTGTAACCAATGAAGCACTTTAAAAAAAGTAGCTTGTGATTTAGTAGCGGTATTTAATAAAATAGATGAACCCAGTGCTATAGATGAAAACACAAAAGTTGAGATCATTATAAACACCCCACCTAATGCCAAAAATTGAATCCAAAAAGGAGCCGATGGTATAAATAGAAAACCTGGAAAAAAAGCAATGAAAAATAAACCCACCTTTGGATTTAATACACTCATCACAAAACCTTGCTTGTATAAATCAGTAGATTTTTTATAAACCACTTCAATGGCTGAAAGTGTTTTTGGCGCGCCTTGCTTGTAAAGACTATATGCTAAGTACAGTAAATATACTGCCCCTAATATTTTAATCACAATGAGCAAGAAAGGAAAACGGGCTAAAAAAACAGCGGCACCAAATGCCCCTAAAATAGTGTGAACAAGGCAACCGCTCATCAGACCCATAATAACAAATAAGCCGCTCTTAAAACCAAATCTTAGGCTCTGAAATGCGACAAAAATATTATCTGGTCCTGGTGATATTGCCAAGAAAAATACCGCAACTGAAAAAGAAATAAGTACTTGAAATTCGATCAAAATAAATGCTTAGCGCTTGGCTAATATAGCTTTATTTATTTGCTTCACAAGGGCAGGTCCTTCATACACAAAACCAGTCCAAAGCTGAACTAGTGTTGCGCCTGCTTCTAGTTTTTCTAATGCGTCTTCTGGAGAATGGATACCTCCTACCCCAATAATTGGAAATGCATTGCCACTCTTTTGAGAAAGGAAACGGATTACTTCAGTACTGCGCTTTCTAAGAGGAGCACCGCTTAATCCTCCCGCTTCCTTTAGTAGTGATTTCTCAGAAACCAAACCTTCCCTGCCAATTGTGGTGTTGGTGGCTATTACCCCATCTATTTGAGTCTCATGAATGATAGCTATAATATCTAACAATTGGTCCTCTGTAAGGTCTGGAGCAATCTTTAACAAAAATGGTTTTGGTTTTTGAGCGTACTTATTGGCGAGAAGTGCGTTCTCTACTTTAAGTGCTTTTAAAAGGGCTGTTAAAGGTTCTTTTTCTTGTAATTCTCTAAGTCCTGGTGTGTTTGGGGAACTTACGTTTACCACAAAATAATCTACATGAGGCCAAAGGGCCTGTGTGCAAATAATGTAATCTTCAGTGGCTTGATCGTTTGGGGTGACTTTATTTTTACCAATATTACCCCCTATTAAAACCTTGTGCTGCTTCTTTAGCGCTTTTACAGCAATGGCTACACCAGCGTTATTAAAACCCATTCTATTAATAATGGCCTGGTCTTTTTTTAGTCTAAAGAGTCTTTTTTTAGGATTTCCATCTTGTGGCTTTGGTGTCAGTGTCCCTATTTCAATAAACCCAAACCCAAAGTCTGAGAGCTCATTGTAGAGTAAGGCATTTTTGTCAAAACCAGCTGCTAAACCCACCGGATTTTTAAATTTCAAACCAAAAACTTCTCTTTCTAGGGCTGGATCTTCTAGCATGTATATACGTCTAGTGATTGAACCAAAACCTAATTTAGATAAGTATTTAATTACAGAGAAACTAAAATAATGGACCGCTTCTGGATCGAAAAGAAACAGAAGCGGTCTAATGAAAATCTTGTACATATTTTATTTTGCTGGTTCTTGAAGTCTTTTTGAGAGCTCCATTGAAATAGCAGAAAGATCAAATTTAATCTTACCTGCCATAGTTTCAATCACACAGCTGGCATCTTTTTCATTTAACTCTACCACTTTTCCGTGCATACCACTTTTGGTAATTACTCTGTCTCCTTTAGCTAAAGCAGCTGAAAATTTCTTTTCATCCTTTTGACGCTTCATTTGTGGTCGGATCATAAAAAAATAACCCACTACGACAATTAAGGCTAAAGGTAAAAATTGATTTAATGCTTCCATAGAATAGTAAAAATATTAGTATTGATTAATAAGACGGAACAGATGCAGCGTTTGGCGCTAAAACAAAGGCTTGAATTTTTAATAACTCACTACCGTTGGCTGTGTTGGCCTGTACATTAATTGTTTTAGTGACTTGGTTTTGTCCTGAACCATTAAAATTCACTACCATTTGCCCTTGCTGTCCGGGTGCAATTGGGGTGTTTTTTGGGTAATCTGGAATAGTACATCCACAGCTAGAAGTAGCGTCTGTAATAATTAATGGAGCGTCTCCAGTATTGGTAAAAGTAAATACCGTTTGTTGGGGGGTTCCCTGTGTGATTTGTCCAAAGTCATGGAAGGTTTTGTCAAAAGACATTACCGCCATTTTATTGGCAGAAGCGTCTCTTACTGCTGCAGCCTCTACATTGGCATTTTCAATTTTCTCAGTCGCTTTCTCTTTACATGAGAAAGTGATTAGTGAAATAGATACAAGTGCGATTAAGCTAATTTTTTTCATGATCTGGATGTTTTAAAATTATGAAATACGAATATAAAAATTATTTACAACAAACCACGTCCAACTTTCTCAAGCCTTCCTTGGTCTTTGTACTCTTTTGATAAGGAATCTAATATCCCATTAATAAAAATACTGCTCTTGGGTGTAGAGTATTCTTTGGCAATCTCTAGGTACTCATTAATGGTAACCCTTACTGGAATAGAAGGAAAGAAAAGTAATTCGCAAATAGACATTTTTAATAAAATACCATCTATGTCTGCAATTCTATCCTTATCCCATTTAGGGGTTTTGTCTGCTGTCTCTTTGGCTAAAATACTTTCTTTAAGTGCTGTTTTAACCAATAGATTTTGAGCAAATTCAGCGTCGTCTTCTAAAATAGCTAGGTCCTTAATAAAATCTGATCCAATTACTTTTGGCGTTAATTTTTTTAACTGCTTTAGCAAAAAAGTATTCACAATGGGCATGTCGTCTGCCCAAGTGATGGTATGGTCTTCTAAAAAATCATACACTTTGTCATTGGGCGCTATAATTTCTTTAAAGATCTTAATCACAAAGGCCAGATCTTCTTCATAAGTATTTTCTGAATTTTTTAGGTACTCGCTGTAAGCAGCGCTCTCCACAATTTCCTTGAAGATAATTTTGACATATTCTTCGTGTAAATACCAAGTATTGAGTTTTCTAGCAGCAATAGCGCTATTGATCGCTTCATTGTTTTTGATCTGAGCCAACACCAAGTTATTTGAGAACTTTGCTTTAGAAGGGTCTAAATCTGCTGAGGAAGAAATGTATTTTTTAGAAGATAAAATCAAATGATCTGCAGCCCTAGCTTGAAGCTCAATAAATAGACTCAAATGAAGTAAATAGAGGCTTCCCATCTTTTCCATACTAAGGCTTAGGAATTTCTTTTCCTTATCTAAGGTGTCTTCTGTGGTTTGTGTCATAGCGTACAAACCTTGCATTACTTTTACTCGAATGTGCCTCCTTGTAAGCATGATAAAGAACTTTTTTAATGGATAAAACTCGGAGGCAAAAATACTACTTATTTATAGATAGCAAACCCTTATTGGATAATATTATTCGCTTAATTCTCTGCTTTATAAATTTCATAAACCTTATATTTGTTCGGCTTAAATTGAAGCCCTAATACTCAGGCATGAAGGAACTGCGTCACCTCAATAAATACTTTAGAAAATATAGATTAAAACTCCTTTTAGGTATTTTAATCACTATTGTAGCAAGGGTTTTTTCTCTTGTAATGCCTCCTTTCATAAATAAATCTGTTCAAGCAGTGGAGCAATATCTATCAGAGACCAATGCAGATGTGAGTCTAGTCAAAGGGATTTTACTCGAATATATTCTCATCATTATTGGTGCCGCACTACTCTCAGGTTTTTTTACGTTTTTAATGCGTCAAACAATAATAAACATCTCTAGATATATAGAACGAGATCTCAAAAATGAAATATTTGACCACTATCAAAAATTACATTTAGCCTTTTACAAGAACAACCGTACTGGAGATCTTATGAATAGAATCAGTGAAGATGTTGGCCAAGTCCGAATGTATGCAGGCCCTGCAATTATGTATGGTATTCAAACCTTGACGCTGTTTGGCTGTGTTATTCCACTTATGTTTATTAAAGCACCTACTTTAGCCGCTTACACCCTACTTCCGCTGCCCTTTTTATCTGTGCTCATTTATAAAATCAGTAAAATCATTCACAAAAAAAGTACGGCGGTCCAAACCTTCCTTTCTTCTTTATCTACATTTACTCAAGAACGTTTTTCAGGAATATCGGTGATTAAAGCCTACGGCTTAGAGGAGCGCACAAACAATGAATTGGTTGTTTTAGCCAATACAGGAAGACAAAAAAGCTTGGACCTTGCTAGAGTTAATGCTTGGTTCTTTCCCCTAATGATCTTAATGATTGGGGTGAGTAATTTATTTGTCATATATATAGGTGGTAAACAGTACATCAGTGGTGAAATAAGCTCTATTGGATTGATCCTTGAATTTATTATCTATGTCAATATGCTTACTTGGCCCGTAGCTATTGTTGGCTGGCTTACCTCTATTATACAACAAGCAGAGGCCTCACAGACTAGAATCAATGAATTTCTAAAAACTGAACCAGCCATAGTAGATGAGTCAGAAGGACCCCTAGATATAAAGGGTGATATAGTATTTGATCGTGTTTGCTTTACCTATCCAGACACTGGGATTAAAGCCATCCAAGATTTGTCTTTTGAAGTGAAACAAGGCCAAACCCTAGCCATCTTAGGAAAAACTGGTTCAGGTAAATCTACTGTCCTAGAATTAATCAGTAGGATGTATGACATAGATAGTGGAACACTCACCATAGACGGTGTATCCATTAAAAAAGCCCCCCTTTCTTCACTCAGAAATGCAATAGGCGCAGTCCCTCAAGACGCTTTTCTTTTTTCAGATACCATCGCTAAGAATATTGCTTTTGGCAAAGAGCAAGCCTCCCAATCAGATATTGAAACTGCAGCCAAACAAGCCGTAGTACACAACAATATTATAGCATTCTCTAAAGGCTACGAAACCATTCTAGGAGAAAGAGGCATTACCTTAAGTGGTGGTCAGAAGCAAAGGGTTTCTATTGCTAGAGCACTCATAAAAAACCCAGAAATATATCTTTTTGACGACTGTCTTTCTGCTGTAGATACAGAAACTGAGGAAGCCATATTAAATGCGCTTAAAAAAGCGTCTACCCACAAAACAACGATCATTGTAAGTCACCGGGTTTCCGCAGCTAAAAATGCAGACAAAATAATCGTTTTAGAGGATGGTAAAAAAATTCAAGAGGGTACGCATTCAGAATTAATTGACATAAACGGCTATTATAAAGCACTTTACGAAGGACAATCTACCCATAAAGAAAACCCGAAAAATGTTGTAACATAAACATTTTTTTTCCAATTTTGATGGGAACAATGCACTTGCAAAAACAGAACAGATGTACGCAAAAGAATCCATGGAACAAGAAGAGATACACTCAAAGGTTTTAAGAGCTGGAAGGAGAACTTATTTTTTTGATGTAAGAGGCACTAAAGCCGGAGATTACTATTTAACTATTACAGAGAGTAAGAAATTTACGCACGACGACGGATCTTTCCATTACAAGAAGCACAAGATTTATTTGTACAAAGAAGACTTCACTGCATTTAAAGAAATCATGGACGAAATGATGGATTTCATCATAGACAACAAAGGTTCGGAGGTTATCTCTGAAAGACACCAATCAGATTTCAAAAAAGAATCATTTGAAGACATTGCTTCAGAAGATACTGAAGAAAAGTCTATTGAAGACACCCCTACTTCTTCTTTTACAGAAGTAGATTTTGATGATATTTAATTTTCAACGAAAATTTAAGTATGTAAAAGGGCCTCAATAGAGGCCCTTTTCTTATTTTTATACCTTAAGTAACCCTTCAAAACCAATTCCATGAAGAAATTTCTATTGGGCTTTATGCTCTTTTTACCGTTTAGCATTTTTGCGCAACAAGCCGTTGACTTAGGCTATTACCTTCCAGACAACATATCCTACAACCCAGAAATACCCACACCAAAAGAGGTAATAGGACATGAAGTGGGAGAATGGCATGTTACACACGACAAATTAGTGCAGTACATGACGGCCTTGGCAGCTTCTTCTGATCGAATAAATATGGAGAATAGGGGCACTACATTTGAAGGTAGGCCATTATTACTTCTCACAGTAACCAGTCCCAAAAATCATACTAATATTGAGTCAATTAGAGCGCAACACTTGGCTTTAACCACTTCAGAAGGACAAAATTTAGCTACTGAAAATATGCCCATAGTAGTGTATCAGGGCTTTTCAATTCATGGAAATGAACCCAGTGGTGCAAACGCAGGGCTTGCATACGCCTATTATTTGGCTGCAGCTCAGGGGCCAGAAATAGACGCAATATTAAACAACACGGTCATTTTAATGGACCCTTCATTTAATCCTGACGGACTGCAAAGATTTGCCTATTGGGCCAACACCAATAGAAGTCATTTACTCAATCCAGATCCAAATGAAAGGGAGTATCATGAGGTATGGCCAGGAGGAAGGACCAATCATTATTGGTTTGACATGAATAGAGATTGGCTTCCAGTTCAATTACCAGAAAGTAGGGCAAGAATAAAAAGTTTTCACGCATGGAAACCAAACATACTTACCGATCACCACGAGATGGGAACCAATTCCACTTTTTTCTTCCAACCAGGAGAACCCACAAGAGTACACCCATTAACCCCTGCGATTAACCAAGAACTTACCGCAGAAATAGGCGCTTACCACGCCAAAGCACTAGATAAAATTGGTTCTTTGTATTATTCTGAAGAAAACTACGACGACTATTATTACGGAAAGGGCTCTACTTTCCCAGATATTAATGGCAGTATTGGAATCCTTTTTGAACAAGGTAGTTCTAGAGGGCATATACAAGAAAGTGAAAATGGCATAATCACCTTTCCGTTCACCATTAGAAATCAATTCACGACTGCCTTGTCTACTGTAGCTGCAGCTCAGGGAATGAGGGAAAAAATATTAAACTACCAGAGAGACTTCTTTTCAAATACAAGGACATTGGCTGCTAAAGAAAAGCAAAAAGCCATTGTATTTGGTGACACTAAGGATGCTGCTAAAACAAACCACTTAGCTGAAATTCTTCACAGGCAAGAAATTAAATTTCATGAGCTCAAAAGAGATGCTGTTATCAATGGAAAAAAATTCAAAAAGGGATATGGTTATGTAGTCCCATTAAACCAACAGAACAACACTTTAATACAAGCCATGTTTGAAAAAAGAACTACTTTTTCAGACAGTTTGTTTTACGATATTTCTGCATGGACATTTCCACTCGCTTTCAATGTTGCTTACACTACTACAAACAACCTAAATGAAGCAGGGTCTGAGGTAAACGAAATTCCGGTTTCAGAGGGAACTATTAGCGACTCATCTCAGTATGCATACCTCTTCGAATGGCATGAATATTACACGCCAAAAGCCTTAAACAAAATATTAAACAAAGGACTTAGGGCCAAAGTAGCCAAAAGAGCATTTGAATTAGAGGGCATAAAATACGATTACGGTACTATCATGATTCCAGTAGCCAATCAATCTTTATCTGCCAATGAAATACACAAATTCTTGTCAGAAATTGCTGCAGACGCTCATATTAGAATAAAAGGGGTAGGCACTGGTTTAAGCAATGGAATAGATCTGGGAAGTAATAATTTTGAGGCACTTCAAAAGGCCTCCGTAGCCATTGTTGTTGGTAATGGCACTGCTTCTTATGACGCAGGAGAAATCTGGCACCTATTTGACCAGAGATACGACATGAAACTCACCAAAATAGATATTGAATACTTTAACAGGGTAGACCTATCTAGATACACCACCCTGATTGTTCCAAACATGTACGGAAGTGCATTAAATTCTTCTGCTTCAGATAAAATTAAAGAATGGGTTAAAGATGGAGGCACCCTAATTGCGTACAAAAATTCCGCCAAATGGATCTCTAAAAATGAATTTATGGACCTAACATTTAAGAGTACTCCTTTGGAGGCTAAAGGAATATCTTATGAAGACAGGGAGAATTTCTATGGCGCACAAGAAACTGGCGGCGCTATTTTCGAAGCCAAGTTAGATCTGAGTCACCCAATCAACTACGGGTATCACAATGCTTATGTAGCCATGTTTAGAAAAACAAATGTTTATATAGAAGCAGACAAGCAAAGTTTCAACAACCCTATTCAATACACTTCTTCACCGCTTTTAAGCGGATACCACTCTAAAGTAAATGCCACCTTAATTCCTAATACGGTACCCTTTAAAGTATCTGGTCTCGGTAGAGGAAATGTGATCTTATTTACGGACAATACTAATTTTAGAGCCTTTTGGTACGGAACAAATAAGTTCCTAGCCAATGCAATATTCTTCAGCCCTTTAATGTAATGGGTTAGCGTATTTTTTTACGAATATAATATTCAGTATAAAATGAATCATAGGGATGGCTAAAGCCATCCCTAAATTTTTGGAAAATACTGCAATCAAAATAAATAGCAGTAAAAAGTAAGCGGGAAAGAACAATAACGAAAAGCCAAATCTAGCCGTACTCACAAATTCAGGCTGCTTTATACCTGGCTTTAAAAACAAACGCCATATAGAAATTGG
>Ga0206129_10008267_pt1 | contig 10032 bp, 9 predicted proteins | sample Helgoland_Spring_8_FD_148616 | JGI IMG/M metagenome (GOLD analysis project Ga0206129, IMG submission 148616) | Pelagic subsurface seawater microbial communities from Kabeltonne, Helgoland, North Sea - Helgoland_Spring_Bloom_20160502_2 | ecosystem: Environmental > Aquatic > Marine > Epipelagic ...
CGCTGCTGCTGGTGCTTCTGATGGTGCTGCTTCTGGTGCTGCTTCTGGTGCTGGTGCTATTGCTGCTGCGCCTGCCGCTGCGGCTGCGCCTTCTGGTGGCGGTGGCGGTGGCGGTGGCGGTGGCGGCATGTTCATGACAAATGATATTTCAGATGTGGCTGCTATCGTTTCTTATGCTAATAATGCTGACAATACTGCTCCTGCATCTTCTGATATGATTGAAGTCGGCGTAATGCAATATGATGCAGAAACTGGATTTTTTATCTAGTAGGACTAGTGGGGAACCACCTAGTTAGTGAGAGTTAAAATGCTCACCAACTGGGTGGATTAAGTCAATTCTAAATCAGCACCCTAAAATCCACTTTGTTAGATTGCATTCAATTATGACCCGGTGTTTGCAATGGATTTTGATGAAGGTGCATAGGCGTTTGGCGTTGTTTGCGAGGACGTTTTATTTCACGATGAAGCCAACTAGTGAGGGTTTTCTCGTAATCATCGAGTTTTGAGGGGGACTTTGGTCGCCTATAGTGAGGCTCTAGCTCAACACTGGCCTCTCTTGGTGGTCCAACTAAAGTAAATCCAATCACAGATTTAATACCTCTATGTCCAAATTGCCACGCCATGATCCATAGGAGAACCCCAGCTCTTGAGGTTAGTGAGCTAAAGGCGATGCTTAAAGATTCACACCCTCATAAAACAAAGCTAATAGATATAAAAGCCATTTTCCTTCTAAAAATTCTCAAGAGCCTTAAAAAAGCTTTCACAATATGACATTTTGTTTGTTTCGATGCATCAGTTAATAACAGTAACTTCAGATCTCAAAAGTAAATGTATCTAGCCTAGTTTTTGCGATCTTATAAATACGCTGATCGTAGATTGGATTTGGGTTAACTAAGTTTGCACTCGGGTCTCCAAGACCCTTTGCGTAATCTATCCACCTCTGAATCACAAGCACGTCTCTCAGGTTCAAACCCAACAAACTTGGCCTAACGTCCTTTGGAGGGGCGTATGTTTTTTTATCATAGTCTTGTTCAATAATTTTCCAGTCCTCGGGGTAGTTCATCAATGGCGGACCAGACGGATTAATGTTTTTAAATTCGGGAAAAGCAATAGGATATTCCGAACAACCTCTTTTTACTGTGGCGGATAATTTTAAACAAATACGTTGTTTAACTAGGGCATCAAGTTGCTCAGCAATCTGCTTAGCTTGTTCCAGACTAGCACAAAAAATGAGGCCTTTATAAAAGCCAGGAATTGCAGGCCTTAACTCAACCATGCACTTGCGGCTGTTATTTTCGTTAAGCTCTAGCTGGTCAAAAACAAGGTATAATTTTATTAAGTCAATAATCGACTGGGGCTCAACTTGGACTTTGTAGCAACCAAAACAAAACTCAGGAATAATGTTGTGCTGCTTAAAAATCGACATGTGTCGTTTACAGTTTAGGTCAACTGACGATTTACGGTAGGTTTGAGAACGCTTGGTTTTAATAACTCCACCATCACTAACAAACTGATCAGAAAGTTTTGAAAATAAGTCAATAACTTGATCGTCTGATATATTTTCTTTGGAAGAATTAGGGATTATTTTAATGGCGTTAATGGTTTGATTAACAGTCTCTATTAAGTGAGGATTTTTATTTTTAGGAGTATAACTTGTTAGTATATCTAGCAAATTAGATTGGGCCCCAACATGATCTGGATGAACCATTAAGACATGCTTATAAGCCTCTATTGCAGCCTCTGGATTACCGCTATCTTTCAGGGCAACGCCCAGATTATTAGATGCTTGGGCATAGTTAGGCATAATGTTTAGCGCCTGTTTGTATGCCTCTACGGCCCCACTCAAGTCACCCATCCCAGCTAAAGCAACTCCCATATTATAATAAGCCTCAGCATCATCTGGATTAATTTTGATCACCTTTTGGTAATTGCCAATAGCTGCATCAAACTTCATTAACCCCATATTGCACGCACCCGCCAGATTACAAAGGGCTATTGAATGTGGAAATGTATTAAGCATTCGATGGGTATCAGATAACGCTTCCTGCAAATGCCCCTGAGAGTATAGGTTAATAATAAACTGTAACTGGTCCGCGGGGGGCAGTTGGTCAGCATGTTGTGTTGCTGGTGTTATTCCCAAGTTTGCTTTTACTGTTTGTGATTTTTTCATCATTGATAATGCCTCAATAATACTGCCCTTCATAAGTAACGACCGTGTTCCTAGAAATAACTTTCGTCATAATCACTTAACCACTCATCTTCAGTTTGATCTTTGGGCTTATTTACAATACGTGTATGTTAGAGAGTCACTTGTTGTGGCATTAATAGGATAAACATTTCCCCTTTCAACCTTTTCCCTTTCCACCCCCATTCTAACATCAATTAAGCACCTTACAGCTATACTCTATGGTGCATTCGCTTGTTCTGCACTGCAATGCTACCAGTGGTCACTAGCTCTTCTTAGAAAATGTTGTAAGGCTTAAATCAGAAGTTTTCTTATGGTAATGACATCATCGTAACAGTAGTATTAATAATAAGTAGTTTATAGCTTTTTGGGACTTTACTTTTGTGATGGAGATATTTGGTGGCATTTAAATTTAAATTTAAGTTTAGACGAATGGTATGCATTATTTATGCTTTTAGCTTAACCCTGCTTTTGACTCCCAACGCAATTGCGGCTGAAGAAGCTGAAATAATGGATTTTTCTTTCAACTGTAAAATTTTAGATCAGCAGTTACTCGAGATTATTGATGGTAAATCTAGCAGATACACTGGATACAAAGACGGCAGCAAAGTCGGAGATACCTTTAAGTTACATTTTGATTCTATATGGGGGAAAAATTCTTATATGTTATCAATAACTACAGATCATAAAAAAATGTCTAAGTTTTTAAAGAGTACGATGTATAGTTTTAACATTAAGGAATTAACTGATAGTGGACTCGTTGCATGGAAAGATGAAAATGACTTGATCCAACGCCTAAGCGACAATTTCATCAATCTCAAGGGATCAGAGCCTTCCCAAATAACAGGCAGAAGATACTATAAAAATGATTGGAACTTGATGCTGAGGCATGGGGCTTGGGACGCCATCTTTATCCAAACTGTGAACTGTTTGAATGTTTCAAATAAGCTAGGAATTATGTTGGAGAAAATAAGAGCAGTACACAAGTAATAGTTATTTTGTTAACACTGGCAACTCTGACCCTGTTGCCCAAACATCCATAGCCCTTCTGCACTTCAAACCCCTCTAACATCAAGTAAGCTCCTTTCAGCTATACTTTAAGCTACGTTCGCTCATCCAGCACTGCAATGCTACCAATGCTATTTGGCTCTTCTTAAAAAATGCTATAAGGCTTAGGTCAGAATTTTATCTATAGAAAAAGTGATCCTTTGTCAGTAGTATCTAATAAAGGCAAAGCCACTTGAATGCCACTTTTATATACGGGTATAGATATGGAAAAGACTGCAGACTGGATTATGAGAAGAGCTGGATTTGGCTTTAACCTCACAAAGGATCCTATAACTCAAAAAGAATGGGTTGCTTCGTCATATCAAAATGGAAGCCGCGGCACAGATCATGGCAATGCATCTGCAATATTGATGGCGGGGGGGCTAATTAAACAACGCCAAGTTGTAACTGACTGGCCCGGGCTTGAGGATAAAGATCTTTTTGAAGGAAGAGACTTACGTGAAACGATCGATGCTAGAAATGTCTATGGTGATATTTTACATCATGCCTTCGATATTTCGAAAGCTCAAATTCGCGATATAGTCTTCCCAGGGAGTAAGCAAAAACTAGATCTTGGTATTTGGGGCTAATTACTGGTTAGTTTATTTAGGAGTTTATAAATAAATCGGTGTGCCTGCCCTAAGCCTCATTTGTATGAGTGATTAGTTCTATATCATCGCTAGCATCTATATTAACGTCTAAATATTAAATGGGCCTTTAGCCCGCACCCGACTGACCGCGCAGTTATTAGCACCCAAGCTGCCATAGCCCTTACCTTGTGACTTGGCCAAGTATGAGCATCTGTAAAACGCCTCACCAAATGCTTCGTCATCAGAGTAGAGAAATGGAAATAGACTACGAGAAAAATGGGCAGGTGGACTTTCACTCAACTTGGTATAAATTTCAATTTCCAATGCTATAATTGCAATGGCTGATTCACCCAACTGCAGCGTAGACAAGATGATTAAAAACAAGCTATTTGCTGCTCCTTTGACATTTTTGAATTTAGCACTTTCAAATGAATTCAAAGATGCCGATATTGCCATATTCGGCATTCCTTATGATTGTGGACGAGACCCGATACGATTTGGTTCTCGACAAGGTCCAAATGCGATCCGGCATGCATCGATACTCACCGGCGAATTAATAAAGGATGCGTCGCCCTCTCCATTTGATACGAAGCGAGTGATTGACGCCGGCAATGTGCAGCTCTCATTAGAAAATATCGAGCAGGCATTTGTACAAATTGAAGATGCTGTAACTACTATTCTTAATGAAAATTGTTTGCCGTTCTCGATTGGTGGAGACGGCGCAATTAGCCTCCCACAGATGCGAGCATTGCATAAAAAGCATGGTGAAATAGCTATCATACACATTGACGCGCATACCGATGCCTGGCCGATCGATAGTGATACACCCTTTACCAACGCCAATCAGTTTACTCACGCTATAACTGAAGGGCTAATCGACCAAAGTGCTGCATTGCATATCGGCACACGAGGCCCAATAAACGCGAATGTTGCCATTAAGCATGCTCTAAATATGGGTTATGAGGTAATTCCTATCGAACAGTATTTTGAAATGGGCGTTGATAAAGTCGTTCAATATATTCATCAACTGGTTGCTGAAAAACCCGTGTTCATCTGTTATGACATGGATTTTTTTGACCCAGCAATGGTACCTGGTGTTGCTACACCAACACCAGGTGGTGCACTTCCTTCGGAGGGTATTGTGTTAATGCGCGGTTTAAAAGGTCTTAATATAGTTGGCATGGATATCAACACGACGACTCCCTTGCACGATCCAGCTGGTGTATCAGCGAATCTCGCAGCGACCTTGATTGCAGAAGGTCTTGGGGTTTTAAGTTAAAGAAACACTAAAACAAAAGCCACCCACAATACGACATTAGGTTGCAGTTCAAGTGGTCTAAACATAACAAGGCAAAGAAATAGGCTGCTAATCACTGCGTTCTTTGCAACCAATTTTTGCGGCGTTCTCGCAGTCGAAGATCTCCACTCAAGAGATCGGCAATAGCAGTGCTTCATGTAGTCCAAAGATCATTTATTACGTTAATTATTTAGCCGAAGGCACAAATAATATTTCCCCATTAATACGAAAATTTCCAATTGTCTCTTGGCCTGCTGAACTCACTAGCCATTGGACAAATTCACGAGCCGAATTAATATTAGCGTGACTATGACGTTTAGGATTAACCAATATGACCTGATAGGGATTAAGTAAACGTGGGTCACCTTCAAGTATCAAGGTTAAATCAAGCTTATCTTTTAGAGCCAACCAAGTACCTCTGTCAGTCATGGCGTAGGCACCCATTTCAGATGCCATTTGAAGACTGTGGCCCATACCCCGGCCAGACTCAAGATAACCATCAAAATCTGGCAATGCACCAAGCTGTTGCCATAACTGCAGTTCTCTTTTGTGGGTGCCTGAGTCGTCACCACGAGAGATGAACAGTTGGTTAGACGCCTTAATCAAAGACAGTCCTTTTGTCACTGTAAGAGCTCCATTGACTTTCGCTTTATCGTCTTTTGGACCCACTAAAACAAAATTATTGTGCATTACCCTTTGGGCTTCAATGCCAAAGCCTTGATCAATAAAATGGGCTTCAGCACTCGGGGCATGGGTCATTACCAAATCAACATCACCATTCTCACCCATCTTTAAGGCTTTACCCGTACCTACTGAGATCACGTGCACCTGAGTATTACTCACCATTGCATAGTGACTTAATAAACGATCTGATAGGCCAGAGTTATAGGTGCTTGTGGTAACCGCTAATCGAATGCTATCGGCCAAGACTATCACGCTCACAAGGGATAGCGTAGCCGCTACGACAGTCCGCACAAGCAGTAATTGGAGAAACTTCATGGCATTTTAATTTAACAGGTTTAGAGATTTAACAGCATTGGTGCGGCATAAGGGGCAAGATCAGGGTCATCACACTTTCTCCAAATATTATAGATTAAGGTTTATCTAGTAACTGATTTGAATAAAGTGTGAGGCCACACCAGAACCAGACTGATAGTACGAAATGACGCCCCAAAACAAGTGATCATAGAATCACTAGACTCTGGTTATTCAATTCAATAAGCGTGATTCACTATCTTCAAAAATCCATAGGGCTGTGGTTGAAAATATTACTTCCAGATAGGTTAAAATGACAGTGCACTTGCTTAGTGCACTGTCATATTGGTTTTATACACTCGATTCTAAAAAAGCATTTACTCGTAGTTAAAGACATCTGGCCTTGGATCAGAGATAAACCCATCCTTGTTCGGCATATCTATCATCGGTAAGCTTGTTGCATTTAGAGTTGTTGTTTTATCAAGTATATTTGCCTCTCCAAGTACATAAGCAACAACTGCATAGACTTCATCATCGCTTAAAGATCCAGGCGCATAAAAGGGCATTGCCCGCTTAACAAAATCGAACACGGTCGAAGCATACGGCCAGTAACTTTCAACTGTTTTTTTAGGCTTTCCACTCGCAAGAGAGTCCCTTCCACCAATTAGTGCAGCTGCCCCAGTTCCCGCTACACCACCAAGATCAACACCATGGCAACCCATACAGTTTGCAGTGTAAACCATTTTTCCTGTCTTATAGTCACCACTACCAGGCGGTAATCCACGTCCATCTGGCATTGCATCAATATCGATCAATGCTATATCAGCTGCACTTGCTGGGGTGCCAAAGTTGTATGGCCCCCCATAGCCAGCAGCTGCTGACGACTTAATTGGAACAGCCACTAGTATAAGAGACAACGTAAGAGTACTAAAATAACTTGCAGTTTTAATATTTATGAACATTACTAACCCCTCCATCTGCTGCAATAGCCCAGCTTTGAATAGCATTCAAATGATAAATCGAACCATATTTTCCTCCATCAAGACCACGTACGCCAACCAGATCCTTTATTGTGGGTTGCACGTATCCAGTTTCATCTTGGCAGCGACTTTGAATTACTGTCGGCTTTCCGTCCCAACGCCATGGGAATCGAAATCTTGTATGACAAATGGGTAATACTGGTGTTTGAAGTTCGGCAAGCTGCCAGCTAACGCCACCATCGACTGAGACTTCTACTCGTTTTATGCGACCTTTACCAGTCCAGGCTAGACCGCTTATCTCATAAAACCCAGCCCCTGGTAGTTTCATTTCTCCTGAAGGAAAAGTGATCACAGATTTTGCTTCCATCGTGAAGGAGAATTGACGTGCCTTACCACCATCTAACAAATCAGTATATTTTGAAGTTTCTTCGCGAGTCATAAACGGCTTATCGCTGATCTCTAGGCGTCTCAACCATTTAATATGAGTATTACCTTCAAACCCAGGCAAAAGTAAACGCAATGGATAGCCTTGTTCTGGTCTGATTGCCTCACCGTTTTGCGCGTAGACCAGCATGGCATCGTCCCAAGCTTTGTCTAGTGGGACACTTCGAGTCATTACGGCTGCATCCGAACCTTCAGCCAGTATCCAGGCCGCGCCATCTTGCACACCCACTTCTCGCAATATGGTTGATAAGGGTACACCTGTCCATTCAGTTGTGCTGGTCAAGCCATGGGTGCCTTGAACAGTTTTTAACGTGGGCTTGCGCCACTCAGTTAGGCCATTACCAGAGCACTCAATAAAGTGAAATCGTGAAACAGAAGGGAATCTTTTCAGATCTGCCATGGTGTATTTTCGTGCGCCATCGACCATTCCATGGACAACCAATTCATGTTTGTCTGGGTGGATATTTGGAATACCACCATGGTGTCGTTCAAAGTGCAAAGCAGACGGAGTCACGATACCACTGCCACTATCAAGCGGTGTCATCGTCCAAGAGGACTCTTTTGTTGCCGTAGGGAAGCGCCAACGGGATTCAGTTTCAAACTGCGAGCGGCTTCCATAACCGCCATCATCATTAGTTAATCGGCCTTGGACCTTTGTCGGGTCATCCTGTACGGGATAGTCTATTGAACCAGCAGGAACTGCAGCAGTCGCTGCGCTGCCAACAGCTAACGCAGCGGCACCAGATGCTGCTGACGCTAAAAACTGACGTCGACTAGCTTTTGGTGGGGTTTTCCCATTCGGGAACATACCATCCCTGCATTCACATTCTTCTTCAGGAGCGGCTTGTTTTTTTCGACTAGCGATAGCATGTTCTTCAGCTTCGACCATGCCCTGAATCAGGCTACGGGTTTTTTCATCATATTCTTTTTCCAAAATATTACTATCCATACCATGCCACCTCTCATTATTTTTATTAAATGCAGTGTGTTGAACGTATAAAGTCCACCTATCATGTATATGCGTCAAATCTGCAAGTTTATTGCCTCTGTAATGCGCATCTAACTCGATCCTCTTTAACAGGCTAATCCGCCTATATTGTTTGAGTTATGAAGCAACAGCTTAGCTGGATCCAAGACAACCGCTTTTTTGGATCTAACAGAATTACTATAGCACCAAGAAATTTAGTTGTAATATAAAATAAAGTAATATGCAGCTTCATTAATATAGTATAAAGTAATATGCAGTTACATTTCGTATATATAAAAAATTTAATACATAATGTACGCATAAACGCCTGTATTTCTGGGGAGATACGCTGGAAGTTGGAAGGCGTCAGATCAAGGCCGCGCAATTGAGGTGGGCAAGTAAAGTCCATCTGTGTGGAAAATTTTATTTTTTGGGATTGACTAATACTAGTATTTTGTATGAAACGGATCAATGTTGTTAGTCATTTTTATGTAATTCTAATTACCCACCAGTGGCGTTCATAAATCGGAGGATTTGCGGTTTCTCGTTTAAATCAAAATGGTGCTTCTCTGGTTTCAATGCCATGGATGCAATAATGGCTTGTTTTAAAGGTTCTACTTGCCCAGGCTGGCCACGCAGTATTGGCATAAGATCGACGCTGTGCTCATTGCCTAAACATAACAACAAACGCCCCTCTACGGTCACCCTTACACGGTTACAGTCTCCACAAAAGTTATGACTGTGGGGAGAGATAAAACCAATCCGAGTATTATGATTTGCCATACTGTAGTAGCGTGATGGCCCTGCTGTTTTTTGAGGATGATGAATTAATGGATAACGTTGCTCTATAATTTCACGCACATCATCACTGGAACAATAAGTAATGGCTCTATCATGGCTTTCAATGGTGCCGAGAGGCATTTCCTCAATAAATGCAATATCAATACCTTTATCTCTAGCAAACTCAACCAAGTCAAGCACTTCATCATCGTTACTACCGCGCATCACTACCGCATTAATCTTGATACGCTCAAACCCTTGTTCGATAGCTGCATTAATACCTTGCAAAACTTGCGGCAATTTTCCAGTGCGCGTCATGGTTTTAAATTTGGTTTCGTCCAAAGAGTCTAAACTTACATTTAGACGTTTTACACCAGCCTCTTTTAGCGCTTTCGCATGCCGTACGAGCTGAGAACCATTGGTCGTGATGAGTAATTCGTCTAAACCTTCAAGTCGACCAATGTGATGTAATTGATCAACTAGACCTCTACGAACTAAAGGCTCTCCTCCCGTTAGACGTATACGACTGACCCCCAATTCCACAAATGAGCGGGCGACCAACTCAATATCTTCAAGACTCATGATGCTTTCACGGGGCAGAAAAGTCATCTCCTCTGCCATACAATAAACACAACGAAAGTCACAGCGATCAGTCACAGAGATTCTCACATAATTCACTTGGCGTCCAAAGTCATCTATTAATTGATGTTGCATAAGCTCACTCGTAACTAAATCGTATGGCCGTTAAATAATTAAATTCTAGGTCA
>Ga0206129_10008271_pt1 | contig 10027 bp, 8 predicted proteins | sample Helgoland_Spring_8_FD_148616 | JGI IMG/M metagenome (GOLD analysis project Ga0206129, IMG submission 148616) | Pelagic subsurface seawater microbial communities from Kabeltonne, Helgoland, North Sea - Helgoland_Spring_Bloom_20160502_2 | ecosystem: Environmental > Aquatic > Marine > Epipelagic ...
GGTCACACTCAGCATCCCACGGCTTCCTCCTTGAGAGGTTTGTCAACGCGGGCCAAGGTCAGTCCCACGCCAAAACCTTGCGCTGTGGCCCGCATCGAAAAACCTTCATCTGAGCCGACCTTCGCTGCAGGAGCCACGAAGGTCCGGTTTGCGCCGTGAGTGATTGCCAGGCCATTGTTTGAATCGGTTGATGCTGCATCGCGACGAATGCCCGCAAAGATGTAGGTTTCTCGGACGCCTTGCGCAGCGTTTGATTGACGCGATGCGTTTCCCGGCGTCGGAGAAGCACTCAGGCGGGAAATCGCGGGGTTAGTTTTAAGGCGGTCAGTCAAGTCTATGGGGATTTGATGGCATCTGATGCTTCGAGTTTGTTGGGAAGCATCCTTTCGCAGGTCCATGGTGCAGGGGAGTGACCGTAAGTTTTGTGGCTTTGCAGACGAGATGCGGTACTTTCCGTATATTTTAGTACCTTTTGCGCTACGGTTTGATTGATTTGCGCAGGTCTGCTGGGCCACGCGTCGATGTGACGTGAGGCTGTTAGGACAATCGGCAATTTGCGGCATATGATTTTCATGCGGCAGCCCTTGTCGTGGTTGGCGGTGCTCGGGGTTGCTGTTGTGGATCGAACGCGTCGATGAGGACCAATCGCCCACCGCAGCACGGGCACGGTATTGCGAGGATACGGGATTGGTCGTCTGTGATCTCAGCATGATCTGGTTCCGGTGCTGTGGCCCTGAGCATTTCTCTGATTTTGGCGATATTGGCCGCACGGTTGCCGTTTCCGAAGAAGCCATAATGACGGATGCGGTGCTGGCCTCGCGGCAGGACGTGGATCAGGAAGCGGCGGATGAATTCTGGTGTCGACAGCGTCATGGTGGTCTGTCGCTTGGGGCCGCTGATGCGGTAATCTTTGACGCGAAAGGTTACGTGATCGGCATCAGCTCGGATCAACCGGCTATTGGAAATGGCAATCCTATGGGTGTAGCGCGACAGGTACGCCAGCACGGCCTTGGGTCCCGCGAAGGGTTCTTTTGCATAGACGACCCAGTCGATTTTGCGGAGCGGTCTGAGGAGATCGTCAAAGGCGGCAGGATCAACAAGCTCTGCACGGTCACCGTAAAATTGCAGCTTGCCTGCTTTGTGCAGCTTGGTCAGGCCTTCCAGAATGAAACGGCGATACAAACGGGACAGAACCCTGACGGACAGGAAGAAGTTCTTGCGGCAAGCGATCCATTTGGAACCATCCGCCGAAAGCCCGCCGCCCGGAACAATCATGTGTACATGGGGGTGGTGCGTCATCGCTGACCCCCAAGTATGCAGCACTGAGATCATACCGGCGCGCGCGCCGAGGTGTTTTGGGTCGGCGGCGATCTTGATCACGGTGTCCGCACTGGCCCGCATCAGCAGATTGTAGATCTCGCGCTTGTTTTGATGCGCAATATCGGCAATCTGTTTTGGCAACGTGAAGACCAGATGGAAGTACCGCACAGGCAGCAGTTCGGCCTCGCGTGCTGACAGCCATGCCTTGGCGGCACCGGCCTGACATTTTGGACAGTGGCGGTTACGGCACGAGTTGTAGGCGATGTGCTCATGATCGCAGTCCTCGCACCGCGCGACATGACCTCCAAGCGCCGCCGTTCTGCAGCGCTCGATGGCTGACATCACTTTCATCTGGTTCAGGCTGATGTGCCCCTTGTTTGCCGCCCGCCAAGCAGGGCCATGGTCGCGGAAGATATCCGCGACCTCCAGCGATTGAACCGACATGCTAGCCTATGAAGACCTAGGCTTGCCCTTCTTGCGCTTGTTTTGGTTCAAGTCATCCAGCGGACTGTCTACCGCTGCAATCATCCCGGTTGCTACGCGGGCGTACCGTGCCGTTGTCGTGAGTTTGGAATGTCCCAACAGCACTTGGATTACGCGAATATCAGTTCCGCGTTCTAGTAGATGGGTCGCAAAAGAATGGCGCAATGTATGCAGCGTGACCGGTTTGGTAATCCCAACATCCCGTGCGGTTTCTTTGAACAGTCGCGATATCTGGCGGGTTGAGAGGTGCTTACCACGATAGCCAGGAAAAAGGATCCTATCAGGGGTTGGCACATCCTTGTCCTGACCGGTCGGGCGTTCGATCCACCACTCGCGCAACAGGCCCAGAATGTCCGCCGGAAGCATGACATTGCGGTCTTTGCGCCCCTTAGCTTGGACAATCCGAATGATCTCCTGAGCGCTGTCGATGTCACCAACTTTGAGCCGCACAACCTCGCCTGCGCGCATCCCGCAGCCGTACGCAAGCGACAGCATTACGCGCGCCTTCAGGCTGGGTGCCATTACCAAGATGCGCTTGATCTCCTTCTTGCTCAACACGAGGGGCACCTTCACCGGTTCCCTGAGGCTGAAAATCTCCGCTACCAGATCATGCCGTCTGAGCGTCACCCTGAACAGAAACTTGACGCCCGTCATCGTCTGGTTGCGCGTGCAAATGCTGGTGCCAGTCTCCATGAGATGAAGCTGAAAATGCTTCACATCATCAGCCGTCGCCGTGTCCGGGGAGCGCCCCAGCCAAGCGGCAAAACGCTTGCAGGCGCGTAAGTGGTTGGTCTGAGATGCAGGCCCAAGAGTGCGCGCGCTCATATCTGCAATCATGCGGGCTCGAAGGGGCGTCGTTGGCGTGGTATGTTGAATGTTCATCGGGAAGTCCTCTGTCAATCGAGGCAAAATCACCTCGACAAACAGCAGACACCCAACATCAAAATCCGCGAAACAAATCCCTATTCAGCACAACGCCTGCCAAAAGCGCCCTATCGCGTAGCGATTTAGTGCTTGAACCCGGTCTTAACCTTGGTGATATCCGCAGATCCGAACAATCAATCATGCACCTGATCGTCATTTATGGCCCATAAAAGACATTGGCCCTGTACCGTCAAAGGCAACAACGTGGGAACATATTACCATTGCCGACCTTTGCAATTATCCAAAGGACGGCATAGAAAATTGGGGTATCTGATCCCGCACATGCTCGAAGCGTTCACTAAGACCGAGGGTGTTGGAAGAGGCGAAAGTCAACGTCATCAATTCCGGGAAATGATGAAGCATCATGGCGGCCAAATGGTTGCAACGTGGGAAGGCTACCGTACAATTGTTTGCTTCTAGTGTTTGCAATCTGGTCATTTCTTTTATGCAGGTTCGATTCGCACTAGACACGAATGCGCAATTGGCCCCTGGGCGAGCTTGGAAGTCCCTTGATCAAGCGTCAACACATTTGGATTGCCACGAAGGCAATTGTGCCCTTCGGGTTCGAGCCACGCACCTGTAGCGATCTGGATGACGCCGAGCCGGATTGCATCGCTGATCCTGAGTTCGGCCAGACAAGCTCCTCGGTCATTATGGATACGTACGATTTGCCCTTCGCTTAGCCCTAGCGCGGCAGCATCATCGGGATGCGCTGTCACAGGTTCAACACCCTTGGGTCGGTCGGCGAGGCTGATCGAACCGTGATCGAGTTGGCTGTGCAGCTTGTTACGAGGCTGATTGGAGATCATATGCAGTTGGTCTGGCTGAGCCCGGCCGAGCCACTCTATGGGCTCCATCCATACTGGGTGGCCCGGGCAGTCGTCGTAGTCGAAACTGGCGATCGTCTCAGAGAATAGCTCGATCTTTCCCGAAGGAGTATCGAGAGGATTGGAGATCGGATCGGTCCGAAAGGCTTGCATCATGATCGTTGGCACTTCCGGGCTCGGTACCTTGATCCAACCCTGGCGCTGAAAGGTCTCCCAATCGGGGAACTCGACCCCCGCACGTGCCGCCTGCTGGCACGAGACATCCCAGATCCAACGCTGCCAGCCCTCAGGGCTGCGCCCCTCGGTGAAAGTTTCTTCCACACCCATCTCGGCGGCGATTCCACGCAAAATCTCATGGTCGTTGCGGGACTGTCCCACGGGCTCGACCGCCTGGTCCATGACCACCTGATAGGGATCCTTTGGTGTCAGAGCGATGTCGCTGCGTTCCAGCGGCGTGGTGCAGGGCAGCAAGATATCGGCATGTTTCGCCAGCGCATTCCAACACCACTCGCTGACAATAATCGTTTCAGGTTTCGCCCAGGCCCGACGCAGGCGGTTCAGATCTTGATGGTGGTGAAAAGGATTGCCGCCGGCCCACCATACCAACCGGATATCGGGGTATTCGTAGGAATTGCCGTCATAATCGAACCGCCCGCCCGGGTTTTCCAGCATCTCTGTCACGCGCGCGACCGGAATGAAGTCTTTCACCGGATTGTCGCCTTGTGGCAATGAGGCAAAATTGATCTGACGCCGGTTTAGCCCGATATTGTTCATAGCTGAATATCCAAAACCGATGCCAGTGCCAGATAATCCAATTTGACCCAGCATTGATGCTAGGGCAATCGCGGTCCAAAAGGGCTGTTCACCGTGATCCTGCCGGGTCAGCGCCCAGGCAACCGAAATCATCGTGCGGCTGGCTGCCATCCGGCGGGCAAGGTCACGGATCGTGTCCGTCGGCAAGTCGCAAACTTTCGCCGCCCATTCAGGCGTCTTTGCCACTCCGTCGCTGTTGCCCATCAGGTATGCGGCAAAGCGATCAAAGCCTGCGGTGTAGCGATCAAGGAAGGCCTGATCATGCAGACCCTCGCTCAGCAGCACATGCATCAATCCGAGCATCAACGCGACGTCCGTGTTGGGTCGGATTGCCAGCCAACCACCGCCCACCTGATCCGCCAAATCAGTTCTGAGCGGCGATATGTTGACGAACTTCACCCCGGCCTCATATGCCGTTAGCAATCCGCCTTTCTGCACATGCGAACCAGTCCCGCCCTGGCTGATCTGACCATTTTTTAACGGCACGCCGCCAAAGGCCACGAACAGCTCGCAATCAGAAGCAATCGACTCCCAACTTGTCGTCTGATCCAAATGCCCTAGAAAGGTGCCAAGCACATGCGGGATCAGCACTTCAGCGGCTGCAAAGGAATAGGTATTTTTCGATCCTGTATAGCCGCCGATACAATTTAGAAAGCGCTTTAGCTGGCTTTGGGCGTGATGAAACCGTCCGGCGCTGGCCCAGCCGTAGGAGCCGGCATAGATGGCACGGTTGCCATGCTTTTGCCGAATCCGATTCAACTCGCCGGCAACCAGCCGGTTCGCCTCATCCCAGCTGACCTCGACCAACTCCTCCACGCCCCGCTTTTCCCCTGCGGTACCCGGTCCTCCTGCCAACCAACTTCTGCGTACCATCGGTGACGTGATCCGCGTTGGCCCTTCAAGAACATCGATAATGCCATGCCCGATCGGCGAAGGATCGGAATCCTCTTCGAAATTAGCAAGACCGGTCACACGGCCGCTCGAAACTTCGACCTTGTATGTGCCCCAATGGGTGCTTGTCAGAAGGCTGCGGGTGTCCAGAAAACGGTTCCGTTTGATCATCATCACTCTCTTCTGCCGTTGTTGAAAAGGAGCCGTTCACACATGATAGCACCATATCTACGCTTATTTGGAGAACGCCTTTAGAGAGCTTTGAAACTCTTTGGTGCTCTCAGTGAGGAGGTATTGATCACGATCCATGTGACTAGTCGCCTCAACCAAAGCAAAGGCAGCGGCATTCACGGTAGCTTTTGTCATCTTGACGGACAAGGCAGGCATGGCGGCTACTCTTTGAGCAATTTCAACAGCCCGGGCACCTGCTTGACCATCCTCCACAATTTCTTCCACTAGCCCCCATTCCAAAGCTTCCTGTGCCGCTATTTTTTCACACAAAATTGCATATTTTTTGGTACGTGCTGGGCCTATTTGTGCCACAAGACGTGGGAGAGTGTTCCAGCTCATGTTCATGCCCAGAGCAATCTCAGGCAATTTCATGTAGGCAGACTGGCTCATAATTCGATAGTCAATTGCAGCTGCAAGGGCCGAACCGCCCCCAATGCAATGCCCTTCTATTGCAGCGATGGTGAAGGCTTCAATATCTTGCCACACCTTGCACATATCCGGACCTAACCGAACTGAATGCCGTCGTTCCAGAAGCGGCTCTTCCTTGAAGAGCCCGTTTTCGTCCTTCAAATCGGCTCCTGAGCAAAACGGGCCATCTGCACTGAGAATTACGACACTTACATTCGGCATATCGGCGATTTGACGGGCTGTATCTCTAAGCTCGATCATCAACTGTCTGGAATAGAGTGTCAGCCTGCCCGGCCATGAGTAGCGGACATTTACGGTTTCGCCTTCTTTGTTCATTTGTACAAATTTCAAACTAGGTTTACTTGTCATTTGTGCGTTTCCTCGTTCGCCGGTGTATACAAACTGCTCTACTTTGCATTGAATACTCCTGACGACTAAAATTAGTGAAAAAATTGTCAGATCAGATCTTTTTTGGGCGAAGCCCAACCGAGGCGGCAGGAGAATTCCCTAAACCACATACTGAACCCGTTGAACCTGCTCGATTAGCGGTAGCGCGATCTTTGCAAATGCGATGTGATCGGCGTGTTCACGATAGGCTTTCCAATCGTCGACAGAGGCAAAGTCAATGACCAATGCGTAATCGAGTGTGGTGCTCTCGAGTTTCAGGTCAGGACCAAAATCGAAGCGATTTATTCCAGGCACCACGCCGTCAAGCTTCTTGAATCCTTCACCCAGGGCACGAATCTCTTCAGCTGTGACGTCCTGCTTGAACTTCATCAGTGTTATTTGACGAAGCATTGTCACTCGATTGCTGTGCGCACGCGCATCTCGACCAGACCTTGTGTGATCGGGGATGGCGCTGACACCGTTTTTACCTCGATGAACGAGGGCAAGCTCTGGTTTTTCTCTGATGAGCGCTGGAGGGCCGGAACGAGTTCACCGGGGTCCGTAACCAACTGGGAATGTGCCCCGGCGCCTGCGAATATCGTATGGTAGTCGACATCGCGCAAGGAGGTTGCATAGGTCTCTCCCCACATCGCCTTCTGCTGCTCCTGAATCATACCCCATTGCGCATTGTTTGCGACAACGATCGTGACCGGGACTTCACGGTCGATGGCCGTTTCCATCGGCGTCAGGCCAGGTGAGAGACCAAGCGCACCGTCTCCCGTGATCAGGACAACTTTCGAATCTGGCTTGGCCATCTTGACAGCCGTGGCGTAGGCTGGCCCAGTTCCCATCTGCTCCCAAGGACCATTCGCGATCACCCCACCGATCTTACGATTTTCGAATGCCCAAGCGTTGAAGGCGGTCTCGCACCAGCAGGAGATGTCGCCACCATCGACAACCAGGATGTCGTCTTCCCCTAGGGACATCAACACGTCGTAGCAAAGTCGCAGTGGGTGCACGGGCTGCGAGTCGGCTTGAAGGTATTGCATGTAGGGCTCCAGACTGTCGCGCCGCGACTGGCGTATGCGGTCCGCCCAGTCGGATTTAGCAGGAGTGATGCGCGTACTGGTATTTAGATTTTGTACCAAAGCCTTGATATCAGAGCAGACGCGCACATCCGCGAGTGCGTTGTCGCTGAGCTCCCGCGCAGTGGCGTTGACGCAAATAAGCTTGGCGTCCTTTCCAATCAGCGGAGCCTCACCGTAATTCACCCCGAAATCAAGCCTGCCGCCCAGCATTAGAATGACATCTGCCTCGGCACTGACCACCCGAGAGCAAGGATTCTGATGATAGTCGAACAGGCCCATGTAAAGTGGATGGGACATGTCGATCGACTTGAGATGCGTAAACGGAGTGAACATCGGGATTTCGTATTTTGTCGCAAACGCCTCAAGGTCCTTTTCAGCCTTACTGTACCAGACACCGCCACCCGCAAGGATGGCCGGCTTTTTTGCGGAACTTAGAATGCTTTCGATCTCCTCAATATCCAACGGATCCGGATGTGGCCGATGTGTTTTCCTGCGGCGTCGATCAAATGCACGCGAACCTTCTTGAGGCTCGGACTCGACCTTTCCAGTAAAAACAAAGTTGGTGGGTATGCTGAGTTGAACAGGGCCCGTCGGATGGTTGGTGGCGATGTCGTAGGCCTTATCCAGGAACCAACCGATCCGTTCTGGCTCGTTCACCTCAACGGCGTACTTGGTCATAGATTTTACAATCTCCGCCTGAGGCAGTTCCTTGAGGCCGTTGTTGTTGAAGTTGTGCGAGTTGGACGACACACCGATGAAGATGACAGGGTCGCCGGCAAAATGGGCATCGGCTACCGCAGAGATGTAACTGGTGAACCCACTCGGCTCGGCAAGGCAAACCGACACCTCCCGGGTTAGGCGCGCTGTGGCGTTAGCCATGAAACCGGCCTCCATCTCGTTGCGCGTCGCGACGACGTCGATGCCGTGTTCACGGCAAGCGATCAAAATCGGATTGAGGAACCCTCCACAAAGGGAAAAGATTCTCTCGACGCCTTTATCTTTCAATGCTTGTACCAACTTATGTCCGCCAGAGACCTTACCAGCCAAGGGTGCGCTAGGTGTGTTCACTTGTGTTCTCCTTCTATTGCATCGATGAAGCGTCTTGCGCCTCTTGGTTGATCGAATACTTGCGATATTGCTTTCCACGGCCCACCAAATTTTTGGCGGCACCAACGGATCCTGGCTCTGAATATTGCCGTCATACGGTTCTCTTCTTGCCCAAAATTATCTGATCCATGATCAACGCGAGGAACAGAATGGCGAAGCCAGCGAGAATGCCCCGGCCCACAGACGCGTACTGCAGGGCCGAGAGCACGTCCTCGCCGAGGCCCTTCGCGCCTATGAGCGAGGCGACAACAACGGTCACGAGACTTAGCAATATCGTCTGGTTTATACCGGCCCGAATTGACGGCGCAGCCAGCGGCAGGTCCACCCGGGTGAGCAGATACCAGTCGGACGCGCCATAGGCGATCGCGGCTTCCCGGATGGAATCTGGCACACCGCGTAGGCCAAGCACGGTGAACCTGATGACGGGCGGACCTCCGAATATCATACAGGTCACAACCGCGGCTGGCTTGCCGATCCCGAAGAACGCGATGACCGGAATCATGTATACGAATGTCGGCATCGTCTGCTGGAGATCCAAAATTGGCTTGATAATCGAGTAGACACGCGGGCGTCGGGCACAAAAAATACCGAGCGGAACGCCCAAACCGATGCTGATGCAGGCGGCGGTTCCCAGCAGGGCCAAGGTCTGCATCGAAACGACCCACAAACCAATCAGTCCCATATAGGCGAGAAACGCGCCTGTGTAGATCGCAGCGCGAAGCCCCGACGACAGACCAGTCAGGGCAACGACAAACGCGATCACCACGATCCAGGGTGTCTTCACGAAAAGGATTTCCAGCCCATCCAGGATTGATCGAATGCCGTATGTGATAACGTCGAACACGTCCTCCCCGGCGAGTACAATGAAGTCGAAAAACTCCTCAATCCAAGCGATTGCAGTCAAGCGGATCTGGGGATCGGTCGGAAATTCGCTCAGGACGGGCAATGCGCCCGGTACTCCGAAATGGAGGATACTTGTTCCGTAGACCAGCATCACGAACAGCGCGCTTTGAATCATTCTCGGGAAACTAACACCTGAACTGATTGTGGGTTCAGAGAGCCAATCGAAATAGCGCCGCATCAGGATGGGATTAGCCAAAACGCCTTGAATCATTTTCACCGTCACCAACGCTATGAGCCCGAAGACCAAGACCCAGATACGCATGGCCTCGATTTGTTGGATCTCTAACTGAACTTCGGCGAGCACCCTGTCGAGGGATTCGATGTTGCGATTGAACATATCGACGTTATCGGCATTGTTATTCTTTGCAGCCTCGAGTTGAGAACGACGGAGATCGAGTTGGAGCTCAATTGTTTCAATCCTCCCGCGCGCCTCCGAAGCCAGGTCTCCCCAAAGTGCTCGCCCGACCTGAACGCTAGCGAAGGCCTCTAGAAAGATGAAGGTTAGTGCCCAGTGCCAAATACCGCGCATGCCGTACCAGATCGGTCCCAGAATCGCCGCAGCCAGGTTGAAGGTCCAGGTGATACCCGGTTTGCTTCCAATGAAGTCAAATTGTCGAATGTAGTAAGCGGCGCTCGACCCGACAA